>OCZT010006916.1_pt1 | contig 11164 bp, 10 predicted proteins | sample 1539031 | NCBI WGS metagenome assembly OCZT01 (sample SAMEA3539308, study PRJEB22396) | soil metagenome | biome: tundra; feature: field; material: soil | place: USA | collected 2010-05 | depth 0.15 m
CCGACCAAAATGGCTATTATTCCTTTGTTTTGAATGAAAACGCTCGTGGAATCTACGCATACACTGCCCTGTTTATGGGGGATCAAACTTCCGCACTTTCTACCGCCACGGTCAGCATCACGGTCGGCACCCTTGCCTGAACGTGATCGCGCTGCCGAACATTAATATCGCGGAGGGAAGGAACTTCTCGATTATCAATGCCCATGCTGACGGGCGTGCCATGCTTCATTCGCCGTCGTAGGCCTCTGCGAAGATGCTGCCACCATCAAATCTGTATTGGCGCCAGTTCACTCCTAACAGGTCCAGCACCGTCGGAGCGGTGTCGAGTATACTTATATCGCCTCGTGTTATCCCTTTGCGTGATCCAGTTACCAAGAAGATCGCATCTTTATAATGTCCTCCTGAAGCTACATTATGATCATACGCTTTCCCAAACAAGTCAGAATGCAGTTCCCATCCCACCCCGAAGTCACTTTGAAGCTCAAATAAAAGGTCCGGATAGATCTCCTCTCTGTGAGCCCCTTCACGAAGCTCGTCTCTCTGTTTGAAGCAGACCACTGCGTTATCCCCCCGCGGCGTTTTCAGCTCGAGCAAGAGTGCCTTCAGTTCACTCGCTATTCTTGAACGCTCGGTGTCTGAGACCAGCTCTTTGTTGATCTCTATGCCCCCGTGCGAATATGACTTGATTCCTGCGAAAGTCGACAAGAATGCGGTGCTCTTCTCTCGATCAATCGATCCGGAGGAAGAATAGACTGATTTGCCAACTTGCGTTATTTTTTTGCTTCGAGCGAGTAGTTTTATCAACGAATGCTCGATGTCTAGTTTATTTGCAATTTCCAAAGCAATTCGCCTGAGTTGATTCTTCAGGGAAGTGCTCGTGCCTTGCGGTACGAGGTACCCCTGCCGCCTGAGATATTCATTTATATTGGTGGTCTTCGTTGGGCGCATGTGATGACCGTGATCGCTCATTACGATGAGCGTTGCTTCGGGGCAGGTCTGCCTAAACTCCCCGACAATAGAATCGAACATCGTGTAGTAGTCCGTTATGATGTCACCACACGAATTCCGGCCGGGGTATGTTGGATCATTTTCGTCGAAAAACCGCCAGAGCCGGTGTTGTATAAGGTCCAAGACCGAAAAATATGCGAAGAACAAGTCCCACTCCTCACCCCTGAATAGCCCCAATGCGAGGTCTTTTTCAGCCTCGAGCCCTGTCTTCCCGTTAGCCGCCCAATCTTTGAGATGCTTGATTCCAGGGAAACCTCCCCACAAATCCGGAAGCTCTGTCGGTATTGCGTATTTGCTCTGAATTTCCGGAGGACACACGCTTACTGCTCTGGTCGTCCTCAGCCAATCAACCCTGGTTTCGAACGGCGACTTACTTACCATGATTCCGTTCAGTTTCCACGCGGGATACATCAGCGTCGGGGCAATTATCACCGCCCGGCACCCCTCTTGACCAGCGTAATCCCAAAACGTGCTTCCTCTAATCGGGGTGACGTCAAGCTTCGCTAAATCGCTTAAACTCTGGTCGAAAACGTCGTAGACGTAGAGTAACCCGTGGTTCGAAGGCCGAAGCCCGGTATAAACGCTCACCCAGGCAGGGATGGTGTCGACCGGCCAAACCGAGCGTGCGATGAATGTGGGACTCTCATCAATGAGCCGTGAGAGATTTGGCAGCATTGCTCTGTACTTAAGAACGACGTGCGGGTCGAGCGAGTCAATGCCGATTACAGCCAGTTTTTCTCTAATGGCCCTCTCCTTCTAGCAGTTCCAGCGCTGTCGCCAGTATATCTTCGTTCACGTCTAGAGGATTCCTTGTATTGTCGACCTTTATGACCCTGTTATCAGTTAGCTGATCTAGCACAGGAGGGATTATCTGGTACGCCTCCCACTTGTCGCGCGCTTCTTGCACAGAGTCTATTTCCTCCTTTTTGCGGTTGTAGCAGACTTCCGGGGGAACATCTATCAGAAAAATGAGGTCGGGATCGGGCAGGAGGACGCTAAAAAGCCGAAACAGCTTCAGTTGTTCGTTCCGCGTCATCTCGAACTCCTCGGACAGTGCTAAGATGACGTCGTAAATGAACCTATCAAAGATGATGACTTTGTTACTATGCGCTATCCTCGGGAGCCACGCGTTTACCACCCCGAACCTCAGGTTGTCCGCTATTACAATCTTAGGAAATAACGATTTGAAGGCTCTGTTGATTGCGCGCGTGTCTGTTGTGACTACCTTTTGGCGCTTTGCGTCCACCTTGAGATTCATGTAGCGTGAGGAGCCGATAGCTTTGAGCGTTCTTCTCAGTAGTGAGGTATCGCCTCTGAGCCACCATACGTAGCTGACGTTGTAGCCTCTGTGCTTGAGTTCCTGACACAAGTGCTTGGCCAAGGTACTCTTTCCAGAGCCATCAATTCCGAGAAAACATATCGAAACGCCGTTCTTCATAAGGGTATCCTGTGAGTTTGGCACCTACCCTTCCGAAAAAGGCTAGGACGCGGCGCTTGCTGTTCGCACCTTATCTACTTGTTTGCGTTAAATTGCCAGCCAAAAAGCTTAGCAGGAATTCGCGTGGTAGCTAGATCTGTTTTAGCGCAAGAGCTCTTTATAAATTCCGATCAGATCCTCAGTCAGATTATTCCAGGAATACGGGAAGACCTCGCCCCGTGTTTCGACCGCGAGGCTTCGGTTCTTCACATCAAGGATGATATGGGGTATATCCTCAGCGTTTTCTGTAAAAAAGAGGCCAGAGCCCTCATTAAAGATCGTGGGAAGCGCTCCAAACCTCGTCGAAATAATCGGCAGGTTACACGCCATCGCTTCTAACACCGATAAAGGGGTCTCTATGCAGGCTTTTTTGTGAATTGTGGGAAAGACGTAACAATCTGATATGTTGTAAATCTGGTCAACGTGAGGGAAATGTTGCACCCATACTAGACACCCGGCTCTCTGTAACTCTCGTAATAGTTCTTTATCTGCAGCTTCGTTCTCCCTCCCAAGAATCAATACCTGAATACCTTCTTCCGCTTGGATTTTTTTAAATATATCAAGATTTCGTTCTCTACGAAGCGATGCAAGATGCAAAACCACAAAATCTTGTTCGGATATTTGGAACTTTGCTCTTAAGTCGCTCTTATGTTTCTCACTTGCCGGTTTGAACTTCGTTACGTCGACTCCGTTTGGAAAAAGCCGCGTTTCCATGCCCATCGATTGGAACAAGTCGTCGCTCTCCGGTGATTGAACCAGCATCAAGTCCGGCTTAAAAAGCTTCAACAGGTGGCTTCGTCGGAGGGATGGATGGACTGCTGAGATCACAGTTTTTGCTGGCGGAAATGCACTAGACGCAAGTCTAGCTATCAAGACCCCTAGGAAGGTTGGTGTGAGAATGAAGTGGATAATGTCCGGACGAAAAGCCTTAATCGCCCTCCATTCGATCAATGAGGAGAAATTGACCTTTTCGACCTCAATGTCTTGACGTTCCAATCCAACTTTTAGAGACTTGCCGACATTTCTCACGCCTTCGTCAAGCGCATCATTGAAGTGTCCAACTAAACACACCTTCACAATATCGCCATAATTGTCCATTTTTCGCTTTTTTGATGAAGCGAAGCACCGTTTGTGTACACTTCGCTCTAAAGTGTTGACTCCACAAGCAAGCGCTCAAACCGCGATCCTATAGGTCCCCAACTGTACCTGTCTTCCACAATCTTCCTGCCGCGCATTCCCAGCTCGATTCGATAATCTTTATCATCATAAAGCTTGGTGAGCTGAGATTCAAACTCCGTCTCATCGGAAGCATACAATACTGCGTCACCGACTGCTTCAACAACGCCTCGCAACTCTGTTGAGATCACGGGCTTTTGACAAGCTAAATACTCAAGCAGTTTCAGCGGAAGCGCGTGGTCGGCGACTGCGCCCCTATCGAAGGGGATGAGACATACGTCCATCAGGTGTATATATGCTGGAATTTCGTTGTAGCTCACACTTCCGGCGAAGTCGACTTTGTCGAGAACATTGAGTTGTTGTGCAATTTCTTCGATATGCTTTCGTGCAGGTCCATCTCCTACTATGAGCACATTAATTTTGTAATGCTTATCAATCAACCCCCGCAAGCCTTTCAACAGGTATGAAAAATCGAGCCAGTTTCCCAAAAACCCGGCGAATCCTACTGTGAATTCTCGTGCACGTGTATCCGCGTTTTTCGGCAGGTTGCTGTGCGCTTGAAAAAATTCTAAATCAACGCCGTTTGGTATGAGCAACGACTTATCGTTACTTATTGCATACTTTTCTTTCAAGGATTCCACAGTGTACGCGATTTTCTGACTTGCGTTGAGGTTCTTCTGGATCATTTGCCTCCCAATGTGCTTACCAACTGGCTTAAGTACCCGTGGCACTTGGCTTGATACGCCAGCATACTCTGCCATGTCGTCACTTAAGTCGAAGACCATAGGGACGTGCGACCTTTTGGAAACAAAATAGGCTGCAATCAAATCATTGAAGCTAACCAAAACATCAAATTCTTGCTTGAGCGAGGGTTTGAAAGCATAGTCCTTAACGATTAAAGTCTCTTGAAAGAACGAGTTTATTCTTCGATCTGTTGCGTATTTGAGTTCTACGTGCTTCAAACAGTCGTCTAAGTATTTGTCCTGTAGCTGCTCAAGCCACCAAGCTTTAACGCATACGACTGTAATCTCGTGTTTCTCAGACAAGTATTTAATGAGGTGATGGAATCGTTGAGGATATGTCCTCTTCAAATCGGGCATAGATACAATCAATATCCGCATAGTGAGCTCGTCTTAGAAGTTAACGATAATTCTTTATAGCTATTTCATTGGCAAATTGCCTGAAAATTGTGTTTAATGCACGTTGCGTTGCGCAATCTATATTGCCTTATCCATTCTGGTTCTTCGCGTCTTTATTTACGGGATCGAAATCACTCAAAGTTGTTGCATGCGATATAAAAGAAGAATCTGCGTCAAAAATGACCTGGTTTTTCATTTTTTTAGATACTTGTTTCACGTGACTGAGCTCGGAATAACTTGATCGTGAGATAACAATCCCCAGGGAAACAAAAAAGTGAATTCGTTCAAGATTCTCAATATGCCGGTTTCATTCGGTTAGCAACGCTTTAGCGTCGTTACTCGGCCTTCTTTTATGTTTTTGGCATTCTGATCCTGCCGGATCCGCTCTTGGCATCTCGGGGGCAACTGCTATGATGCCAGTACCTTCATCGTTTCACATGCGCCTCCGAACACGGAGAACATCGCTCTGCGCGAAGCCGGGCACAGGTGTAGAAGCTCTACGGTACCATTAGTCGAACCACCGTCAACTGCGATGATTTTGTTTCGGGCGGTCTGGATTGCGCGAGCAACTATTCGACCGGCGACACAACTGGTTCTTGCTCGTTTCTAACAGTAATGCGAGGACGACACCTGCAGTCCAGACACCGTCAGTACTGGTGGCGGTCTCTAGGTGCGGGGCAGCGCATACGCGTTGGTAGTCCACTACACCGCGGGGGCCGGTGAGGGCGTTACGGAGGGCCTTGCGAGCTGCTCAGCCAACCGTGCCACGCCCCGCTATAATATTCCTGGAGGGCCTTGCATGCTGCCGCCCATCCAAGCGGTCCACGCCCCGTTGTAATACTCCCTGAGGTACACGTAGCCGTTGGTGAAGCGCGCATAGACTTCGATGGAATACCCCTCCATTGCGGCTGTTGGTGAAGACGTCAAGTTGCCGCCGAGATTTGCCCAGCTGGTCGTCCAGCCTTTCGATGCGGTCCACGTTTTCTGATACATAGCGCCGTTCGTACCTTTCAAAAAGACGTCTTCACGATCGGCGGCCTGACTAGGACCAACATTCTGGTGCCATACGCTGACCGCCGGTCCCATGCCAGAGGCAATCGCCCCACCGAGAGTTGCCCAGTTGTGCCACGCCCCGTTGTAATACTGCGTGTACCAGTCGGCGCCGTCCGTCCCGCGGACATGGACGTCGATAAGGCCCGTCCCCCGCGTTGCAGCTGCGGGTGATGAGGTCAGCTTCCCGCCGAGGGATTTCCAGCCGGACCACGAGCCGGTCCACGTTTTTTGATACAGAACGCCGTCCGTACCTTGTACGAAGACGTCGAGACGACTTGCGTTCGAGCAGGCACACGGTCCGGTACCGGAGGCAAGCTGCCCGCCGAGGCACATCCAGCCGCTCCAGGATGTCCCATTATTCGTGGTAGTCCTCGACCAGAGGGCGCCGTCCGTTCCGCGGACATAGACGTCAAGAGTGGCAGACGACCGCGATACGGCACACGGTGACGACGTCAGCTGTCCGCCGAGGGACGTCCATCCCGACCATCCCCAGTTTGCTAACCCCGTCGTTCCGAAATCCTGTCTGTTGTACCAGCAGGCGCCGTCATAGCCTTGCACAAAGAGGTAACAGTATCGGTTATCCCTCGGAATGCACGCTGAAGGCGCTGTGTTGGCAGGGATTGAGTTGCCGACGACGTTCGTGCTCGCGCAGACTGCGCAGAGCGAGAGGAGCACGACGGTCGCCATGGCGATGCCTATTAGGCTACGTTTGCGTTTTATCATAAATGCCTACCTCAAAACCGTTCGCTTAAACACGCAAACTCAACTTTTGCAGCTTAAAGCTTCCCATTTGACTCTACGGGGAAAAATATTGAGCTGACCCTCGTGGTTCGGCTGCGGCGCGCTCAAGGTCCTGCCACCCGTGCGCTAGAGACTGATGTGTAACGTGCCGTCTTGTGTCTGCATTTTCGCTCTTTCGCATCGCCACACGAGCGCCGTCCAAAATGGAATGCATTAATTCGGTTACTGCGGTTTTAGAAATTATGACGAAGGATATACCTGAAAAAGCCACACGTCGATCGCTCGAAGCAGCATCCGCGCGCAGCGTCCGGGCTCATTATAACTGTGTTATCGGAGCGGCATACGTGGTGGCGAACTGTTACACGTCGGGCCAGCCGATCTTGAGTACCACACCATGATGCAGATCGGAAAGGAGGGAGGCAACAAGCAGCGCTCCGTCCCCCAGACCGGAACATTATCGCAGCTGCAGGGAACGAAACGCTCCGGCAAAGTAGGAAAAAAAGGCGGCTGAAATGTCTACCTTATGAACATCGCCGAAAATGGTTCTTTGATACGTAAGGCTAAGTTACTTTAGGTCTTGTAACTCTTTTTTTCCGAAGAGCCCCAAACTAGACTTCTTCCCGACGTACGCCCGAGAGGGGCCCTGCAGGCGAGCCTCCTTCCCTCGTCGAATCGATTTTTTCCCAAAGAACCGAGTATCTGCCGGAAAAAAAATCTTTCCACGCAAGTAAGAGCAGGTATTCATCGAAAAGCACGTATCGTGCTACTCGAAGGAATGAGAACTTCGCGGGCGGAGTGCTGGCGTCAGCCCGGTGCACTCGCGGCACGAACCGCAGGTAAACAGAGAGCAGGATCAGAAAAAGTGCGGACACGATAAACAGATTGCCCAGCACTAAAAGCGGGTTCCCGATCACTATGTAGCCGAGTAATATTCCGGCAAACATGAAAGGGGTGAGCATCTGCAAGCCCTTATGGGACGGAAATATGATGAGGCGGTACCAGTCCTTCGGGACAATGAGATACCGCCAGTGCTTGAAGATGTTTTGGATCGTGCCCAGGCAACGCCGCTTTTTTTGCGTTTTTTGTTCGCTAAACGACGTGGGAGAGGGCTCGTAACATATTGCATTGGGCTCAAATGCCACCTTGTAGCCGGCCTTCCGTATCGCTATTGACATATCCAGATCTTCGCCAATCATCGCGGTGTCAGCATCGACTATGCATTTTCTCCACGCGTTAATCTCCCCTTGGAAAAGGCACGCGGAATCTAAAGCAGACTCGCCGGTGCGAAGCACGGTTTCAAGCTCCCAGTAGAACTGCTCGGTGAGCGGAAGTGGGTTTTCAGGATTTGACACCACGTATCGTCCCCCGACGCCGCCTATTTCGGCATTCTCGAAATGCGGGCCTAGCTCTGCGAGCACGTTGGCGTCAAAAAATGTATTTGCATCCGTAACGAGTATGATGTCCCCTGCGGCCTGGGCGCTTCCACAGTTGATTGCAGAGGCCTTGCCCCTGCGTTGGTCTTCACATACGAGCTTCGTGAGCGGTGCCCCCCCTTCGTGGCACATTCGCTGAACGATACTCTTCGTTGCGTCCGAGGAGCCTGAGTCGATCACGAGGATTTCGTACTTGTCTTTCGGGTACCGCAAATCCCGTAAATTTTGAATCCTAGCTTCGATAACTGCCTCTTCATTGAAGGTAGGCACAAGGATGGAGAAGAAGGGCTGGAAGGAGTAATTCTTTTCAACGTCCCTGTGCGTAAGAGCAAACCGTAACATCAAAAGCGGGTAGCCCGCAAACACCCAGATGAGAAGAGCTGCTAGCGCAGATACAGCGATCAGGGCGAGCGTGTTGACAGGAGAAACGTTCAGTAGGGCGATCGCTGCGTGTGGTGCGGCAACAGAACTATTAATGCCCAACATCGTTTCCGCCCCCAATCGGTTTCGGGCGTTCAGTCCGTTCAGCAGTTTGCGATTCGCTTGGCTTCGGTCGTTCCAGTCGCAAACGTCGCTTGCACAAAAAAAGGCCGATCTTGACGCCGTCTCTCAGCGAAGACAGCTTCGGTTGATCCTTTCGAGCGCGGTACGTGATCGGGATTTCGGTGATGCGCAAGCCCTGCCTAACGCATTCAGCGAACATGTCAGCTTCAATTTCAAATCCGCGCGCTGAGAGCTGCAAGCACTGGATCGCGTCGCGTCGATAGCCCCAGAGACCGGTGCACACGTCGCTGATGCGTGCACCAAACAGCGCGCGCGCGAGGAGTGAGAGGAGGATGTTTCCGGCCGCGTTGAGTGTGGTCATAGCTCCCGGCTGCATGGTACCCGTGAGCCGCGATCCCATGACCACGTCGTGTGTCTGCAACTGACCCACCAGCTCGGAAACCGCGCTGATTGGGTACGTATCATCCCCGTCAACCATAATCGCGTAGTCAGCGTTGATGGACTTGAATGCCGTTTGAACGGCCGCGCCCTTTCCCTTCTGCGCTTCGAGTATGATCGTGGCACCCTTTTGGACAGCGATCTCCCTCGTGTGATCGGTGGATATCCCGTCGATGACGTACACTGTAGTTTCTAACCCTTTTTGCAGGAGGTCGGCTACAGGCACGCCGTCGATGACGTTACCGATTGAGCGTTCCTCGTTTAACGTCGGAATGACTACGGCTACTGACTCCATTGCCTCGCCCCCTTGCGCCCGTTGTCCGTGCGCACTGGCGACCCCCCATGTAGCACCTGATTTTTCCGTTCGCTGCTCAGTTCAGTAGCGTTAAATTGCCCACTTTGTCTGAAGCTACGGTTATGCCAAGTATTTCCGAAGCCGCTTTCTTTCGCCGAGGAGTGGGTGCCCGCGTCAAAAGCCCCTAAAAAGAACGAGGCGTATCTCCTGAGATCTAAACTATTACACCATTGTATAAAAGGGTTGGGGCAATATTGCGAGGGCAGAACAATATTGTCCGATGCGGACAACATCGACCGCCAAACTCCTAAAGGCCCCCGCAACCGAGCGTAAGCATCGCGCTGCCCCTGTTCGTGGCGCGCGAAGTTAGCGGGCATATGCCTCACCTGCACTGCTAGCGAGCGTATGGATAGCGCCAATCGCCTGGGCTCGCAGTTTGGTGCCCGTATTCGCCCGTATAGCCCGATCCAATGCGTAAATGTAAGCCAGCGTTTCTTTTAAGAAAGCTTCCGCTCGTTCAGCCGTATCTTGCATAGAAAAACACCTACTCTTCAGTTAATCGACTTCTATCTGCATCCCACCCGACTCGAATGACGCTCTTTCATTTTCAATGACGCAGTTTTTAGGGGCGCACCCGAAGATAATGACCGAGCCCTGGTCGTGCGTCCTTGCCCAATCACTGGCAGGGCTTTTCTCTGCTGGATCGTTGTGTTTGTCGACAAGACTTTTCTCTCCGAGTGCGTCAGCAACTTAACAATAGTTGTTAATGTATTTAAAAGTTGTCTAAAGTTATCAATAATTTTAATTCATATAAAGAACTTACTTAAGTGTCAAGAGTTAATTTCTGTACGCACGTGCCATTCACTAAAGACGAGTGTTGTCGTTCGTTTCAGTGGTATCGATCTTCTTTAACACCCGCGAGTCTTTGCTCAATCCCTCAAAGACCACCTGGGTGACTGACTTTCGATCGTTTTATTGAACCGCCTTATCAGATGCAGAGTCCTGTCACGTCTAGTCGCGGGTGTGGGTGCGCAGCTCTATCGGGCCACAACGTCGTGTAATTTGCCCGTATGCTGACAGAAAAGTCGCTCAGCCCAACTAGCATCGCGGCGTTAGCTACCGCTATACGAACTATTTGCCTTTTAATCGCACTCTTACGAGAGGCCAGCTACCGACTTAAGACTGCCATAATCATGCCTTAGCTAGACAATAGCGATATCAGATCCACGCTGCAAACGTCGCTCGCACAAAAAAAGACCGATTTTGACGCCGTCTCTCAGCGAAGACAGCTTCGGTTGTTCCTTCGAGCGCGGTACTGATCGGGATTTCGGCGATGCGCAAACCCTTCCTCACGCATTCAGCAAACATCGGCTTCAATTTCAAAGCCGCTCGCTGCGAGCTCCAAACGCCGAATCGCGTCGCTTCGATAGGCCCAGAAACCGGTGCACACGTCACTGATACGGACACCAAACAGCGCCCGCACGCTCTGGCTCACCAAACGGGTGCGTCAAAGCCTCTGGACGGCAACCGCTTACGCGTTGTCTTTGACGGCCTCGACGTGCGCCGTGATGGCACGAAACGCCTCAAGCGCCGCATTGCGCTGCTCGTCTGTGAGCGTCTTGCCTGCGTAGTTGGCACGCTCATACACGAGGGTGAGCGTGCGCAAGGGCGCCTGCACGTCCGGCACAGCGGCTTCAATGGCGTAATATTTCTCCCAGTGCGTCGCGCTCGGCGCGATCGTGAGCTCGTGCGTCGTTGCAAGAGCCGTTAGTGCTGCATCATAGAGTGCATTGACCGCCTCCCGATCGTTGCCGTGCTCAAAAAAATCGTGCGCTTCTTTTAGCGGACCCGTTTCGGCGACGCTTTCAGGTGGCTTCTCCTCCGGTTCGGGCGGTGCCAT
>OCZT010006917.1_pt1 | contig 11163 bp, 9 predicted proteins | sample 1539031 | NCBI WGS metagenome assembly OCZT01 (sample SAMEA3539308, study PRJEB22396) | soil metagenome | biome: tundra; feature: field; material: soil | place: USA | collected 2010-05 | depth 0.15 m
CATCTTTCAGAGCAGGAAATAATTAGAAGAGAAAAATTGGAGGAATTAAAAAAGTTAGGAATTAACGCCTACCCTGCAGCGCTATTCCCTGTAAATACAACTTCAATTTTTATAAAAGAGAATTTTAAAGGCGAAGAAAATAAAAATGATTTTGCAGATGTATGTGTTGCCGGAAGGCTAATGGGCATTCGTGATATGGGTAAGGCAAGTTTTGCTGTGCTGCAGGACGGTGTTGGGAAAATCCAGATTTATATAAGAAAAGATGATGTAGCCACAGGAGACGATAAATCGCTCTATGATATTGTATGGAAAAAACTGGTTGATATAGGAGATATAATAGGCGTAAAAGGTTATGTATTCACAACAAAGACAGGCGAAACTTCCATACATGTAAAAGAATTTTCTATTCTTACCAAAGCATTACATCCTTTGCCGGTGGTAAAAGAAAAAGGCGGCGAAACTTTTGATGAAGTAACCGATCCTGAATTTCGGTATCGCCAGCGCTATGCAGACCTGATAGTGAATCCGCATGTAAAAGAAACTTTTATCAAGCGAACAAAAATGATCAATTCCATGCGTGAATTTTTAAATGGTTATGGCGCTTTGGAAGTTGATACTCCGGTGCTTCAAAGTATTCCCGGCGGGGCTGTAGCACGACCATTTGTTACGCATCACAATGCATTGGATATCCCTTTTTATTTACGAATTGCCAATGAGCTTTATTTAAAAAGATTGATAGTTGGTGGGTTTGACTGGGTGTATGAATTCAGCCGCAACTTTAGAAATGAAGGAATGGACCGCACACATAATCCTGAATTTACTGTGCTTGAATTTTATGTTGCTTACAAAGATTATTTGTGGATGATGGAAACCACAGAGCAATTATTAGAGAAAGCAGCCATTGATACAAACGGTACAACAAAAGTTACTTCAGGTGATGTTGAAATTGATTTTAAAGCGCCATACAAACGCATAACAATGTATGATGCAATTAAAGACAATACAGGGTTTGATATATCAGAAATGAATGAAGAACAGCTTAGAGATGTTTGCAAACAACTGCATATTCAAGTTGACAATACTATGGGCAAAGGAAAATTAGTTGATGAAATATTCAGCGAGAAATGTGAAGACAATTATATTCAGCCAACTTTTATAATTGATTATCCTGTTGAGATGAGCCCGCTTACAAAAAAGCATCGCAGCAAACCCGGCCTGGTAGAGCGTTTTGAGCTAATTGTAAATGGAAAAGAAATTGCCAATGCATATTCTGAATTGAATGATCCCATCGAACAAAGAGAGCGCTTTGAAGAACAAATAAAATTAATGGAACGTGGTGATGATGAAGCCATGCTTATTGATTATGATTTTTTACGGGCACTGGAATATGGTATGCCTCCAACCAGTGGTATTGGTTTTGGCATTGACAGGCTTTGCATGCTGCTTACCAATTCTCCTTCTATACAGGATGTATTATTATTTCCGCAGATGAGACCAGAGAAATTGCAGGATGATACTCCTGCTATTGAAGTATAAAATTTATAAAAACAAATCAGTGTATAAATTACCTCCCGGGACTACAGCATATTCACTAAGGTCATTTATTCCGGCAAGCGCCAGCACTTCTTCATCAATAAAAGTATTTCCGGTACATTCTGTGGAAGGTTTGCTTAAAATATAATAAGCAGCTTCAGCAATAATTTCAGGATGACGGCTCATCTTAATTAATGCATCACCACCCAAAAGATTTTTTACAGCGGCAGTTGCAATGGTCGTTTTTGGCCACAACGTATTTGATGCGATCTTATATTTTTTTAATTCTTCTGCAAGTCCCAAAGCGATCATAGTCATATTGTATTTAGCCATTGTATACGCAACATGATTACCAAACCATTTTGTTGCTAAACTAATTGGTGGAGAAAGCGTCAAGATGTGTGCATTCGCAGATCTTTTTAAATGCGGAATACAAGCCTGACTTACAAAAAAAGTTCCTCTTACATTAATGTCATGCATCAGGTCGAACTGTTTTGGGGTTGTTTGCTCAGCCAAGGTTAATGCAATTGCGGATGCATTATTTATGAGGATGTCAATTCCGCCAAATGTTTCTATAGTTTTATCAACTGCATTTTTAATCTGATCCTCAAAGCGAATATCACATTGCACTGCCAATGCTTTTCCGCCTGCCTGTTCTATTTCCTGCGCAGCAGAAAAAATAGTACCGCCAAGCTTTGGATTTTCTTCAATAGATTTTGCAGCAACTACAATGTTAGCGCCTTCCTTTGCAAGCCGTAAGCCTATTGCTTTTCCAATACCTCTTGAAGCGCCTGTGATAAAAACAGTTTTGTTGTGAAACATGAAATTTTTTTTCAAATCTAAAACAATTTTTTTCCCATAAGATCAAAATGAGAAGATCAGCAATTAATGCATTGCTTCGGCGAGATCAACCTTTTGTTTTTTGTTTCCTTTAACCAATAACATAAATGGCACACAAACCAGAAACATAATGCCAAGATATAAGAATACATCCATGTAAGATAAAACGGCTGCTTGTTTAGTAACCGAAAAATCCAATGCTTTATAACTGTCTTTTAAAGCCACATCGGGCAATAGACCTTTTGCCATAAAACCATGCTGCAATGCAGCTACTCTTTGCTGAACATTAAAACTGTTTGCATCTAACTTACTCACCAGGTTGTTACGATACACCATGTTTTGTCTTGATAAAAAAGTTGTAATTGTAGCCACACCAAATGAGCCGCCTAACTGCCGCATCATGCCTGTAAACGAAACTCCCTGGCCTATTTGCTGACCCTTAAGTGTAGAAAGAGAAAGCGTAGTGATTGGGATAAATAACATGCTCATGGCAAGTCCACGCAATATCAGCATCCAAAAAAAATTATCTGCTCCTGTATCCGGCGTTAATATTTTATATCCCCAAAAACTATATCCAAAAAATAACAGCATTCCTAATGCAACAAGATACTGCTGCGGAACTCCTTTTTGTACAATCTGCCCAATGATAGGTATCATAAAAGCAGTAGTTAATGCTGCCGGGATCATTAATGCGCCTGATTGTTGTGCTGTCCATCCTAATGTGGATTGCGTATATAACGGAATTATAAATGTTGATCCATATAAGCCAAAGCCAAGAATAAAAGATAAGATTGTGCCAATGCGGAGATTTCCGTTTTTTAAAACCCGCAATTCAACAATCGGATTTTTTGCAACCAATTCTCTCCAAATAAAACAATATAAACCAAGTACCGCTGTAATGGATAATACTATAATTCTATTGCTGTTAAACCAATCATCTTCATGCCCTCTTTCTAATACATATTGTAACGAGCCGACAGCAATAGCAAGAAATGCAATGCCGGGCCAGTCAATCTCGTTCAGTGATTTTTTTTCTGCAAACCTGGGGCTGCGTACAAACTGCAGCGTTAATAAAGTTGCAATAACACCAATGGGAATATTGATGTAAAAAATGTATGGCCACGAAAAATGATCAACAATATAACCTCCGAGCGGAGGTCCTAATGTTGGTCCAATGATAACGCCTAATCCATAAATTGCCTGTGCCATTCCACGCTTTTCAGATGGATAACTTTCGGTTATAATTGTTTGAGAAGTTACCAGCAATGCTCCTCCTCCTAATCCCTGTATGAATCTAAAAAAAACAAGTTCCCACAAACCAGTTGCATTGCCGCATAAAAAAGAGCAAACAGTAAAAAGAATTATAGAAGCGGCAAAATAATTTCGTCTTCCAAATTGCTGCGATAGCCAGCTCGTCATTGGCACGATGATAACATTACCAATTGCATAAGCCGTAATTACCCAGCCCACTTCAGTTAAAGTTGCGCCGAGGTTACCACGCATGTCATTTAATGCAACATTCACAATTGTGGTATCAACAATTTCCAGCAAAGCGCAAAAGATTGCTGTTATTGTTATAATAACTCTTCGTGCACCATATTCTACCAATAAATTTTGTTGCTGCATCAATGTATGTAAAAAAAAATTTAAGAGAATTTAATCCAGGTGAACATCTACGCTCACATTCATTCCGGGTCTTATTTGTTTTATTAAAGAATCTGCTTTGTTAGTAAATTCAATTTTTACCGAAAGTCTTTGTACAACTTTTACAAAATTTCCGCTGGAATTATCAGGAGGCAATAAAGCAAATCTGGCGCCTGTTGCCGGAGCAAAAGAAGTAAGCTGAGCTTCAAAACTATGATCGGGGAATGCATCAGCATATACTATTACTTTTTGCCCGATCTTCATTTTATTAAATTGTGTTTCTTTAAAATTCGCTGCAACCCAAATATCATCGTTCAATACAATAATGAATAAAGCCTGCCCTGCCTGTAAAAATTGCCCGGGCTGCACATTAACTTTTGATACCAAACCATCTTCAGGCGCAATTATTATTGCATAAGAAAGATTGAGTTTGGCATCCTCAATATCTACCTGTTTTTGTTTTATAACAGAAGCTGCAATACCTATTTGCTGAGAAGTTGCATTGCTTTGAGAAGACACAACATTTGTTTGCTGCGAAACCTGGTTTCCTTGATCTATCAAAACCTGCAGTTGTCTTTCTGCAAGTTGTTTTGCTGCCAATGCCTGTTCATATTGTTGCTGCGTGATTGAATGATCTTTGATAAGATTTGCATAGCGATTATAATCCTGTGTTGTCCGCCAAACATTTACACGTGCTGCATCAATTTGTGCATTGGCAGTTGATACTGCAGCTTTTGATGTTGCAATATTTGAATTTGCCGCACTGGTGGTAGCTTTCGCTGCTTCAAGATTACTTTGTGCAATAGCAAGCGCTGCTTCTGCCTGCGCAAGTTTTAATTTAAGATCCCTGTCATCAAGCACCAGCAATGTATCTCCTTTATGAACCGGCTGATTATCTTTTATACGAACCTGCAACACATAACCTGAAATTCGCGGAATTACAGGACTGCTATTCGCTTCAACCTGTGCATCATCAGTTTCTTCATGATGCTTACCATGAACATATTTGGTTAAGCCAAACCATGCACCAAAAATCACCAGCAATGCCAACACAATGATGAAAGTTTTATTTCTTTTTTTGGATGAAGTTTTCTTTGCCTGTTTAACTTTCTTCTCTGTTACTTTTGTTTCCATAAAAATTTATTATAATCTTTTTTTGATCATTTATTCAGATCTATTTAAAAGCCCTGTTGTATAAAGTAATTTATTATATGCCTGAATTGCATCAGCTTTTGAAACGGATAAATTTAATTTTGCCTGCACCAATGCAACATCAGCATCTAATAATTCAGTTACAGTAACAAGGCTGTTGTTATATTTATTTTTTGTTATCCTAAAATTTTCTGCTGCCTGCTGCAACGCTTTTTGATATACTTCTATTTTCTTTTGACTTAATAAATAATTTTGATAATCCTGGTTTACCTGCAAACGAATGACATCATTTAATTGCTCTTCATTAGCCTGTAATTCCTGTTCTCTGGCTTTTGCCTGCTGCAGCTTTGTATTTGTTTTCCAAAGTGATGCAAGATTGTACTGAACGCCAATGCCGGCGTTGATTGCATTTGTTATCGTGATAAAATTTGGAACATATGCGGCAATATAGCCACCGGTTAGCGCTACGGTTGGATAACCTTCTGTTTTGGCAGATTTAATAGCGGTGCCTGCAGCTTTTTTTCTGAATGAAAGCGCTTGTACATCTTTTCTATTTTGAATTGCAAGCTGCTCATATTCATCAATATTTTTTATTGAGTTATCCTGCTGAAAAGTAGTTGTATCAATAATTAATTCTGTATTTTCCGGCAAGCCAAGCATCAAATTCATATTAATATTTGCCAGTCTCCAATTGTTCTCTGCATCTAATAATGAAAGCTCGATGTTAGAAGTTTGCAACGCTGTTTTTAAAAGATCATTTCGTGCCAATAAACCATTCTGTTCAAGGCGGAAAAAAGTAGTATCTCTTTGGCGTGATGATGCTAAGCTTTCTCTTACCACATCAATTGTTACCCCGGCTTTGTACAAATTTGCGTAAGCATTCATTGTATTCAATATCACAGATTCTTTATCATTGTCTGCATCAAGTTTTGCAGCTTCTTCTAAATATTTTGCAGATTCAATACCATATTTAATTCGTCCGCCTGCATAAATCGGGTACGACAAATTTGCTATCCCATAAAGCGCTTGCGATATTTTAGGGTTTGTATTTCCGCTTCCACCCGAACTATTATTTGATTGAGTTTTAAGATCAATATTGGCGTTGCTTAGCCTAAGGTAAGAACCGCTGACATTGAAATTTGGCAAACGATTATCTTCCGCCTCTTTTACCTGTGCAACAGCCGCATCAATCCTGGCTTTTGAGGCTTTTAATTGTTTGCTGTTTTTTATGCTCAGATCAATTGCTTCTTTTACAGTAAGCATTCTTTTTTCCTGAGACATTGAAAGCTGTGCAAAAAATATTACAACTATCACGACTATTATTCTTATTAATATTTTATCCTTCATTTGTAAGTATTGCTTTAAATATTTTTTTTACATGAGCGCTTAATTTTTTTTGCATCGTTTCTTCAAATTTTTTAGCAGGCATTTTTTTTAGATTATTAAAGTCCCGGTAAAAAGGCTGGTTGATCAGCACCTGGATAACAGTTCCAAGCATTGTACTCATAAGCAGAACCACATCCACATTCTTTTTAAAAACTCCTTTTTTCTGACCATCATTTATAAGTTTATTTATCAGTTCTGCATTGCGTTTTTTAATTTCTATCAGCAAGTTTATTATAACAGGATTTTTATTTATAACCTGTTCGCACAGCATTATTTTATAAAAACCTTTGTGGTGAATAACTCTCTCAATATGCTCATCAATAAGTATATCAATTTTTTTACCGGGTGAAAGGAAATCATTCTTCAGCAAACTTTCAACTCCCATTTTTATACTTCCCAGCCGGTGATTAAACAATGCCTCCAATAATTTTTCCTTCGATCCGAAATAATAGGATATCATAGCAATGTTTACGTCAGCCTGCCCGGCAATATCCCTGACAGTAGTGGCTTCATATCCTTTTTTCGCAAACAACTGTTCAGCAGTTTCTATTATCTGTATATGTTTATCGTTAAAAGCCATAAATAATCAGAAACTCAAATTAAACAAATGTTTGATTTTATCAGATAAATGTTTAATAGTATAAATAAATAATTCCCGCAATGCGGGAATTATATAAATGGATCACGAAAAATTTATGCCAGTGAAGCTTCCATTGAAATATCTGTATTCAATAGTTTGGAGACCGGACAATTGGCTTTTGCATTTTCTGCACACTCATCAAATTTTTGCTTGTCAATGCCGGGTACTTTTGCCTTAACTATTAAATGTGATTTGGTGATTGCACCACTTGCCAGAGTAATTTCGCATTTAGTTTCAATTTCATCGGGAGTAAATCCTGCTTCTCCTAATACAAAACTTAACTTCATTGTAAAGCAGCCTGCATGTGCGGCGGCTATTAGCTCTTCAGGGTTTGTGCCGGGCCCTTCTTCAAATCTGTCTTTATAAGTATATTTTGTTTCTTTTAAAACACCACTTTGTGTGCTCATATGCCCGTGACCGTCTTTTCCGGTACCGTGCCATAAGGCTGTTGCATGTCTGCTCATAATTTTTATTTTTAAATTTTAGAATTAATATTCAGGAACTGCGGGTTTTGTCTTCATAACTGCGTCAATTTTATTCATTGCCTCATCTGTTAGCTTAGGCAGTACTTCCAATGCTTTTAAATTATCAAGTAATTGTTCTTTTTTAGTTGCCCCCAAAATTGCTGTAGTAACATTTGGATTTTTAATACACCATGCAATGGATAACGATGGCAATGATACACCTAATTCATTTGCAACTGTTGCCAGTTCTTTTACTTTATTTATTTTCTCATCCACTATCCATCTTTCTTTAAGCCAGTCAAAACCTTCCAATCCCAGTCGTGAGCCTTCAGGTATTCCGTTGTTATATTTCCCTGTTAATAACCCTGTTGCAAGCGGACTCCATATAGCTGTACCCAAGCCTACTGTTTTAAATATCATTAAATATTCATTTTCCATTTTTTCTCTTTCAAATAAATTGTATTGAGACTGCTCCATTGTAGGACCTATCAATTTATATTGCTGTGCCACACGATGTGCTTCCATTATCTCTACACCACTCCATTCGCTGGTTCCCCAATACAAAATTTTTCCCTGCTGAATTAACGTATTCATAGTCCAAACAGTTTCTTCAATAGGAGTGTTTTTATCAGGACGATGGCAAAAGAAAAGATCGAGATAATCTACCTGTAAACGTTGCAGCGCTTCATTACAGGCTTCGGTTAAATGCTTGCGACTGTTACCCGTTTGATTTGGCTTATTTTCTTTTCCACGCCAACCGAAGAATGCTTTTGAAGAAACAGTATAAGACGTTCTGTCCCAGTTTTTATTTTTCAAAACACGCCCCATCATTTTTTCACTTTCGCCCAGCGCATATACTTCTGCATTATCAAAAAAGTTTATGCCATTGTCGTAAGCTATTCCCATTAATTCATCCGCTACGTTATCATTTATTTGTTTACTGAAACTTACCCAACTGCCAAATGATAAAACACTTAGCTGTAAACCTGATCTTCCAAGATGGCGATATTCCATACACTTATTTTTGAGTTTTACTGCACCTCAAATTTAAACCTAAATGTCATTGAAAAAATTATTCTTTAGATCATTGAGGAAATTGAGATGCAGGAACTCTTACAATACTATTGGTTATCTTTCTTATTACCTGGTTTTTAAAGTCCTGGCTCGATTCAAATCCAACACCATTTATTAAGTGCGTTTTTGTGCGGATACGAACTGGCTTATCTGTATAAAACTCTCTGCCTGGCCTGTTCCTGTCCCAATACAATTCATCGCAATACAAAGTATCGCCATTCCTGTTAAATAACCGCACACTATCTCTTAAAAAAACCTTGCTTTCCGTTTCCATATACCTGCCATAGAGTGCATCAAGTTTGCTTTCAATAGTTAAGCTATCATCATAAAAATCTGCATGAATGGTTTTGGTAAATTCAATGTAAGGCACTGTATCCTGGTAGCGTAACATAACTGGGGCTGTGAGTATTGCTTTTGTTTTTCCGCCAACACTATAGTTAATTCTTATTCCTTTGCCTTCTTCAACACCTATACGCCGGGAGGTTAATTCGTTTAATTGTTGCTGAGAATTTTCACAGGCACCAATAAAAAAGCAACCCGCTAAAAGGGCTGCCCCAAGGTTTATTTTATATGGATGATGGAACCTCATTACTTCATTGCAGAAAATTATTTTATTGATATGGATGCCTTATGAACCAGATATCGCTTAATGAAAAGCCAACGCTAATATGTAATATATTTTCACGGATATTATTACTACTGTTTCCCCTGCTTCCATATTCTAATGCTATATTCATAACAGAATATTGGGTTTCATAAAAAGCTCTTTTTAATTTTAGAGGAAGGCCTACACCTACAGATACACCAAACTGGGGAAGTTTTTTATCAGCCACTATATAATCAGGTCCAAAAAATAAACCTGCCCTGTACTTTATATATTGGGAATATTTTCTGGAATTAATGCGTGCCGGTAAATATTGAAAACCGGCTTTTGCAGTCCAGTTACTTTTTACAGAATCTTTTTGCTCATAAAATCTATAATTATCCCAATTGGAAGTTTCAAAATCAACACCAACTAACCAATGCTCATTCTGGTATGTAAAGCCTGCACCATAGGTTGATGGTAATTGTATACTTCCGTTTTGCGTTTTATCAAATACGCTATCCAGTCTATCGGGATTGCCGGTTGTAGCATTATAAGTAAAAGTTTCTCTCAACACATCCTGTGAAGCGCCGTATTTTTTTTGCAGATTTCCATATGCGCCTATCCGCAAAATTCCCTTTACAGTATCTCTCTTTTTTAATTGAATAGCATATTGAATACCCGCATTGAAAGATAAGCCACCGATACCTGTTTGGGTGGCAGAATTTGACTTAAGATAATTTACTGTATCGTTTATAAATATTAACCTTGTACTGTACGATTTATTACCAAAAAGATAACCCCCATTAAAACCGAAACTAAAATTTTTTATCTGTACGCCGGTACCTACAAAAGCTTCATTTACCCCTCCGCTGCCTTCATACAATGTTGACAGGCTATCTATATTAGATATACGACTATCCTTTTCAATTTTATAATTGATCTTACTTACAGGTCTCAATCCCAAATTAATACCCCATTGAATATTTTTTTGTATAGCTTTTTTGTTTCCGCCAAGCAATGGAAAGCCAAACTGCAGGTAAGAAATAATAGCATTGTTAGAAGTGAATTTACCCGCCGGATTTATACTTTTCACAGTTCTTGAATCTACCTGTGCACCAATATCCAAAGTTGCATAAACAAGTTTGCTGTAGCTTGCAGGGTTCATAAAATTGATAGTTGCAGGGTCAGCATATCCTGCAGAAATACCACCCATGCCACGGTTTAAAATATTTTCTGAAGGCACTAAATTACCAATGCCATAGCGGGAGTAAGGTGAATTTTCCTGTGATAGAGAAATAAGCGGAAGTGCAAATAGCACAAGAATAAACAGTTTACGTTTTGGTATCATCATTATATTCACTGATTGCATATAAGCCTTTAAAGATCAAATCAGGGTCGGCAAATATCTTGCTTTTAAGATGCCGGGCAAAATAAGCGGCATCACCCCCGGTTAAAAGCACGTTAAAATTGTTGAACTTTTCGGCATAGGCATCTATAATTCCATCAATTTCCTTTGCCATGCCTAACAATACCCCACTTAAAATATTTGTTTTAGTATCATAGCCTATCAGTGGAAAATTCCACCCGATAGCTATCGGGTCAGGCTGAATTAATGGAAGTGTAGCGGTAAAAGTTTGTAAAGACCTGAAACGCATTTCCATGCCGGGAGAAATACTTCCACCAAGAAATTGATTGTATTTATTTATAAAATTGTAGGTAATGCAGGAGCCCAAACCAATTACAAGATTATTTTTTTGCGGATGAAAATAAACCGCAGCAGCACATAAGGCCAGCCTGTCTGCACCAATAGTTTCAGGTTTGCCCACAGGAGTTGTAAAAGGTAA
>OCZT010006918.1_pt1 | contig 11163 bp, 10 predicted proteins | sample 1539031 | NCBI WGS metagenome assembly OCZT01 (sample SAMEA3539308, study PRJEB22396) | soil metagenome | biome: tundra; feature: field; material: soil | place: USA | collected 2010-05 | depth 0.15 m
CGGAAACTTTTTACCGCTACCAAATCATGCTGCGCACGCGCGCGATGAGCAAACTGAGTCAGACACTGGCGAAAATTGTTGCGTCGTTGGCGTTGCCGGAAGATGTGACGCTGACGGTGGACATTGACCCGGTGAGTTTGGGTTAACGTGCTGCCAGCGTCCCGCTGGCAGACCAAGCTCTTGAGATGAAGTTAGTCCTGCCGGCAAGATGCCGGCAGCACGTTGTCACCAACCAGCGCCGTGCTCGTCGAACCAGTGAATTTGACGTAAGGAATTAAATCGCTCGAAGTCGAAGCTCACGCAATACGGTAAGAACTATTTCTGGATCAAGTTGGGCATGATAATTGAAATGCACTCGCAGAATGCCTTCTTTGCGATCAAGGTTTGCGAGATCTTTTGGAAGCAGAAATAACATTCTTGGTTCCACCCATTGTTGTGCAATCACGGCAATGGGCATTGCCGATGTAACTGACCAAGTGGCGTGGCCGCGCGAAATCGCAGGTAAATAGCCTGACTTAACAATGGCCATAAGGAGTTTTTCCAACGATTCAGAGTTAGGCAAATCAAACCGCTGTTGATGTGCATCACAATCATCACCAGCACAGACACTGCTTCTTGTAAGGTAAGCTTGCACAATTGATGCGCTTTTTTAAACGCTCGGAAGCTTTGATTTTTTCGTTGTCCAGAATTTTCCCCAAAAACTCACGCGCCGATATTTTTAATTCCCCGCTGCCACAAATCGAAGTGATATAGCGCAACGACGACGAGGGAGTGGCCGATTTTTTCGTCGGCCACGAGTTTCGGAATTTCCGCGACCGGCACAAGGTGCGTCACCAAATCCTCGCCGTGATCAAATTCGACGCCGTGTTTCAACCGGCAGTTTTCAATCAGCACGGTGTAGGTGATGTTGCTCAAGATGGCCGGGTTCGACCAGATGCGTCCGAGCAGGCGCGCGTGTTCACCTTCGTAACCGGTCTCCTCGTGCAGTTCGCGCACGGCGGTCGCCACCGGATCGGTCTCGCCCGCGTCCATCATGCCGCCGGGGATTTCCAGTTCCACCGTGTTCGAGCCGTGGCGGTATTGCTCGACCATCACCAACTGTTGGTCGGGCGTGACGGCGACGACGTTGACCCAGTTGACGCTGTCGAGGACGTAAAAATCGTGTTCCTTGCCGGTGCGCGGCGAAATTTTCACGTCCGAGCGCAGCTTGAAAATGCGGAAATCGCCGATGGGCGTCGAACGGACTTTTTTCCAAGGCCTGATCATTTACGATTTACGATTTTGGATTTACGAGCCGGCTTTGACTGCCGGCAATTGATTCATGGCGTCAATCGTAAATCGTAAATCGCAAATTCAAAGTCCTTTTCCCTGCGCCGACCAGCCTTGTTTCATCAAATTCAGCAGGTGCCGGAGCGCGTCGTCGTAGCTGCGGCCCTTTTGTTCAGCGAGCTGGCGCGCGCGTTTGTCCAGTTGCGCAGCCATCCCGGCGGATTTTTCGGACGGACAGCCGAGCGTGGTCAACAGTTTTGCCAGTTCAGAAATTTCCATGATCCTCGGGCAGGGCGGCGTTGCCGCCTGGCTATGGTGCTTCGATCGCCTCGCGCACCTTTTTGGTCAAATTCAAAGGATTAAAAGGTTTTTGCAGAAAGAACGTCCCGGGTTTCGACATGGCGTCCCGGACCGCGTTGTTGTTGATGTAACCTGAAATGAAAAGAACCCGGACCGCGGGATTTACCTGCCCCAGCCATTCGGCGAGCGTTTTGCCGCTCAGTCCGGGCATGATCACGTCGGTGAGCAAAAGCTGGATTTTAGCGCCGTTCGCCTGCGCCAAAGCGAGGGCTTCTTGACCATCGGCCGCTTCCAACACGGTGTAACCTTGGGTCCGCAACACCCGAGCCATGAGTTGCCGCAGCGACGGTTCATCTTCGGCGAGCAGGATCGTTTCTGTGCCTTGCGGCAAACTGACCGGGGCCTCGCGACTTGAAACGGTATCCTCCACCCCCCGAACGCGGGGCAGGTAAATCTTAAACTGCGTTCCTTTGTCCACCTGGCTGTCGGCGTGAATATGACCGTTGCTTTGCTGGATGATGCCAAAACAGGTGGCCAGTCCCAAACCGGTGCCTTTGCCTTGTTCTTTGGTGGTAAAAAAAGGTTCAAAGATGTGTTGTTTGACTTCGTCAGTCATGCCCACACCGGTGTCGCTAACACTGACCATGACATAGTCGCCGGGAGTAATGAGGTGTCGGCGGGCATAATCTTCATCGAGGTGTACGTTGTCCGTGTGGATGGTCAGGGTTCCACCTTCGGGCATGGCATCGCGGGCGTTGACAACCAGGTTCAGCAGCACCTGCTCGATCTGGCCGGGATCGGCCTTGATTTGCCCCAGGTCAGGCGCGGCTTGCGTCACCAGTTTAATATCCTCGCCAATCAAGCGATGCAGCATCTTGTTCAGATTGACAATCAGTTCGTTCAGGTTGATCCGGCGGGGTTCAATGACTTGCCGGCGGGCGAAAGCCAGCAGTTGACGGGTGAGGTTCGCCGCGCGTTCGGCGCTCTCCTGGATGCACTCGAGATTGGAACGCAAAGGGGCGTCGGGTGACAATTGCGCGAGCGCCAGATCCGTGTGGCCGCAAATGACCGCGAGGATGTTGTTGAAGTCATGGGCGACGCCGCCGGCCAGCCGGCCGATGCTGTCAATCTTCTGCGTCTGGCGGTATTGAACTTCCAGTTCCAGTTCATGAGAGATGTCACGCTTGATGGCAATGTAGTTCGTGACGGCGCCTTTCTCGTCGCGAACAGGAGCAATGACAGCGTCTTCAGTGAAAAGCGCGCCATCCTTCTTTTTGTTGATGAAACGCCCGCGCCACACTTCACCGGTGCTGATTTTGGCCCACAGTTGCCGATAAAAGGCGCTGTCTTGTCTGTTGCTCTTGAGCAGCCGTGGGTTTTGGCCGATGACTTCGGCCCGGCTGTAACCCGTGACCCGTTCAAAGACCGGATTGACGTAAAGAATGCGCCCCTCGGTGTCGGTGATGACGACGCTTTCCGGGGTTTGCTCAATGGCGGTCATCAGGCGGTTGAGCTCGGCTTCCGCCTGCTTGCGCGTGTCCTCATTGCCGATGGCGGAGGCGATAATTCCGAGGATTCGACGGTCATCGTCGGTGGGCCGGTAATCCGTGCCGTAAACCACGCAGAGCGACCCTACGGCCTTGCCTTCGCATTTGACCGCACACCCCATGTAGGTTTGCAGGCCATGCGCGCGCACATTGGGATCAGACTCGGCGTAAGATGTCTGGGGCAGATTGGTGATAACCACCGCGTCGTCCCGGTTGTCGCGCAGGACATCGTAGCAAATGTGTCCCGCTGCAAAATCCTTTGACTTGAAGCCCGGCGGTGTCTGCCACTGGCCTAGGGAGCAAAGCAAATCGCCTTGAAGACGATTATACAGAGCGCAAGTTGCTCCGAGCAGTTCGCCGCAGAGGGCGGTCAGCCGGTTGATGTTCGAGTCATGGTCGTTGCCGAGCGCCAAAAGACAGCCATTGATCCTCTTCAGCCGGTCGCTGGTCTTTTCCCGGGCGTTTTCCGCAAGCCTGCGTTCGGTGGTGTCGGTGAATACCGCCGCAAACTGATCCCTGGTGGGGCTGAAGATCCAGGCATCGTAAAACCTGCCCTCCACATCTGAAAAGTTCTGCCACGCGATCGGTTGGCCGGTTTGTGCCACCAGCCCAAACGCGTCAATCATGTCTTGTTCCACCGCTGGATTTACTTCCCTGCCCGTTTTGCCCAGCACGGCTGATGCTGGAACGCCCGTCAGCTTCTCAAAGGCGGGATTGACTTCAAGATAACGGAAGTCAATGGGCCGTCTTTGTTCGTCGTAGATCATTTCATGCAGCGCAAAACCAACGGTCAAATTTTCGAAAAGCAGGCGGTATTTGCGTTCACTCTGGCCCAGCGCTTCCTCCGCCAGCTTGCGTTCGGTGATGTCCCGGCAGAGGGTCAGGATTTGGACCCCTTGCCCGCTCTTGGCCACCGTCGCGTTGATTTCAACCGGAGTGACCTGCCCCGCTTGCTTCACGTAATCAATTTCCAGATCTTTGACGAAGCCCTGCTGCAAGCACTTCTTGATCTCTGCGGCATTCCGCTCACGGTCGTGCGCCGCCGTCCATTCGAGCACGCTTTTGCCGATGATTTCCGCCAGCGTGTTATGCCCGGTGAGCTGGACATACTCCTGGTTGGCCCCGCGGACTTTGCCTTCCGAGTCCAGAATGACATAGCCCGTGTCCGTCGTTTCGATCAGCGCGCGGTATTTCTCCTCGCTTGCCAGTTGCGAAAAGCGCGCGTGCCGCAATCGCGAGACCAGCCGGTAAATCAGCACAAACAGCAGCGAGCCGGTGACCAGTACGAAGAGCAGCCCTTTGAGAGTGGATATTTCGTTCCAGGCTTTCGGATCCGCACCGATCGCCGCGACAAACTTGTCCGTGCAGAAAATCCAAAGCCCCGCGATCAGGACGTACCAAAAAACGATTTTGCCAGCGCTCCGGAATGGCGGTATCGGGGGGATCTCAGCCGGCTGTAATCCTTCGCGTGGGGTTCCGGCTTTTTCGCAACCCAAATTTGAGCGGCCAAGTTGTTCAACGTTCATAAAAACCCTGACGCACGCTTGACGCCAGAAGCTATTTCACAGGTTCCTCGAAACGAGATTTGCGAGGAACCTCGAAGGGAACATCATCTCATTGTCGGTCAGACCACAGGTATGTGTAACAGATGACAAAGCCGCCGGCAAGGTTTCAATGGCGGGATGAATTCTTATTCACGACCAGTCTTTGGAAGTCATGGCCTTCGAAGCGGAGAAGTAAGGAGAACTCGCACAAGCGATTACGCGAGCGAGGCGATCGAAGTTCGTAACGCCCTGAAAGAACGAAGCCGGGTGTATCGCCCGGCTCGTTGAATACTCGTCACTGGAAAACGCTCAACCCAGCGCCGGCTCGGTGCCGTCAATCATCTTCACCTTGTTGTGCTCGAAGTACTCCTTCGTCAACGCCTTCACGGCTTTGGCGCGCTGATCGTAGAGCCGCTTCAGCTTGCGCGGCTTGTGCCGGGCCAGCGCGTAGCTCGTGATGATCGGCATGGCGATGGTCGTGTCGGTGTAGCAGACGACGGCATCGGGCAAACGATCCGGGTCCACCTTGCCCCAGCTCACGGCTTCGCTCGGCGTGGCGCCGGAGAGGCCGCCGGTGTCGGGCCGCGCATCGGTGATTTGAAGGAAGTAATCCTGGCCGTATTCCTTGATGCGGAGCACTTCCTGGATTTGCGGCTCGGTCTGGAGCATGAAGTTTTTCGGACTGCCGCCGCCCCAGAGCACCACGGCGCTCTTGCCGCCGGCCCGCTTGGCGGCGAGGACGATGGCGGTGGTTTCATTCACGTCAATCGAGGGGTTCATGCGCAGTTTGTTGCCGCGCAATTCCACCCCCGCCACGTTCATGCCAATGGTCGAGTCGCCGGGCGAACTGGTGTAGCATGGCACCCCGGCGCGATAGGCGGCGGCGAGCACGGACACGTCCTTGAGGCCGGCCTTGCGTTCCCATTCGGCGCAGTATTTGCCGATGAGATGATGCAGTTCGGCGGTGCCCATTTCCTTCTGAAACTCGGGCTGGATGAGAATGTCGCGGAGGATTTCGTCGGTTGCCATCAGGCAATCGCTGTAGCCGAGCAACACGTCATAGACGCGGACGATGTCGTTCTCGCGCAACTCGGTGTCGTCAAACTTGAAGTTGCCGACGCGCACCGGATAATTCAGCGCGAAGTGCATGTCGTGATAGAGATTGGCGCCGGTGGCCACAATCCAGTCCACGAAACCGGCCTTGATGAGCGGCACGATGGATGAGCAACCCATGCCCGCTGGCGTGAGCGCGCCGGAGAGGCTCATGCCGATGGTGACATCCGCTCCGAGCATTTTCTCCGTGAAGAGCTGGCAGCTTTCCTTGAGCCGCGCGCCGTTGTAGGCGAGAAAGGTTTCGTCCACCAGGTCGGCGAGCTTTTCCTTGCCGGTGATGTTCTTGGGCAGGATGCGCTTGCCGGACATGAATTTGTCCCGATTCGGGCATTTTTTCTTCTTCAACCATTCCGGGGTTTCCGAGAGGTCTTCGCGATAACGTGAGGTTCGTTGTGTCTTAGCCATAAATTTATGTCCCATCAACGATACGAACCTGGGCGCGATTGACAAACTTTAATTGTTTGAAACTGCAAAAAATGCAGCGGCGCAGAAATCCGCAGCGATCCCGGCGGTCCGCCAAGCTGGGGCTACTGGACGGTCACCAAATCCGGCTGGACCAGTGAGAATCCGCCCTGGACATTATCGTGAAATTGGGCGGCAACGATGATATTGTTGGTGCAGGTGGTGTTATTCACCCGGAAGGCCGCGCTGCCGCAGTTGCTGGTGATCAGGTTGGTGAAGGAGTTGTGCACGCATTCGGTCTGGGGAACAGGCTGCCAGCCGACTTCAGTCTGTTTCTCGGTGTGCGCCATGAAAACACCGTAATGGCGGCTGTTGCGGATGGAAATATTGTGAAATTGATTGTCGCAACTCTCGCGCATGAAGATGCCCAGGTCATTGGCGGTCAAGACGGCGTTGCTGATGACGTTGTGATTGAAAGCCAGGTCGAGTGAGATGCCAGCCCCGGGATTGTCATGGAGACGGAGCCCGGTGAACTGGCAGTCCTCCGTCTGGTAACAGGCCAGGCCATCAAACTCGTTGTCAAACGCGGTGTAATTCCGCACCGTCAGCCGCCGCACGTCCCGCGTGGTGACCAGACCCCCTGAACGGCAGCGGGCACAGGTCACATGTTCCACTATCGAATCGCTCACATTTTGAATGGTGATTCCGTTGTTGCGGACTTCCGAGCTTTCGCCCTGAAGCTGCCAGAGTTCGCGTTGCTGGTGGTAACGGTTTCCGTCAATAAAAAGGTCACTGACGCGCAGGTCTTTGACAGTTGAATGTGGATTGTTGACTGGTTCACCCAGAATGATCACCGGGCAATTGGCGCCATCCGCCAGGCGCAGGACTGTCGCATCCCCGGAACCGCGCAAGGTCTGATGATCGCGCTGCAACACGATGGGCTGGCGGACTTCAAAAGTTCCGGGTGGCAGCACCACTTCCCCACCACTTTCAGGCAGGAGGTCCAGCGCTTGTTGGATTTCGGCGCTGGTTATGCCGGCGGGCAACATTGCGGCCTCCGGTGCCACGCCAGGTATTTGGGGAGCAATCCCGTGGCTCACCGGAAAGATCAACAACCCCACGCATAAGGCATGCTTTACGACCGCCAAACCTCTGATTTGATGCAAGCTCATTTTCATAAGCGCGGTACAATTGTAAGCAATCGCTGTTCCTATTTTTAAGCTCGCTCAAGGCAGATGAATTTTCATCAATTAATTCTGAAATTTAGCAAATATTTTAGTTGAACAAATGAACAAAGCAGCCGAGGGTAAGAGTTAAGGGGTTTGGCGGTCCAAGTTCGTACGTTGTTTTTCCCATTGCTGAATTTCGTTTCGAGATTCCCCAGAGGCTGTGAAGCCGTTATGCTCTGCGCGAATTTTATGGCGAACTTGAAATCCGCGAACACATCAACGCCGGCCGAACCCGGCTATGCCATGCCGGCGGAGTGGGAAACGCATGAAGCCACCTGGCTGGGCTGGCCGCACAACGAAACCGACTGGCCGGACAAGATTGACACCATCCGCTGGGTTTATGGCGAAATAGTGCGGAAAATTTCGACGGGCGAACTCGTGCGGATTCTCGTCCGGCACCGGGCCGAACAGAAACTTGCCACCAGCTATTTGAAACGCGCGGGCTGCGATTTGAAGCGGGTCGAGTTTGTCGTGCATCCGACCAATCGCGGCTGGACGCGCGACAGCGGACCGATTTTTGTGAAACAAGGTAGGGACGCGCTGCCGCGCGTCCAGGCTGACCAGCAGGTCAGCCCTACCACGGAAACCGCCATTGTTCATTTTCATTTCAATGCGTGGGCCAAATACAACGATTGGCAAAAGGACACCAAGGTCCCCGAAACCGCCGCGAAACTTTTGAAGAAATCGCTTTTCAACGCGCAATTCAACGGAAGGAATTTCATCATCGAAGGCGGTGGCATTGAGGTGAACGGTCGTGGCACGCTGCTGACCACCAAGGAATGCTACCTCCACCCGAAAGTCCAGGTGCGCAATCCCGGCATGACGAAGGCGCAATACGACGAGACGTTCAGGAAATATCTCGGCGTCAAAAACGTCCTGTGGCTGCTCAACGGTCCGGTCGGCGATGACACGCACGGGCACATTGACGACATCTGTCGTTTCGTGAATCCGAAAACACTCGTGCTCATTCGGGAAACGAACCAGCGCGACATCAATTACAAGCCGCTCGCCGAGAACTGGGAGCGCGTGCAGGATTTCCGGCTCGAAGACGGTTCAAAACCTGAATTGGTGCCACTGCCCATGCCCGCGCCAATTTTCTACGACGGTTACCGCCTGCCCGCAAGTTACGCGAATTTCTACATCGGCAACGCCTGCGTCATCGTCCCGACGTTCAACGACCCGAACGACCGGGTGGCGCTGGGCACGCTCGGCGAGTTGTTCAAAGACCGGCCGGTGGTGGGCATTCACGCCGTGGACCTCGTGCTCGGCTTCGGCTCGCTGCATTGCCTGACGCAGCAGCAACCGGTGTGAGTTTCAATTCGGATAATGCTCGACACCAGCCTGAATACAGGCTATATTCAGCCTATGAAAATTGCCAGCCGTCCCCGTTTCCGAAAACTGAAGATCAATTTGCAATCGCAAATGTTTACGTTGAGCAATGCCAAAACGTATTTGGGGCGCTTGATGGAAAAAGCCGGCCGGGGTGAAACGGTTTATATCGTCCGGGGACGGCAGCGGTTCATTTTGCAGGAAGCCCCTGAAATCGAGCCTGTCCCCATCCGTCCGCCGAACTATTTCGCCAACGCCTGCAGCCGGGCCGAAATTCAGGAGGACAATCGTCTGGCCAAAGCCTCGGTGATTCGCGCCCCCAAAGACCTTGAATAAAAAGGGAACGCCGTGAGACAATGGGACATCTTCATGTTTCCGTTCAGCAAGGAAAGGCGGCATCCCGCCGTCATCATTTCCAATGATGAAACCTGCCAGAATCCTGACATTGAAGAAGTCAATGCCCTGCTTTGCACCTCGGCCAAAGTGAACCGGAGCGCGAAATCCACCGAAGAAACATTGGACGAGGCCGACGGGCTGGATTGGAAAACCATGGTCCGTTGCGACAAAATTCATTTGCTGCCCAAAGCGCGCTTCGACGACCAGAAGGGCCAGGTCACCGAAGAACGCCGACACCTGATTGCCCGGAAAATGGTGGAAGTGTTGCGGCTGCCCCTTCACCGCCGGTAGCCAGGTTGGAGTTCAAAGTTGGAGTTCAAGCTTCAGCTTGTTCGGGCGCGAGATAAGCAGAATGGAATGGTGTTTTGCCCGCCCTCAACCTGACCTTTTCCCCGGGGAGAAGGAACAGCAATCGCACGTTTCTGATTTTGCTGATGAGTGTCCGGCAAATCCAGTCGCGCGAATTTTCAGAAAGGCAGCGGACGATTCTCCTTCTTGTCCCTCGCCCATCGGATGGGAGAGGGTGGCCGTGACGTTGGGAAAAGCGGTGGAGGGCCACCGCAGTCCAAGACGCTGCGCGCGGCACGATGATTTCTGAAATGCGCGAAGCGTCATGGAGTGCGCCAGCCCTCTGGCGCTTTGTTTGGGACGACCTTTTCGCGTGAACTCCAACTAGACGGAATATGCCGCTCCTGCTTGCCGCGTCGAAGTTGAACGAAGGCGGGACGGAGCTTGGATATGTTTTGGGCTGGATTTCTACAAATATGTCGCCCCTGAACGGGGCTTGGTTTGTTCTCGGCTCGCTGCACTGCCTTGCGCAGCAGTAGCCGGTGTGATTTTTTCTGGACAAAATCTTTGCCGGGCGCAAAGTCAAAATTGTGAAACGAAAAACACACACGCCCGTCCCACGTGCATAACCGGCACCGGCGCAGAAGTAAGTCATAATGTTTTGCCATTAACCTATTATTGGTATTATTGTGTATGCGTGACATAAATCAGAATTGCGAAAAATTAGAACACAGGCTTCGGGAAGCAGGCAAGATTCATTATCCATTTAATGCTTTCTGCGCCGATTTGCAAGCGTGTCTCGCAATAACAAAGCCAGCCGCAAAAGCGGAATTTCACCCAAATCCATCGATTTTGGAATACTTTCAAAGTCGGTATCCGGCGGAGGGTGCTCGCGACAAGATGATGCGATGTTTGGCAGCTGGTTCATATTGGGAAAGGAATAAGGACAGACTGAATGTGGGAAATATTTCTGTCGTTAGCGAAGGTTCGTCGCTCGTTCGTGGACATCTGATCTCAGTGCTGTGGATAGGATGGTGTCGAGATGATTCTGATTGGAAAACATACGACCCTCCCGTTGAGGCGATTATTGCCACTTGTGAGGCCATATCCAAACCTAACTAATCAATCAATTCTTGAATCATGGGATTCTTTGCACAAATTAGGGCTTGTATAATAGGCAGAGGGCTTATTAAGGCAGTCGAGACGGATTATTCAGAATTTCGAAGCCAAAATCCAAGCAAAGAACCATACGAATTTATGGTTAGTTCTTGGCAGGCCTATTTTGAGAAGGCTGACAAGATGGCATTAGCCTTTAGTGGCAAGGAGATCGTCAAGATGTACGGCTGCCTACCAAACCCGATATGTGTTCGAATGATGGCATATCAAGTATGTACGTATTTGATCCCTGGTTTTTCAGAAACCTATTTTTCGCAGGAGTGGGACAAGACTATGCGAGAGATAGGTGACCTTTATATTTCCTGTGATGCAGATCGCCTCAATGTCCTATTTCGCGCTTACAATCCGCGATGCTATGATGCTTTTTTAGCTGAAACAGGCCAGCCGCCCTTCGATCGAGAGAGGATGATCCAAGCTAAGGAGATGCGAGAAAACTTGGTTTAACCAAAACTATGACGCCTCTTAGATAGGCTGCAAACCTTGATTTTCTTTCTTCGCTGCCTACGTTTCTTGGTTGTTCAATTCAAAACTTGAATTGCTTCACCGCCTCGATGCAACGGCCGCAAATCG
>OCZT010006919.1_pt1 | contig 11163 bp, 8 predicted proteins | sample 1539031 | NCBI WGS metagenome assembly OCZT01 (sample SAMEA3539308, study PRJEB22396) | soil metagenome | biome: tundra; feature: field; material: soil | place: USA | collected 2010-05 | depth 0.15 m
AGGACGAGGACGACGACGAGCACGAGGAGGAACCGTCAGCGCTTCTTTTTCAGACGGCTTTGAGCGTGCCCGCCATGCGCGCACCAGTGACGGCAGCATTGTAGCGGCAGGCATCCCTGCCTGCCGTAGAGCCGGGCATCCCTGCCCGGTGGATAAAACCACCTATACAAAACTGGACGTTCGGAAAAACTTGAGCATCCTCTTTCTTGAGGCAATTTCGAAACCGGGTAGCAACTGAGGTGACGAGGCTCAAATCAACATCGGCACGACTACAGTGAATCGAGGGGGGAAAGCGGTGGAGGACTACCGCAGTCGAAGACGCTGCGCGCGGCACGACGACTCCCGAAACGCGCGGAGCGTCTTGGACTGCTCCAGCCCTCTGGAGCTTTTTCCCTGGCAACTTGGCGAGTAAATCAGGGGATGCCAATGTCGGGTTAAAACCGCAGATGACGCGGATGGCGCGGATATAGATGGCATGGCGGCCAGCCGTTGTGGGCGGGATTCATTTCCAAGGCGGCGGTGGTAAATCTTTTTCCATCCGTGTCATCCGCGAAATCCGCGGTTTCAATTCCGTTTTTCGGTTTAAAAGTCGGCGCTCCTTCCGCTGCGCGGTGCCGCAGCCAAGAACAGTGTCCAGATGCCCCGGTGGAATAATTGGTGAGTCTTCTGTCTTGCCACGCATTCTTCCGGACGGCAGGCAAAACGCCTGATGCCACATGAGCTGGGCGGGCTTTCAACCCAGTCAAAGCGTCCGGGGGAATAGCATGAAAGATTTCGCAAAAGTGTTGACGAGTGGCCGGCTGGCGTGTTAAATAAAGCTCAAGGGGATGGGCAAATGCCCGGGGAAAAGCGCAAAAAACAGTTGAAAAAAATGATGAAAGTGGTTGACGCCCGTTGAGGCCTCTGCTTGAATTGCTTCAAGCGCAGGCCTCAACGGGCATGAAGCGGACAGATAAACATAAACACAAAACCAAGAGAACAAGAACCGAGAAAACAAAAACAGCAAAAAAAATTATGAAAAAAATGAAAACAACAATCGCGGTGGCGCTGGCGGCGTGCGTGAGCACTTCGCTGTTTGCGCAGACCCTTGTCAAGCAGGATACGATTACACTGTTGCTCACGGGCTCAAGGCAGGCGAGCGTTAGCACATCTGCTACGGTTGCCAATGCGGGCAATTGGAGTGATGGTCCGATGCATTATAAGACTGGTGCCGTGAAAGTGACGGATCAGGATGTTATTAAATTCATTGCTGCCTCCTTGTGGAACAACCCGAATCACTACAGCGCGAAAGCCAAGCTTGTTTTGGTGCAAGGTGAGCTTTCTGGTTTCTTCAATGTAACTCCGGATCTGGCTCTTTCCCGGCCGGATGACGACGGTAAGAATTTAGACCCGTTTTTTAACGAGGCTCCCGGCTTTACCGCTGATGGTGACGTCAATACCTTGTTGGCAAATTCGCAGGATTCAACGTATGTCACATTGGCCAATGGCCGTCACTGGGATATCAATCCAATTTCTGGAACCTATCCTGTGGGGCACATGCAGCCTTGGGGCCAGATCTACATTCAAGATCCGGCTGCAAATTCCACCGATGACAACGTGACGTTCTATTTTGAGATCTCCATTCAGGAGTGCTATGACTGCTTCTATATGAACAGCTTTGTCTCTAAAGCGGATTTCAAGGTGCAAGCCACGGGTAATGGTGGTCCTCCTTGCTGCACCACGCCTTCGGTTATCGTTGGCAATGGCGTGGACAAGTATTACATGACCTTCAGCTTTGATAATACTGCTAACAATTCTTATTTGGTTTCTCCTCCAGAACAAAACGTGTTAAGTTCGACATATGTGGGCGACGAGCTAGGCAATCATCATGTTCTGCCTGTTGGTCAATTCGGTGGCATCCCTGGTGACGCCATTGTTCCCGATGCCATTTTCAATTCTACTATCTTTGCTGCACGTTTACTCGCAGGTGACACGTTGGAGCAGGCTCAAGCCGCTGCATTCTACGATCCTATTAAGTCACGTGTCGCCAATAATCAGCCGTATCAAGCTCGCTTCACGCTGAATGGTGTCTTGACCTATACTTGGAATCTCAAGTTCGTATCCAACCAGGACATCTCGCCGGAATTCATTGGCACCGGCAAGTATGTTGCCAACGGTTACGGTTTTATCCAGCTCTATTGCGCCTTGCTTGATTCAGCCACGATTACCTTCTCGGAGAAGGCGGTCAAGGATGTCAATGCGGTTACGGGCGAGGACTGGGCAGCTAACTGGATCGGTATCGGTGCCGAATGGGTTCAGCAACTCGACGACGCTGGCGCTTTGACTGGCCTCGTTACGCCTTATGAAAACTGGGTTGACTCTGGTAGCCCGACCTATAATTGGAATCTTGGTGAGCAACAACCGTTCGGCACCTTCTATCCGACGCCCATCAATGTGTCCACCAGCTTGAGTCATCACGAGAACTTCAACAATCAGTATCCAGCCAATAACGAAAATGTTAATTGGTCTGCTTGGCCGACTGGCGCATGGATTAAGTCGCTCTCGTGGTAATCAAAAAACAGACAATTGAAGTAGTTATTTAATCACGCAGTCCAAAGTGCCCGGCCAATTGGCTCACTTTGGACTGCGCTTTTTTTTCCTCGAAGAAAATACAATTCTTATGCGACCTAAAATAGTTATTCTGACCTTGGTGATAGCCTTTGGTATTCTTGGGTTGGCTGCCGTTTTTAAAGGCCTAACCCGGAAACCTGCGGGTGCCGGTGAGGGGGCAGCCACCAACAATCAAGCCTTGGACGCGCATCCCGCCGACAGCAACCAGCCGCCTCAACTGGTCACCAGTCCGAGCACCGCCGCACCCATCTCAGACGAAATGCGGGCGGCAGCGACGGCCAAGGAAGTCGAACAAATTCAAGATCTCCAAGGCCAGGTTGACGGCTCGAATAATCCGGTGATCATCACGGCTCTGCTGGACAAATTCTCGAATCCAGACGTGGAGGTGCGCAAGGCCGCTCTGGAGGCCTTAAGGGAATTAGATGACACAAATGCTGTGCCGGGGTTGGAGAAGGCGTTGGAGAGCACCAATGATCCCCGGGAGAAAGTAGCCATCATGGACGCGATTGATGTTATTAAACTGCCCAGTGCTACCGCGAATGTGCCCCCGGAATACGCCACCAACTCGGAGTTTGCATCTCCAAGAACCAATAGTCCCTACAATCCAAATGCCCCGGGTGGCAAGAAAACGCCTCATAACGGAAATAATCGCAAACGAGATCTTCCGCCTGGCACCCCCGTGAGCCAGCCCCAATAATCGCTGGATGTAGCAGCCGACGTAAGGAGGCTCTAATAATATCGCTTCAAAATGCGGTTTGAGCCTCCTGACGTCGGCTGCTACATCGTATAAGATACTCAATGGACAGCGATAATTCCACACCTCTAGTAATCCAATCAACGCCGTCCTGGCTCCGTTGGACGCGCGGGTTATTGGGAATTGCAATACTGGGCGCGGGTTATCTGGCCTGGGTGGCCATCCACAACGGGCCGGCGGCTGGCTGCGGTCCCGAATCCGGTTGCGACGCGGTTCTTCATAGCCGGTGGGCCTACTGGCTGGATGTGCCCGTCAGCGTCCCCGCTATGCTGGTTTATTTGGCACTGCTGGGAGCTACCATCCTTCTCCAGAAACGTCCTGCGCCCGACGATCAGCGCGGATCGTGGGCAGCCATCATTGTGCTTTCCGTCATCGTGGCCGGAGCGGCCTTCTGGTTTGTCGGCTTGCAGGTTTTTGTCATCAAGGCGTTCTGCAAATTCTGTCTGACCGCCCATGTTTGTGGTTTTGTGGGGGCGCTGCTTTGTTTGATAAACATTCCGCTGGCCACGGAAGCGGATACGCCAATGTGGGCCACCGGATCGGGCAAGCGCGGTGTTCCACGGTCGGCGATTCTTTCTCTCGTCCTGATCGGCTTGGCCGGGGTAATGGTGCTGGCCGGCGGGCAGATGCTCGTCCAAAAGCAGCGCAACGTGGTCAAGGTTCTGAAAAATTCTGCCGCCGCCACAAATACAAATCATTCAACCCTGCAAGCCACTGCCGACCCGCAGCCACCATCGCCCAATGCCCGGCTGATTGCCCCCCGGACGTTGTCGCTCTACAGCAACCAGTTTTTAATCAAGTTCGATGACGTGCCCATGCTCGGCTCATCGGATGCATCGCATGTGATCGTGTGCCTCTTCGATTACACCTGCATGCATTGCCGCGCCTTGCATCCGATTCTGGTTGAAATGAGCCAGCAGTTTTCCAACCAACTGGGGATTGTTTGTCTGCCCATGTCGTTATCTGCCGAGTGTAATCCATTTATTCCGCGAATGAATTCCCGCGCCGATGCGAACTCCTGCGAATATGCGCGTCTAGGTCTGGCGGTCTGGCGGGCCAAACCTGAAGTTTTCCGGAAGTTTGATGACTGGATGTTTGCCACCCTCAAACCGCCCCCGGTGAAAGAAGCCGAGGACTATGCCGCGCAACTGGTCGGCACAAACGAACTGGCGGCAGCCATCGCGGATCCGTGGGTCGCGCAGCAGATCAAGGTGGACTGCCAGATTCACCGCGCCAACTGGCTTGCCGTTGACAGCTCGGCGATGCCTCAAATTATCATGGGCAATGCTGTGAGTTCCGGTCCCATCAATTCCGTTCAGCATCTCCAGATTTTGCTTCAAAGATATATGGATCTGAATCTTGGTTTGAGCGCATTCTGATCCGGCGCGGCGAGGATTTGTGCCTTGGCCGCCGCGTCATTTGCAACTCGTTTGAACGAGTTCTATTGTAAAAATACAAAACAATACAATATCCGGCTTGCCTTCTTCTCTGGCTGGGATAAACTGCATTCATTGGTGGCCCAAATCAACGCCGCCCGCCGGATCATTGGGAAAACACCCGAGGCGCGCCGCCGGGCTGGCATTTGTAGTCGCCGAGTTAACCCGGTGCCACCGATCTTTGAAATAAGCGAGATTTGTCTGGTGCACGTTGTTTCCCATCATTGCCGAGCCATATGGTTGCCGGGAGACTACCTTCGCTCACGGCTGTGGGAATAGGTGCCCGCAAGGCGGATGAGGGTCGTCGGTTCCGGCGGCCTGGAGTCGGAATCGCAGCGGTTGGCCAGCGTGCCGTTTTGATTCGCTCGTTGACAATGTCCGTGCTTTGGAACGCGGCGACCTGTCGCCGCGCTCTCTAAACTGGGTGCGGGCTGCCAGCATCCACGATAAACGCTTCGGTGCCGGGAGAGAGACAACGGAGAAAATACATCGGCGGCAAACGTGGGCCATGCGGCTTTGGTGGCCCGTCCGGCTCGGACAAATTCAAATTTCGGTAATCGCTGGTAATCTCTGGTAACGTCTGGTCATCCGGCAGGGGCTCGGCCCCTCCGAAAAACCAGCCGGTGGCCAACCATTCAGTTGTAGCCGCCGACGTGAGGAGGCTCACATTAATAAATCTGTGGCCTCCGTCGTCGCCGGTAAAGGAACCGCAAAAAAACGGTCAAGAAATGGTCAAGAAACGGTCAAGTTTTGAGTGCTCTATCAAGCACTTACACAAATCGCCCCGTGCTTGATAAAGGCAGGGTAAAGTTCCGGCCGTCGCTGACGGTAAAGGAGGCTTAACCCGATCTTTGAAATCAGTAAAGAGATATTCCGAAAGAGATATTCCCGGTGCACGCCAAAAATCGGGTGACAAAAGGTGACAAAAAGTGCCAAAAGGTGACATGGCTCAGGGCCAGAGTCCGAGCGGTTTCAAATAGCTCGCTGGCCGGTTCACGTGTATGCGAAATTCCGCTGTTGGTAACCATGCGCGTCCAGGCGTGGGTTGGGCGCGCTCCCTTTTATAGTTTGGGTTTAGTCCAGTGTCTGGCTGGTTGGGCCGGGATAAATCCCCCACCAGCGAAGTTTTCGTGACAGCTTTTCCAATGGCCGCGAGGCTTTATACTTCAACCACTGCCAGGCATAACGGCGCTGGGATAATTGCGCCATCATGGCGGACGTCAAGGGCAGGGCGGCCTGGCCGTAATGTTTTTTCAGGTAATAAATCTGGGTAAACAACAGCCGCTCAGTGGCGGCTGCCCGCAACCAGGGTTTGGCATAATAAATTTCCACGAATTCCAAATGTTCGCGATCGGGAACCTTGCTGGTGCGGGCGCGGGCGGTTTGATGATGTTGATGCACCCGCCACGTTGCCAGCGTTTCGGGCAGATAGACGTAATCACCCTGTTCGAGCAGATGACACCACATTTCATAATCCATGAACCCAGTAAAACGCTCGTCAAATCCGCGTTGCGCCTGGTGCCGGCGAAACATCGTCAGGGAGGGCTGACCCATGAGGTTTGAATTCTGTTCCAAGCAGGTGATGATCATTTGCCGGCCCGCGAAGACACCCGGACGATCGGAAAAAATGGTCGGCGGCGAATTGGTTCCAGTGAGATGCTGCCGGCAGCCGGCCAATGAAGCCGCGGGATTTGCATCCAGTGCTGCCGCCAGTAGCCGGATCGCCGAAGCCGATAACAGCTTGTCGTCCTGATGCACAAACTTGAGGTATTCGCCTTGCGCGGCCCTGATGCAAACATTCGTATTGGCCGTCAGTCCCACGTTACGCGGATTTCTCCACCAGCGGACACGGGGGTCGCGGGCGGCTAAAGATTCGATGATTTTCTGGGAGCCATCGGTGGAACCGTCATCACCAATAAGAATCTCCAGGTCGGTGAAATCCTGCGTGAGCACGGACTCCACACATTCTGCCAGATGCCGCTCGCCATTATAGACGGGAATCAGGACGCTGATTTTTGGGGGAACAGCCATGAAATTTATTCGTGCCGAGGTTGCCGCCGCGCGATGACGGCCACCACTTTTTTAATTTTTGTGACCGATCGCGCCGTCTTGCGTTCCAGCCAGTAAAGCGGGTAGCTGACCGGCTTGATTTGAGTTTTTATTTCTGCCAGCAACGGTTCGATCCGACGGCCAAATTTCGTCCGGTTCTTTTTCAAAAAACGGGCGTGGTTGATCAGCATCCGCTGGGTGGCCAGCTTCCGCAGCCAGGGCTTGCCGAAATAGGTTTCAAGCAATAGCAGCATTTCATTGGGGATGGTGCCGTTACGGTGATTAACATGGGTCTGTTGGGCGGGATGCTGTCGGAAGGCGCACAGAGATTCGGCCAGATAAACGAATGTTCCCCGCTCCAGCAAGTGATACCACATTTCCAGATCCCACAACTGACGGTAGTCGTTGAGAAAGCCGCGTCCCGCTTGGGCCTTGCGAAACATGACCACGGACGGCTCGCCGATCTTGTTTGCAAACGTTTCAAAACTGGCGAGGATGACCTGCTGGCCGTCCCAGACGCCGGCTTTGAAAAAAGTGCGCCGTTCTTTCCGGTGACCGCAGTCATCAATCACGTCGGAAGCCGATCCCACCAGCGTCGCCATCGGATGGTCAGCCAAGGCCGTCACCATCTTCTGGATGGCGGAAGCGGACAATAATTTGTCGTCTTGATGGACAAATTTGATGAACTCGCCGCGCGCTTCCCGCAGACAGGCATTGTGATTCTGGGTCTGGCCAAGATTGCGCGGATTTTGCCACCACCGGATGCGCGAATCCTTGGCGGCGAAGTTTTTGATGATCGCCAAGGAATTGTCCGTCGAGCCGTCATCGGCAATGAGAATTTCAAAATCACGGAAATCCTGCGCCAGGATGGAGTCCAGACATTCAGGCAAAAAGCGTTCACTATTGTAAACAGGAATGATGACGCTGACTTGCGGGCGGGCGGTGACCGCCGTCGCGTCGGCTGGAGATTTCTGAACGGAGTTCATGGTCGCAACCAGCAGCAAGCTTCGGCCAGCCGCTTGCAAATGCTGCGGCACATTTTTTCGCCTAACAGTTGATGAATGAGCTTGGGCGGCGGGCTTTGGGACTGAAGCGGAAAATATTGAAATGGTAAACCTCGGCGTGCGCGCCAGGCCATCACCTGTTCACGTCGCGGCGTGTTGATGTCGCTTGAAAGATACGAGGTATAGGCATCCAAATCGTTGGACAGCCGGTTGACCGTCTCTTCAAAGAGGTTTTCCCGACTTGGCGGCTGGGTATTGGCGGGAAAAAATGAGGTGTAAGCATGGAAATCCCTGGCCAGCCGGTTAATTGTCGCTTCGGAGCGGTGGTCGTAAAGGGACGGCTGGTTGCTGGCTTCGAGCAAAACTTGATACAGTTCCTGCACGGGATACGGCAGTTTTTGCAACTGATCCAGGGACGACTGGTTGTGCCGCAGGCCAGGCTTGATAAAGGCGTTCATGGCCTCCCGATACCGCGCTTCATCCTTTGGCCAGTCAAGATCCAAGGCGGCGGCGCAGCGGCGCATTTCTGGCTCCCAAGCTGCCAGCAGGTGGTCGTAGCTTGAAAAAACAATGGGCAGACCGGCGGCATCCTTAAGTGCAACAATGTTATTGTGGAACCAGATGCCCAAAGCCTTGTCGAACGGAATGGCATCTCGCCGCATCAATGAGCCGGCGACATCAACCGGGCTTCGGACGACGAACAGGCACGACAGTTTCGTTTCCGCTTTTTCCAATGTCTCCCGCCACAGCGGCAGCAAAAGACACGTCTGCGGTTCCTTCCAGGCCCAAAGCGCATGGCCGCTGAAATTGGCGGCTACAATCTGGGCAAGGTCATCCTTGAAGGGGCGGACGATCTCTGATTGAAGCCAGCCTTCGGGCAACGGTTTGACCGTGTCCCAACCCACTTCCAACCGCGCCATCAATCTATTCTGAAGGTCATTAATATCCAGATGTTCCCAGTAACCTTCCTGATTGTCCGGACTGGGCGGCATCATTTTCGCCGGCTCGCCCAGATGCACGCCCAGCAAGTTGATCGCCCGGGCAACCGTGGAAGTGCCGCTCCGATGCATCCCCAGAATGCAGATGGTTCGGGCTTTGAAATCAGCCGGTTTCAGAGGGTTTTCCATTTATTGTTGCGCAATCCGCGCCGATCATGGCTGGCACCGGTCAAATGGTGAAATCAGTCAAATGCTTTTTCACCACTTCCAGGATGGCCTGGTAACACTCGTCAGTGTTCTGGGTGACGGTGTTGATATAATGCTCACGCTCCAGCGGACGGGGATCCTCGAAGGGATAGTTAATCAACTGCTTGATCTGGCCTTCCAAAGCGCGCTTGTAAATGCCTTTCGGATCGCGCGCCATGCAGACATCCAAGGGCGCATGGATGTAAAACCACATCAGCTTGTCGCCCAGAATCTGGGCCACCATATCCCGCTGTTGATGTTCGGGGGCCATCGTGGAGACGACCACATTCAATTCCTGTTTGGTCAGCAGCCGGGCAATTTCCGCGATGCGCCGGTGATTTTCCAGCCGCGCCACGGACTTGAAGCCCAGATCCGAACAGAGCGTGGAGCGCATTTCATCGCCATCCAGATAGACCACGGGAATTTTTCGATCCTGCAGGCCTTCGCGAAGGCGTTGCGCCAGCGTGGTCTTGCCGGCCCCGGAACGGCCATAAAGCCAGAATACTTTGCTGATAGTTTTCATTGATAAAGCGGGAAGAAATCGAATTAAAATTCTAGTTGTTGTTTCTCTTCTGGCAAGAAATTTTGGCGCCGCGAAAACGGCTCTTGCGTTCGCACCTTTTTCGATTATTCTTTTCGGCTCGCGTTATTGAAAATAATTCAGGCGCGCAATTTTTAAATTTTATGGCAACAGCAAACGACCTTCGCCGCGGCATGGCAATCAATTACAACGGCGACATTTGCGTGGTGTTGGAATTCCAGCACCGCACCCCCGGCAACTTGCGCGCCTTCGTCCAGGCCTCGCTCCGCAGTATTCGCACGGGCAAGTCATCCGACATCCGCCTCAGTTCGACGGAGAAAATCGAACCCGTGCCGATGATGACCACCAAGATGGAATTCAGCTACAAGGACGGCGCCGATTATGTCTTCACCAACCCGGAAAACTACGAAACGGTGACGCTCACGGCGGATCTCGTCGGCGATGCCAAAAATTATCTGGTGGAAAATGGCGAAGTGACCGTGACGTTCGTCGAGGAAAAAGCCGTGACCGTGGAAATTCCCGCCAGCGTCATCCTGACCGTGACCGATGCGCCCGAAGGCGTCCGGGGCGATTCCGCGAACAATGTGCAGAAGGCCATCGTGCTTGAAACCGGCATCACCATGCAGGCGCCGCTGTTCATCAAGACCGGCGAGAAGATCCGCATAGACACGCGCACCGGCAAATACATGGAACGCGCCTGATTTTGGTTTCAAATTTCAAAGCTCGTATTTGAGCTTTCCCAGCCCGCCTTGCGTGGGCTTTTTTATTTCCCGCGAAAATGGGTTAAGTTTTCCAGCGGAAAGGCTTTTCATCTGAAACCATCTGGGTTATTTCTTAAGGCAAACTCATGTCCGGGCATATAAAAGGAGAAAAGGTGTTTCGCGGCATCGCCGTTTCGGCGGGTGTTTGCCGCGGGAAAGTTGTGGTCTTGCACCGCGCCCGTCACGCCATCGTCAAGCGCGAACTGGATCCCGATTGCGTCGTGCCGGAAATTAAACGCTTCGAGCACGCCCTTGTCCGCACCCGCCAGCAGATCACTGAAATTCAGCGCCGCGTCGCCGAGACGATGAGTTCTTCCGAAGCGGATATTTTTGACGCGCACCTCTTGATGCTCGAAGACCGCGTGCTCATTGAGGAAGTCATCAAAATCATCCGCGAACAAAAGGCCAACGCCGACTACGCTTTTCACACCGCGTCCGACCGCTACATCGCCGTGCTGGAGGCGGTGGAAGACGAATATCTCCGGGAACGCGCCGCCGATTTGCGCGACCTCACCAGCCGCGTGCTCGACAATCTGCTCAACGCCAGTCAGCAGCTTGACTTGCGGCATCTGACCGAACCGTGCATTCTCGTTGGCCACGATTTAAGCCCGTCCACCACCGCGCAGTTGGATCGGAATTTTGTGCTCGGCTTCGCCACCGACGTGGGCGGTCCGACTTCCCACACGGCCATTCTGGCGCGTTCGCTCGACATTCCCGCCGTGGTCGGCGCGCAAGGCATCAGCGAAGAACTGGAGACCGGCGACTATGTGCTGCTCGACGGCTACAACGGCACCGTCATCGTCAACCCCACCGACCAGACGCTG
>OCZT010006920.1_pt1 | contig 11162 bp, 7 predicted proteins | sample 1539031 | NCBI WGS metagenome assembly OCZT01 (sample SAMEA3539308, study PRJEB22396) | soil metagenome | biome: tundra; feature: field; material: soil | place: USA | collected 2010-05 | depth 0.15 m
TCTGGTGCCGGTGGTGACCTTTGCCATCCGCATCCTGCAGGGGCACCGCTTCGAGACGATCGAGCTCGCAGGCGCGGGGCTGGTGGTGGCGGCGCTGATCGCCAACAATCTTTACTTAAGGGGCAGGATCGTCACGCAGACGAGCTGAGCCGGCGTAGGCGTGGGGCACGCCGTGGCGGTCGCGCACGATTTCCACCGGTGCCCTGAGGCCGGACAGAGCGAGAGTACCATCGAGTTGCGGCAGCGGCTGGCGTAGCCAGGCATAGCCTGCACCGGCGGCGAGGGCGACGAAGAGGGCAAGCGCCACAAATATGCGAGCTATTATTTTCATCGGGTCAACATTTCGTCGCCATGGCCGTTAACCGGAATAGGCTGGCATAAGCGGGGCTTATTCTGGCTTGGCTTCGCCAAGTCGGGCAGCGGATGATGCATCCGGCCGGAGAATTTGGTATAAAGTCATAACTGGTTTGTAACGGAGTGGTTAATTTGCTCTATACCTTGCACGAAATGAGTCACGCGGCGCTGGCGCCCTGGCAAATGTGGGCCAGCATGAACGCCAGCATGTTCAGCCACCCGTTCAGCCCCCTTTCCTACTCTCCGCTCAGCCGCAAGATCGCCGCCGGCAACGAGCTCTTCGTCCGCATCACCCAGCGCTACCACAAACCCGAGTTCGGCATCGGTGAAACCCGCGTCGGCGGCACCGCAGTCGCCGTCAGCGAAGAGGTCGCCGTCGACAAGCCTTTCTGCCAGTTGCTGCATTTCAAGCGCGACCTCGGTTTGCGCAAGCAGCGCGCCGATCCCAAAGTGCTGCTGGTCGCGCCGCTGTCAGGTCACCACGCCACGCTGCTGCGCGATACGGTGCGCACGCTCTTGCCCGATCACGATGTCTACATCACCGATTGGGTGGACGCGCGCATGGTGTCCCTGTTCCATGGGCCGTTCCATCTCGACGATTACGTCGATTACGTGCGCGAGTTCATCACCTTCCTCGGGCCGGAGGTGCACGTCATCTCGGTGTGCCAGCCGACGGTGCCGGTGCTGGCTGCGATCGCACTCATGGCCGATGCGGACGAGCGCGTCAAGCCCCGCACCATGATCATGATGGGCGGCCCGATCGACGCCCGGCGCAGCCCGACCGCGGTCAACAACCTCGCCACGCGCAAACCCCATTCCTGGTTCAAGAGCAACGTGATCCAGCGCGTGCCGGCGAAATACCCGGGCTTCATGCGCCAGGTCTATCCCGGCTTCCTGCAGCACATGGGTTTTGTCGCCATGAACCCCGCGCGCCATGCCGACGCGCACCGGGATTTCTACAATCATCTGGTCAAGGGCGACGGCGAGTCGGCAGAGGCGCACCGGCGTTTCTACGACGAATACAACGCGGTGCTCGACATGCCGGCCGAGTACTACCTCGACACCATCAAGACGGTGTTCCAGGAATTCTCGCTGCCCAAGGGGCGCATGTTCGTGCGCGGGCAGCTGGTGCGGCCGCAGGCCATCAGCAAGACGGCGCTGCTGACGATCGAAGGCGAACTGGACGATATTTCCGGCAACGGCCAGACCGAGGCTGCGCACGGGCTGTGCACCGGTATCCCGGCGAAGAAGCGCGAACACTATCTCGCGCCCGGCGTGGGCCATTACGGCATTTTCAGCGGCCGGCGCTATCGCGAGATGCTGTACCCGCGTATCCGGGATTTCATCCGGCGCCACGCCTAGAGGTTTATCCGGCCGGCCTTTATTTCGACGGCGTGTACTTGGCGAGCTGCTGGTCGATGGCGCCGAACAGGCTGCTGCCCTCGGCGTCCAGCATCTCGATGCGCACGCGGTCGCCAAATTTGAGGAAAGGCGTCGCGGGCTTGCCCTCGGCGATGGTTTCGAGCGCGCGCTTCTCGGCGATGCAGGCCGAGCCGGTGCTGCGATCGGCGTTGGACACCGTGCCCGAGCCGACGATGGCGCCGGCCGCGAGCGGCCGGGTCCTGGCTGCGTGCGCGATCAGCCGCGGGAACTCGAAAGTCATATCCACCCCGGCGTTGGGGCGTCCGAGGACCTCGCCGTTGACCTGCACCAGCAGCGGCAGATTCACCTTGCCGCCGTCCCAGGCGGAACCGAGTTCCTCCGGTGTCACCGCCACCGGGGAAAAAGCGGAAGACGGCTTGCTCTGGAAAAAACCGAAGCCCTTGGCGAGTTCTGCCGGCGCCAGGTTGCGCAGCGACACGTCGTTTGCGAGCAGCAGCAGGCGGATGTGATCGCCCGCCTTCTTCGCCGTGACGCCCATGGGCACGTCGCCCGTGATCACCGCGACTTCGGCTTCGAGGTCTATGCCCCAGTCTTCGGACTCGAGCATGATGTCGTCGCAGGGACCGAGGAAGGCGTCGGATCCGCCCTGGTACATCAGCGGATCGCTCCGGTGCGCCTTGGGCATTTCCGCGCCGCGCGCCTTGCGCAGCAGCTCGGCGTGATTCACGTAAGCCGAGCCGTCGGCCCACTGATAAGCACGCGGCAATGGCGAGGCGCATTGCTTCGGATCGAAGTCGAAGGCGCGGTTGCCGGGCGCGCGGTTGAGCGCGTCGTAACGGTCGGTGAGTTGCGGCGAGACATAGTCCCAGTCGTCCAGCGCCGCCTGCAGCGTGGGCGCGATGTCGTCGGCTTTGATCGCGTGCTTGAGATCGCGCGACACCACGATCAGTGTGCCGTCGCGGGTTTCGTCTTTGAGGGTGGCGAGTTTCATGTTGAGGTCAGTTTTTCCCGTGCAGCCGCATTTTAACCGTTTGTGCCCGCGCGGGGCGGGACAGGTTTCATCGGCGCAAGTCTGACCTTGCCGGTTCGGACCTTGTGCATTTGTTTGGCCTCCAGTATGGTCATTACCTCGCAAAAAAGCCGGCAGCCGAAGCTCGCGGACAAGCAAAGGACGTCTGCAATCGGAACACTATGGAAAAAGTGCGCGTATCCAAGCTGATGTCGGAACAGGGGTTGTGTTCGCGCCGGGAGGCCGACAGCTATATCGAGCGCGGCTGGGTATTCGTGGACGGCGAGCGGGTTACCGAGCTCGGCACGCGGATCGATCCTGCGAGCAAGATTACGTTGAACAAGGCCGCCCAGGCGAGCCAGCTCGCGCGCGTGACCATACTGCTGAACAAGCCGGTCGGGTACGTGTCGGCACAGGCTGAGCCGGGCTACCGCCCGGCCGTGAGCCTGATCAACGCCGAATCGCATTTTTCCGGCGACCGCTCGCGCAAGCGCTTCAGCCCGATACACTTGAGGGGCCTCGCCCCGGCCGGGCGCCTCGATATCGATTCGCAAGGCTTGCTGGTGCTGACGCAGGACGGGCGTATCGCCAAGCAGCTGATCGGCGACAACTCCGCGATCGAGAAGGAATATCTCGTGCGTGTTAAAGGCAGCCTGTCGAAGGCCGGCATGGCCCTGCTGCATCACGGGCTTTCGCTCGACGGGGAGGCGCTGCGTCCGGCGCAGGTGGGCTGGCTGAATCAGGATCAGCTGCGCTTCATTCTGCGCCAGGGGAAGAAGCGCCAGATCCGGCGCATGTGCGAGCTGGTCGGTCTGGAAGTGGTCGGGCTGAAGCGCATCCGTAGCGGCAAGGTGAAACTGGGCGATCTCCCGCTCGGTCAATGGCGCTATCTGCGCAGCGACGAGGTTTTTTAGGCCCCCGGAATAATCGCGGCCCGGATCAGCCGCGCGCCGTCATGGCCTGCGCGAGCTCGCACAATTCCTGCATGTGGCGGTCCTCGATCCCGTGCGCGCGCAGGGCTTGCGCGGTGTGCAGCAGATAATCCAGTCCCGGCCCGGCCTTGCCGTGGCTGCTGAGCAGGGTGAGCACGATGGCTTGAGCGGGCATCTTGCCGGCATAGGCCGGAATCGTGCGGTTGATGGTGAAAGCGATGGCGCGGAATCGTGTTTCGCCGTCGCTTACCTGTACCCAGCGCGGCACATAGGCGCCCAGCATCATCTCGCGCCGCCAGATCAGGCGCAGTTCGTTCTCGAGGTGTTGCTGGGCAATGCGGTAGGCGACGCCGCGGCAGCGGCCGCCGAGGTCCAGGCCCAGCACCAGCCCGGGTTTGTCCGGTGTGCCGCGGTTGATGCGCGACCATAGACAGAAGCTGCGGTGGTAGCCGTGGGCCGTGACCACGCGTTTTTCCGCAAAGTGGAGCAACGGGTTCCACACCAGCGAGCCGTAGCCGAACACCCAGCAGTCTTCGTTGGCTTCGCGCGCCTCCATGATCTGCCACAGCGATTCTTCCAGCTCGGCGTCGGTGAGCAGATGCGGGCCGAGCGGCGTCTGCGCCAGTTCCTGGCGGATGCGGTCGCGTTCGAGGTCGGCGCGGGTGAGGCTCATGCCGCTGTAGAGCTTACGCCGCTCTGGCGGTCCGCTCCACCGGTGCGTTGAATTTCGCCAGCAGTTCGGCGCGTTGCTTTTCCGCCAGCTTGAGATGGCGCATTTTGACGTGTCCGTAGCCGCGGATCATCTCGGGGACGTTGGCGATTTCGACTGCAAGCGCGTGGTTGGCGGGTGTGAGCTTGGCCAGCAATTGCTCCACCGTGGCCGCGTACTCGGTGATCAGCGCGCGCTCGGTGCGGCGTTCCTCGGTGCGGCCGAAGATGTCGAACGCCGTGCCGCGCCGGCCTTTGAACTGGGCCAGCAGCCGGAACGCGCGCATCATCCACGGGCCGAAGGTGGATTTCTTCGCTTCGCCGGTCGCCGGGTCGGGCTTGTTCAGAATGGGTGGGGCAAGATGGAACACCACTTTGTAGTCGCCCTCGAACATGCCTTCTATTTTCTGCATGAACGCGGGGTCCGAGTGCAGCCGGGCGACCTCGTACTCGTCCTTGTAGGCCATGAGCTTGGCGTAATAGCGAGCCACGGCTTCGGTGAGCTTGGTGCCACTGGCTTTCTCGGACTCGATCCGCCGCACTTTCTCCACCAGTTCCCTGTAGCGCGCCGCATAGGCGGCGTCCTGGTAGGCGGTCAGGAATTCGACGCGGCGCGCCAGCAGCTCGTCGAGGTTGCGCGACAGATGCTGGCTTAGGGGAATGACCTCGGCCGGGGCGGCGATCTTTTCCACGCGCGCCAGATCGACCGCGGCGCGCCGGCCCCAGACGAAGCTCTTCAGGTTGAATTCGACCTCCACGCCGTTCAATTCGATCGCCTTCTCCAATGCCGCGCCTGAAACCGGCACCCAGCCTTTCTGCCAGGCATAGCCGAGCATGAACATGTTGGTGGCGATGGAATCGCCCATCAGATTGGTGGAAAGACTGCCTGCCGCGATGAAGTCCACGTTGTTCTTGCCGCAGGCTTCGGCGATGTCGTGCTGCAGGTTGCTGCCCGGAAGCTGCCAGTTCGGGTTGCGCACGAAATCCGCGGTCGGCGCGGTGGTGGCGTTGATCACGGCGCGCGTCTTGGGCTCGCGCATCTTGGCCAGGGCTTCCGGGTTGGCCGCGACCACCAGGTCGCAGCCGATCACCAGGCTCGCCTCGCCGGTGCCTATGCGTGCCGCGTACAGATCTTCGGGTCTGTTCGCTATGCGCACATGCGACATCACCGGACCGCCCTTCTGCGCCAGTCCCGACATGTCGAGCACGGTCACGCCCTTGCCCTCGATGTGCGCGGCCACGGCCAGTATCTGGCCGATGGTGACGACGCCGGTGCCGCCGATGCCGGTCACCAGCACGCCGTAGGCATTGTCTATGGCTGCGGGCGCCGGTTCGGGCAGCGCGGGAAAATCGTCGGCTGTTTTTGCCGCGCCTGCCTTGCCCTTCTTCAGTTTGCCGCCCTCGACCGTGACGAAGCTGGGGCAAAATCCCTTGACGCAGGAATAATCCTTGTTGCAGGTGGACTGGTTGATCGTGCGTTTGCGGCCGTATTCGGTCTCGAGCGGCTCCACCGACAGGCAGTTCGATTTGTCGCTGCAGTCGCCGCAGCCCTCGCACACCATCTCGTTGATGACGACGCGCTTGGCCGGATCGGGAAAGGCGCCGCGCTTGCGCCGGCGGCGTTTTTCCGAGGCGCAGGTCTGGTCGTAGATGATGGCCGATACGCCCGGCAGCTCGCGCAGTTCGCGCTGCACCGCGTCGAGCTCGTCGCGGTGGCGCACGGTCACCCCCGGCGCCCAGTTGATGCCCGCGGGATATTTCTCCGGCTCGTCGGTGACGATGATGATGGGGTCCACGCCCTCGGCGGCGATCTGGCGCGAGATCGTCGCCGGATCGAGCGGGCCGTCGTGCTGCTGGCCGCCGGTCATCGCCACGGCGTCGTTGAACAGGATCTTGTAGGTCATGCTGACCTTGGCCGCGCAGGCGGCGCGGATCGCCATCAGTCCGGAGTGGTAATAGGTGCCGTCGCCGAGGTTGGCGAAAATATGCTTGGTGTTCGAGAACGGCGCCTGGCCGATCCAGGGCGCGCCTTCGCCGCCCATGTGGGTGAAGGTCGAGGTGTTGCGGTCCATCCATACCGCCATGAAGTGGCAGCCGATGCCGGCGGTGGCGCGGCTGCCTTCAGGCACGCGGGTGGAGGTGTTGTGCGGGCAGCCGGAGCAGAAGTAGGGCTGGCGCAGTGTCACCACGTGCGGCCGGGCCAGCGCTTTCTCCTTGAACTCGAGAAAGGCGAGGCGCTCGCGGTAGCGCCCGCCCAGTTGTTGGTCCATGCCGAGCTTCGCCAGACGGCTGGCGAGGGCGCGGGCGATGATCGCCGGCGAAAGCTCGTAGCTCGCCGGCAGCAGCCAGGTGCCGGCGGGCTGGCCCGCGGCCTGGCTCCATTCGCCGTTGTCGTCGAATTTGCCCACCACGCGCGGCGGTCTTTGATCTGCGCGCCACTCGTACAGTTCTTCCTTGATCTGGTATTCGATCAGCTGGCGCTTTTCCTCCACCACCAGGATTTCTTCCAGGCCCTGGGCGAATTTGCGCGCGCCCTGCGGCTCCAGCGGCCAGGTCATGGCCACCTTGTACAGGCGGATGCCGAGGTCGCGCGCGGTGTGTTCGTCGATCCCCAGGTCGTTGAGCGCCTGCATGGTGTCGCCGTAGGACTTGCCGGTGGTGATGATGCCCAACCGCGCGCGCGGCGAGTCCCAAACGATGCGGTCGAGCCCGTTGGCGCGCACGTAGGCGAGCGCGGCGTAGACCTTGTAGTCGAGCAGGCGCACCTCCTGCTCGAGGATGCCGTCGGGCCAGCGGATGCCGAGGCCGCCCGGCGGCAGCACGAAGTCTGTCGGAATCTTCACCTGCACGCGATGGGGATCGATATAGACCGAAGCGCCCGACTCGACCACGTCGGTGACGCACTTGAACCCGACCCACAGGCTGGCGTAGCGCGACATGGCGAAGCCGTGCAGGCCGTAGTCGAGATACTCTTGCACACTCGCCGGGTTCAGCACCGGGATGCAGCAAGCCTTGAGCATGTGTTCGCTCTGGTGCGCCAGCGTGGAGGATTTGGCGGCGTGATCGTCGCCGGCGAGCACCAGTACGCCGCCATACTTGGAGGTGCCGGCAGCGTTGGCGTGCTTGAACACGTCGCCGCAGCGGTCCACGCCCGGGCCCTTGCCGTACCAGATGGAGAACACGCCGTCATACTTGGCGTCGTTGAACAGATTGAGCTGCTGCGTGCCCCAGATGGAGGTCGCCGCCATGTCTTCGTTCACGCCGGGCTGGAACTTGATGTGGTGAGTCTCGAGGTGTTTCTTCGCTTTCCACAGCGACTGGTCCAGCCCGCCGAGGGGCGAGCCGCGGTAGCCGGAGATGAAGCCCGCGGTGTTGACACCGGCGGCGACGTCGCGCTCGCGCTGCAGCATGGGCAGGCGCACCAAGGCCTGGGTGCCGGTGAGGAAGACACGGCCGGAATCGAGCGTGTACTTGTCTTCCAGCGTGACTTCGTGGAACTTGGCTGGGGCGTTCATTGGGGATCTCCTTGCCGATGAACCGATCGCCGCAGGATTCGGGGCGACGTATTTTTTGACAGCTAGTATATGCCGGAGGTTCGGAAATATCTTGCCTATTTGTGCCTCGATATAGGAGGATTGCGAATTCCGGATACCGTTAATCAATCGATCATCGCCATGCGACAAATTACAGTATGAACACATCGCAAGTCATTATCCAGTACCTCGCCGCCGCAGGCATCCGTCATATTTTCGGCTACCCCGGGGATCCCTCGGTCGAGTTTCTGGAGGCGGCACGCCGGGAAGGCATGAGCTTCGTCCTCGGGTCGCGCGAGGGCACCGCCGGCCTGATGGCCGAAGCGTACGGCCAGCTTACCGGGCGTCCCGGTGTTTGCCTGTCGACGCTCGGCCCGGGTTCGACCAACCTCGTCAACGCCGTGGCGAATGCCTATCTCGACCGCGTTCCGATGCTGGCGATCTCCGGTCAGATCGAGCGCAAGCGCGAGCCCTATTTTACCCACCAGGTGGTCGATCACAACCGCTTGTTCTCGCCGATCAGCAAATGGACGGCGGCAGTGCAGCCGAACACCGTCGCCACCATCATGCGCAAGGCGCTGCGCATCGCCACCGCCGAACGCCCCGGGCCGGTCCACCTCACGACTGCAGCCGATGTGGTCGGGGCCGAAGCGACGGACAACGAGGTTAAGCTGCCACCCATGCGCTCGCGGCGGACGCCGCAGATTTTTTCCGCCGGCGCGGCGGAAGCCGACCCGGTCAAACGTCTGAAGTCTGCGCGCCGGCCGGTAATTCTGGCGGGCATTTCGGCGGTGTGGAGCGGCGCGACCGAGTCGCTCGCGCGTCTGGCCGAGACCATCGGCGCTCCGGTGGTCGTGGCGCCGATGGCCAAGGGCGTGATACCCGAGGATCATCCTTTTTATGCTGGCACGCTCGACATGGCGTGCAACGGATTCATCTGGGATTTCCTCAAGGGCGCCGACCTCCTGCTTGCTGTCGGCTTCGATGCCGTCGAACTGATCAAGCCCTGGCCGCTGACCATGCCGACCATCCATATCGACACCGTTCCGAACACCGACCAGATCTACCAGGCCGACCTGGAAATCGTCGGCGACATCCCGGATATACTGGAAGCGATCGCGGCCGCCGCCGGCAGCCTTGCGCGCTGGAGCGAAGCCGAGATCGCCGCGCACCGCAGAAAGCTTGCCAAACTCTATTACGCGGGGCGGGTGGCGGGACGCATGAACCCGACCGACGTGGTCGATGTCGTGAGGGCCCTCATGCCGCGCGACACCGTGGTTTCGGCCGATGTCGGATCGCATAAGCTGCTGGTCGGTCAGGGCTGGACGACCTATGGTCCGCGCACGCTGCTGATGTCCAACGGCCTGTCCTCGATGGGATTTTCGCTGCCTGCCGCCATCGCCGCCAAGGTTGTGCATCCGGACAAGCAGGTCGTTTGCTTCGTCGGTGACGGTGGTCTGGCGATGGTCCAGGGCGAGCTTCGGGTCGCTGCCAGCCTGAAAATCGACCCCATCGTCGTCGTTTTCTGCGACAACAGCCTGAACCGGATAGAGTTGAAGCAGATGGCGCGTCAATATCCCAGCTGGGGAACGGTGATCGATCCGACCGACATGCATATGCTGGCTCGCTCGATGGGCTGCGATGGCATCGATGTCGACAGCATCAAGGCGCTCGAAGGCGCACTGGCCGGTCCGCGCGCCAAGGATCGACCGTTGGTCATCGGCGCGAGGATCGATCCCGGTCAATATGCGGCGCAGTTCTGATCCCCTCATTTCGCAATGAGATCCAAAGACGTGATTGATCAGCAACGTGCGGCCCCGGGAATTGTGGTCGCCGGAATTCCTCCAGCGTATCGCCCGGCTATGCGCTTAGCCAGCGGCGCAGGGCCGCATTCACTTCGGCCGGTTTTTCCAGGGTTGATAGGTGGCCGCAGTTTTCGATGACTTCGAGCCGCGCGCCCTTGATGCCGGCAGCGATTTCCTCGTGCCGGGCCAGGGGAGTCAGCGCATCCTGCCGGCCGCAAAGCACCAGCGTCGGGCAGTCGATGGCGGCGAGCAGGCCCAGGCTATCAGCGCGGCTCATGATGGCCCGCTGTTGGCGCACGAAGGCTTCTTTGCCGACGTTTTTCGCCATCGATTTGACGACGTTGGTGAGCGCGGACTCACCGAGCCGCGAAGGATGGATGAGCAGCGGCAGCAGCACATCGGTGATGCCGAGGAACTTTCCGCGTTCGGCCAGTGCGATGAAGTCCGTGCGCTTCTGCGTCTGCTCGGGCAGATCGGCGCCCGCGGCGGTATCGAGCAGCGCGAGCCTGGCGACGCGCTGCGGCGCCTGACGCATGATCTCGAGCGCAATGTAGCCGCCCATCGACAGGCCGGCGAGAGCGAAGCTGGCGAACGGCGCGCCGGCGAGCACGTCGCGCGCCACGCCGGCCATGGTGTCGGAGCGGGTGTGTTCCGCGATCCAGATGTCGGCGATATCGTCCAGGTTCGCGACCTGGGGCTGCCACAGCTGTGCATCGCACAGCAGGCCTGGGACCAGGATGAGAGGGAATTTTTTCATAAACACCGCTTCAAGAGTCCTGATCGCGCCTGGCCACGGGGTCGGTTCGGGCGGCAAAGGCTTTGGACCGGTCGGGCTTGCCAGCTGGGGAACGAAAGCGGGAGAATCTTAGCACCAGCCGGCGCGGGGCGCGTAACACCCGTTACGCCGCCAGCGCATGGCCGGAGCGCATGCGGCGGAGGGCTGCCGGGAATCGAAAGCCTGTTTGACTGCATGGAGGAAAACGCGCATAATCTTCCGTTTCGTTCGGAGGGGTGCCCGAGTGGTTAAAGGGGGCAGACTGTAAATCTGTTGGCCTTGCGCCTACGTTGGTTCGAATCCAACCTCCTCCACCAGGATTCTTGCGGCGCGGGTTGGCAGTATGCACTGGGTGGCAAAAGGGTTCGGTCGTGAAACGCGGGTGTAGCTCAATGGTAGAGCAGAAGCCTTCCAAGCTTACGACGAGGGTTCGATTCCCTTCACCCGCTCCAGCGTGCTGGTCCTCGGCAAATCGACCTCAATGCGGGTTACGCCGTTGTAGCTCAGTGGTAGAGCACTCCCTTGGTAAGGGAGAGGTCGCGCGTTCAATCCGCGCCAACGGCACCATGAGTTGTGAGCAATTTGATAATCGATAAAGAAGGACAATCATCATGTCAAAAGCTAAATTTGAGCGTACGAAGCCGCACGTGAACGTAGGGACGA
>OCZT010006922.1_pt1 | contig 11160 bp, 7 predicted proteins | sample 1539031 | NCBI WGS metagenome assembly OCZT01 (sample SAMEA3539308, study PRJEB22396) | soil metagenome | biome: tundra; feature: field; material: soil | place: USA | collected 2010-05 | depth 0.15 m
ACACGACGCTCTTCCGATCTAAATGCTCAAAGAATTCGAAGAAGCCACTGGCGGCATGAAGACCGGCGAAAGCAAGACTTTCCCCTTGGCTTTTCCTGCGGACTACCACGGCAAAGACGTTGCAGGCAAGTCGGCCGACTTCATGGTGACCGTGCACAAGATTGAGGCTGCTCATTTGCCGGAAGTGGATGCCGCGTTGGCAAAATCTTTGGGAATTGACGACGCTTCGGTCGAAGGGCTGCGCGCTGACATTCGCAAAAATCTGGAACGCGAAGTGAAGTTTCGCCTGTTGGCGCGCAACAAGCAGGCCGCCATGGACGCGCTGTTGGCCAAGGCCGAACTGGATTGCCCCAAGTCCGCCGTTCAGTCCGAAGTATTGCGCTTGATCGAAGGTGCACGCGCCGACTTGAAACAGCGTGGCGTCAAGGATGCGGACAAGGCCCCCATTCCAGAGGAAATTTTCCGCCCACAAGCCGAGCGTCGCGTACGCCTGGGCCTGGCTGTGGCCGAACTGGTGCGTAGCCACGACTTGCACGCCAAGCCAGAACAGATCAAAGCACACATCGAAGAGTTGTCTGCAAGCTACGAAAAGCCGACCGACGTGGTGCGCTGGTATTACGGCGACAACGATCGCATGGCTGAAGTGCAGGCGATCGTTCTGGAGAATAATGTGACCGACTTTATTCTGTCCCAGTCCAAGGTAAGCCTCAAGGCGGTGAGCTTTGACGAATTGATGGGGCAGTCTTGAATTCGGTATCCTGAGGCCGACTGAATATTTTTTCGGTTGGGGGCTTGTGCTTTAGGGTGCAAGCCCTCATTCCTTTTGACAGGACATTTTTTGGAGAACTCATGAGTGCACTGGAAACACAAGGCTTGGGCATGGTTCCCATGGTCATCGAGCAATCGGGTAGGGGCGAACGCTCTTACGACATTTACTCGCGGCTGCTGAAAGAGCGCGTCATTTTTTTGGTTGGTCCGGTGAATGATTACGTGGCCAATCTGGTGGTGGCGCAACTGCTGTTCCTGGAGAGCGAGAATCCGGACAAGGACATCTCTTTCTACATCAACTCCCCCGGCGGATCGGTGAGTGCGGGCATGGCGATTTTTGATACCATGAACTTCATCAAGCCTGATGTTTCTACCCTGTGCACCGGCATGGCGGCCAGCATGGGCGCATTTTTGTTGGCTTCGGGCGCCAAGGGAAAACGCTTTTCCCTGCCTAATTCCAAAATCATGATTCATCAACCTTCGGGTGGATCGCAGGGTCAGGCCACGGAAATCGAAATTCAGGCGCGCGAAATTCTCAAGACACGCGAGCAACTCAACAAGATTTTGGCGGATCGCACGGGCCAGCCGTTAGACCGCATCGCTCGCGACACGGAGCGCGACTATTTTCTGTCAGCCGATGAGGCTAAAGAATACGGTATTGTCGATCAGGTGATCGCCAAACGACCTTGATCGCTACCGCTTAAGCCGCAGTGCCAGCGAGGGGCACTGCGCTTTGAGTATCATTTGCCAACTTTCTGCGAAAAGGCACGCATTTCATGGCCGAGAAAAAAGGCTCCACCGGCGAAAAATCACTCTTCTGCTCGTTTTGCGGAAAGAGTCAGCACGAGGTCAAGAAGCTCATTGCTGGCCCGTCGGTATTTATTTGTGATGAATGCATCGACCTTTGCAACGACATCATCCGGGATGAACTGCCTGCGGGTGGGTCCAGCAAGGACGAAAAGAGCGAGCTGCCAACGCCCGCGGAAATCAAGGCCAATCTGGATAATTACGTTATCGGTCAAGACGTTGCCAAGCGCACCTTGTCGGTAGCGGTCTATAACCACTACAAGCGTCTGCGGCACCAGGAGAAAAGCGCCAAGGACGATATCGAACTGTCCAAGAGCAACATCTTGTTGATCGGGCCCACGGGTTCGGGCAAGACCTTGCTGGCGCAAACCCTGGCGCGCATGCTCAACGTGCCGTTCGTCATGGCCGATGCCACCACGTTGACCGAAGCGGGCTACGTGGGTGAGGACGTGGAAAACATCGTGCTCAAGCTGCTGCAAAGCTGCAACTATGAGGTCGAGCGGGCGCAGCGCGGCATCGTGTACATCGACGAAATTGACAAAATTTCTCGTAAGTCCGATAACCCCTCGATTACTCGCGATGTCTCGGGCGAAGGCGTGCAGCAAGCGCTGCTCAAGCTGATCGAAGGCACTATGGCTAGCGTGCCACCGCAGGGCGGACGCAAGCACCCGAACCAGGACTTTGTGCAGGTGGATACCACCAACATTCTGTTCATTTGTGGCGGCGCGTTTTTTGGTCTCGAAAAGGTGATCGAGAACCGCACGGCATCATCGGGCATGGGCTTTGGCGCCACGGTCATGAGCAAGAAGCAGCGCAGCCTGACCGAGGCGTTCAAAGAGGTTGAGCCCGAAGACTTGGTCAAGTTTGGCTTGATTCCTGAACTGGTGGGCCGCATGCCGGTGGTGGCGACGCTGTCCGAGCTGAGCGAAGACGCGCTCGTGCAAATATTGACCGAACCGAAAAATGCTTTGGTCAAACAATACGCCAAGTTGCTCGCAATGGAAGGCGTGGAACTGGAGATTCGCCCCTCCGCACTCAAGGCCATTGCCCGCAAAGCGCTGACGCGCAAAACCGGTGCGCGGGGCTTGCGCTCCATTCTGGAGCAGTCACTGATTGACACCATGTTTGATTTGCCCAACAGCCCAAATGTTGACAAGGTGGTGGTGGACGAATCGACCATTGAAGACAACAAGCCGCCATTATTGGTGTATCGTGAAGCTGCGAAGAAGGCCTGATCGGGCCGGTACTTTTGGCTGACGGCGCAACACGTCTTCAACTACAGTCTCAACTGAATTTGTCGGCGACTTGAAATCGCCGTAGGCTGGACCATATTCATCAGGTAACTTAAAGGATTCTCATGTCCGGACAAACCCAACTGCCTGCTATTGCCCTTGAACTTCCCTTGCTGCCTTTGCGTGACGTGGTGGTGTTTCCGCACATGGTGATCCCGTTGTTCGTGGGTCGACCCAAAAGCATCAAAGCACTGGAAGCTGCGATGGAAGCGGAGCGACGCATCATGCTGGTGGCGCAAAAGACCGCTGCCAAGGACGACCCGACGGTCTCCGATATGTTCGAAGTCGGCTGCATTGCGACCATTTTGCAGATGCTCAAATTGCCCGACGGCACGGTCAAGGTGTTGGTCGAGGGGCAGCAGCGGGCCAGTGTCAACAAGATTGACGACGCCGAGTCGCACTTCACGGCCAACGTGACGCCGATCGTGGCGCCAGCGGAAGCTGCGGGCGCGAAAGCCGTCGCGCAAGGACGCGAGGTTGAGGCTTTGCGTCGCGCTGTGATGCAGCAGTTTGACTTGTACGTAAAACTCAACAAAAAAATTCCACCGGAAATCCTGACGTCCATTTCGAGCATCGACGATGCCGGTCGTCTTGCCGACACGATTGCAGCGCATTTGCCACTGAAGCTAGAGAACAAACAGTCGGTATTGGGTTTGGCTGATGTGCGGGTGCGACTGGAGAACCTGTTTGAGCAATTGGAACGCGAAGTAGACATTCTCAACGTGGACAAGAAGATCCGTGGTCGGGTCAAGCGTCAGATGGAGAAGAACCAGCGCGACTTCTACCTGAACGAGCAGGTCAAGGCGATACAGAAGGAACTGGGCGAGGGTGAAGAAGGTTCGGATCTGGACGAGATTGAAAAAAAGATCAAGCTTGCCAAGATGCCCAAGGACGCTTTGAAAAAGGCCGAAGGCGAACTCAAAAAACTCAAGCTGATGTCGCCCATGTCGGCCGAGGCCACGGTGGTGCGCAACTACATTGATGTGCTGACTTCTCTACCGTGGAGCAAGAAGACCAAGATCAAGCACGACCTTGAGCATGCCGAAGGTGTGCTCAACGAAGATCACTTTGGTCTGGAAAAGGTGAAGGATCGCATCGTCGAATATCTTGCGGTGCAGCAGCGAGTGGAAAAAGTGAAAGCCCCGATCCTGTGTCTCGTGGGGCCACCGGGCGTGGGCAAGACTTCGCTGGGCCAATCCATTGCCAAGGCCACGGGACGCAAATATGTGCGCATGGCGTTGGGTGGAATGCGCGACGAAGCCGAGATCCGCGGACACCGGCGCACCTACATCGGCGCGTTGCCAGGCAAGGTGTTGCAAAGCTTGAGTAAGGTTGGCACTCGCAATCCCTTGTTTCTGTTGGACGAAATCGACAAGCTCGGCACCGACTTCCGTGGTGACCCGTCCAGTGCGCTGCTCGAGGTGCTCGACCCCGAACAGAACCACAAGTTTGGTGACCACTACGTCGAGGTCGATTTCGACTTAAGCGACGTTATGTTTGTGGCCACCTCTAACTCGATGAACATTCCCGCAGCGCTGCTGGATCGCATGGAGGTGATTCGCTTATCCGGCTACACCGAAGACGAAAAAACCAGCATCGCGCTCAAGTTTTTGCTGCCCAAACAGATCAAGAACAATGGCGTCAAGGAAGAAGAATTAGAGGTAACCGAAGAAGCGGTGCGCGACATCGTGCGCTACTACACGCGAGAGGCGGGCGTGCGCTCGTTGGAGCGTGAACTGTCTAAGATTTGCCGCAAGGTGGTCAAGGGCATGCTATTGAAAAAGATGACGTCAAGGGTGCGGGTTACGGGCGAAAATCTGAACGATTTCTTGGGTGTGCGCAAGTACTCGTTTGGTCGCGCCGAACTGCAAAACCAAGTGGGTCAGGTGGTGGGATTGGCTTGGACCGAAGTGGGCGGCGATCTGCTCACCATTGAGGCCGCACTGACGCCGGGCAAGGGTGTGATCACACGCACGGGCTCACTGGGCGACGTCATGAAGGAGTCAGTCGAGGCCGCGCGCACCGTGGTGCGCAGTCGTGCGCGCCGACTGGGTATTAAAGATGAAGTATTCGAGAAAAAAGATATTCATATTCACGTACCTGATGGCGCGACACCCAAAGATGGACCCAGCGCAGGCGCCGCGTTGACAACGGCCTTTGTGTCGGCGTTGACCGGTATCCCGGTGCGCGCTGATGTCGCCATGACTGGCGAGATCACGTTGCGCGGGGAAGTCACTGCGATCGGTGGGCTCAAGGAAAAGTTGCTCGCGGCATTGCGCGGTGGCATCAAGACGGTGCTGATCCCGGAGGAGAATGCCAAGGACTTGCAAGACATCCCAGAGAACGTCAAAGATGGCCTGGAAATCATTCCTGTGAAATGGATCGACAAGGTGCTTGAATTGGCCTTGGAGCGGATGCCGACACCCTTGCCGGATGAAGAGCCGGTGGCTCCTCCGGTTGCGAACGTCCCGGCAGTGGCGGCAGAGGTTGCTGCCCACGGTGCGGCGACACCTATCAAGCACTAAGGTGCGCAAACTTTTTTTCCGACCTTGCCGTAAGGGTGAAAAAATTGGCTATAATTTGAGGCTTGAAACGCGGGAATAGCTCAGTTGGTAGAGCGCAACCTTGCCAAGGTTGAGGTCGAGAGTTCGAGACTCTTTTCCCGCTCCAGTTTTACAAAAGGGAAGTTCAGACTTCCCTTTTTTGTTAGTGGCATCTGCGGATAAGTCCAAGCTGCCGATTTAAGGATAATTGGCGCGATAGCAAAGCGGTTATGCAACGGATTGCAAATCCGTCTAGCCCGGTTCGACTCCGGGTCGCGCCTCCAAGCTTCAAGCCCCGCCAACCCGTGTTGCCGGGGCTTTTTTTATGATCAAAATTTGATCATGTTTGCCCGGATGGTGAAATTGGTAGACACAGCGGACTTAAAATCCGCCGCTTTCCTGAAAAGGGGCGTACCGGTTCGACCCCGGTTCCGGGCACCACCTGATCGGTTCTACGATCACCGCCAGTCGTGAGCGTAGAAGAGACAGCGAGGAAGCTACATGCGCACAGGTGTTGTTGAGCTGAAGGTGCAAAGCGGCATTGCGCATGTGCGATTGATCCATTCGGGTAAATTCAATGCTATGTCGCGCGCCATGTGGCACGAACTGCGTAGCGTGTTTGAGCACATTCAAGCCGCGAGCGCTGTGCGCTGCGTACTGATGCAAGGTGCCGATGGACACTTCTGCGCCGGGGGCGATATTTCGGAATACCCCTCGTTTAGGTTTGACCCCATCAGCTTGCACGATTTTCATGAGCTCGAAGTGTGGGGCGGTTTGCAGGCGATGCTGGATTGCGATGTTCCTATCGTTGCACAGATTCAAGGCAACTGCATGGGTGCGGGACTTGAGATGGTTTGCTGCTGCGACATTCGCATAGCGTCCACGTCCGCGCGGTTCGGTGCACCAATTGCCCATCTGGGTTTTCCTATGGCGCCCAGAGAGGCGCAATTGGTGGCGCGTGAACTAGGGCTGGCTTCGTCGCGCGAGATGTTGCTGGTGGCAGCGATACTGGATGCACACCGCATGCGTGATAGCGGCTTTCTGAATCATGTCTGTGAAGAGGATGAACTGGCGCCGCAGGCACTGTCGGTTGCGCAACGAATAGCCAATCTGGCGCCACAGGCGGCACGATTGAATAAAAAGACCTTGAGAAGTTTTTGCGCATCTCCGACCGTATCGGGTGTCGAAAGCAGTAGGCAAAATTTTGCTACGACCGGAGAATTTTCTGCCTACCACTACGCTTCCAGTGCCGAGCACCGTGAAGGTATTGATGCGTTTTTGAGTAAGCGTAAACCCGTTTTTAAATAGGTTGAAATCATGGTCACGACATCACCTGCAACTCGCCACGACGGTACGCCCGATCTAAATCTGTTTACTGCGTTGCGCGCAAGGTTTCCTGCATCGTTGGACAGCGTTGCCATTGAAACTGATCAAGGCCTGATGTATTCGTGGCGTGACCTGGACCGGGCCACGGCCATGATGGCGAATCTGCTGACATCGATGGATCTGCCGGCGGGCGCACGCATCGCTGTGCAGGTAGAGAAATCGGTCGAAGCCATGATGTTGTACTTGGCCACGTTGCGCGCTGGCTATGTTTTTTTGCCACTGAATACCGCCTACAAAAGCGCCGAGATCGAATACTTTGTGCAAAACGCGGAGCCTTCGGTTGTGGTGTGCAGTTCGGCCAACTTTGGCTGGATCAGCAAGACCGCATTCAAGAGCGGCACACAACACGTTTTTACTCTGGATGATGACCGCAGTGGAACCTGGTTGGAGCGGGCGGCGCAGTGCAGCGATCGGCATCGGGCGATGCCACGCAAAGCGGATGATTTGGCCGCGATTCTCTACACCAGCGGCACTACCGGTCGCAGCAAGGGTGCGATGCTCACACACGGCAATTTGCTCAGCAATGCCCAGGTGTTGCAAAGCTATTGGGGTTGGCGTATTGGCGACGTGCTGATTCATGCCTTGCCGATTTTTCATGTGCATGGATTGTTTGTGGCGCTGCACGGCGCACTGTTCAACGGCAGCAAGATGATCTGGCTGGGGAAATTTGATGCGAAGACAGTGCTGCGATATCTGCCCCACGCGACGGTGTTCATGGGCGTGCCCACGTTGTATGTGCGTATGCTGTCCGAGCCGAACTTGAATCCGACGTTGGCCAGTCATATGCGATTGTTTATTTCAGGTTCGGCGCCGATGTTGCTGGAGACGTTTCTTGCTTGGCGCGAGCGCACTGGTCACACGATTTTGGAGCGCTACGGCATGAGCGAAACCGTGATGTTGACGTCCAACCCGTGCGCTCCCGATGAACGCTATGGCGTGCATGGATCAGAGCGGCGCGGTGGCACGGTCGGTTTTCCGTTGCCCGGAGTCAGTTTGCGAGTGCGAGACGAGCAGGGGCGCGATTGCGCAGCCGAAGAAGTCGGTGGCATCGAGGTCAAAGGGCCCAATGTATTCAGCGGCTATTGGTGCATGCCGGAAAAGACCGCAGAGGAATTTACGGTTGACGGCTACTTCAAAACCGGCGACGTTGGAAAGCTTGACGGAGAAGGTTTTGTCACCATCGTGGGACGCAGCAAGGACCTGATCATCAGCGGCGGCTACAACGTTTATCCGGCGGAGATCGAGGGCTTCATCAACGACCTACCCGGTGTGGCCGAAAGTGCCGTGGTGGGTGTACCGCATTCGGATTTCGGCGAAGTGGGCGTGGCCGTTGTGGTGCCCAAGCACGGGGTCATACTGGATGCCGACGGACTTCTCGAAAACCTCAAATCACGGCTGGCGAATTTCAAGGTCCCGAAGCACTGCGCGCTGGCGGCGGAGTTGCCGCGCAACACGATGGGCAAGGTGCAAAAAAATTTGCTGCGCGAGCAATTCACGTCACTGTTTCAAACCAACATCTGACGTTTCGTCCCACTATCGAAGAACCAGCACAGGAATATGAGAATGCGTCAACACCTGTTGGGTTTCACTACCCAACAGCAGACGCTTGATGCCGCGCCGACCATGAGACGCCATGACAATCAGGTCGCACTTGTGCTTTTTCGCAGCGGCAATCACGGCGTCTCCCACCAAGTCCGACTTGACGGTGATGGCCTTGACCTTGACGCCTTTGGCTTCACCCGCCACCTTGACCGCATCCACAATCGCCTGGCCTTCTTCAGCCCATTGCTCCTCCACTCTAGCCACCTCCTGCGTGCCCAGCGGCAGGGAGCCTTCGAAATAACTTTGCGGATAGCGTGGAATGACTTTGATGGCGACCAACTCGGCACCGGTCAGTGCGGCCAGAGAGATGGCGCTGCTCACTGCCTTCTTGGAAAGGTTGGATCCGTCGGTTGCGACCAAAATACTGTCATACATAGGATTCTCCATGGGTGAGCGATGGATAAAGCTTACTCCCGGCGGTGTGTGCTGTTTTGATGTAGGTCAACCGACCGCGCGCGCAAGCTGAGTTAGGCTAGGCCCATGCTCTCTTCTCAAACGACCGCCATGGTCGACCCCATTTCGAGTTCCCTGTTCGCTCGCGCAGCCGTGCCGCATGCATCGCCAGATGATGCGCTGTCGTTGTTGGACGATCCCTTGGAGTGGTCTGCGTTCAGTCGAGAAGTTGCTGATCTACCCGGTTGTTGGGAGTCCAACGTGGCCATCGAAGGCATGCATTGCGCAGCCTGCGCGATGACGGTGGAGGATGCGCTGCTACGTGTCCCCGGCGTTGCCAGTGCGCAGGTGAGCGCAGCCAGTCAGCGTGCCAAGGTTGTATGGCAGTCGGCCCGAGTGCTGCCATCGGTCTGGATGCACGCTGTGGCGGCGGCAGGTTATGGCGCAGTGCCCGCCAACGATACGTTTGCCAGCGAACGGCGTCGACACGAAAGTCGACAAGCACTGTGGCGTATGTCCGTGGCAGGGTTTTGCATGATGCAAGTCATGATGTATGCGTGGCCCGCCTACATCGCGCGCCCTGGTGACCTGACCGCTGAAATGGAGCAGTTGCTGCGTTGGGCCTCGTGGGTTCTGACGCTGCCCGTGATCTTATTTTCCTGTGGGCCATTTTTCTCCAATGCATTGCGGGATATGGCGCAACGCCGCATCAGCATGGACCTGCCGGTGGCGCTGGGCATGGGCATGAGCTTTGTGGTGAGCACGATGGGGACGTTCAATCCTCAGGGGATTTTTGGTCGGGAAGTTTATTTTGATTCATTGACCATGTTCGTGTTCTTTCTGCTGACCGGACGCTGGCTTGAGTTGCGTTTGCGTGACCGCACTGCCGGGGCGCTAGAGGCTCTCATGAATCGCTTGCCGGACAGCGTTCTGCGCCAACGCGGCGATGGAATTTTTGTGCGCGTGGCGGTGCGGCGTCTGCAAGTGCAGGACGTGATACGGGTCTTGCCGGGGGAGGCTTTTCCGGCCGACGGTGTGCTGACTCTGGGTCAAACATTGGTGGATGAATCCTTGCTCACAGGGGAGTCCCGCCCACTGGCGCGCGCGGTTGGGCAGGCCGTGATTGCAGGCAGTCACAACCTGGGGGCGTCGGTGGTGGTGTGTGTCCAACGCGTGGGTGCACAAACAAGGTTTGCACAAATCGTGGCGTTGATGCAAAGCGCATCGGTGGACAAGCCGCAACTGGCGCGGCTAGCAGATCGCATCGCCAAGCCTTTTTTGATTTTTGTGTTGCTGGCGGCCGCTGCCGCTGCGGCTTACAGTTGGTCGCACGATCCTGTGCACGCCGTGATGGTGGCCGTGGCCGTACTGGTTGTCACCTGTCCCTGTGCTTTGTCTTTGGCGACGCCAGCCGCTATGTTGGCAACGGCTGGCGCATTGGCAAAGAAGGGCGTATTGGTTCGGCGCCTGCAGGCGCTGGAAGCGCTGGCCTCGATAGACACCGTGGTTTTCGACAAAACCGGGACGCTGACGAGTGACGCGATGGGTTTGACCGGGATACAAACTCGCACCGACATTTCATCGGACCAGGCGCTTGGTCTGGCAGCAGCGCTGGCGCAGCACTCTTTGCATCCGGTGTCCAAGGCATTGTGTGCGGCTTGGCAACGAGCATGCGAGGTTTCGGGTGCTCGCGAACCGCAACCCGTGACGTTTCTTGTGAGTGATGTGCAAGAAACCATGGGGCATGGCGTCGCGGCCCGTGTGCAGGGTTTTCCACCGAAAGACCTGAATACCAGCGGAATTGTTGTGCGCTTGGGGTCTGCCTCATTTTGTGGTGTGGAGGCGTCAATGAGGCCCACAGTGCACGTTTTTCTGAGCGATGAAAGCGGGTGGTGTGCAACATTTGAATTGCAGGAGCAGGTGCGGGACGACGCGAGGCTGAGCGTGCAGGCGCTGCAATCAGACGGTATTGATGTGTGCCTTTTGTCGGGCGACCAGACTCCCTCAGTGCAGCGCGTGGCTGGCCTGATAGGGATTTCACAGGCGAGAGGGGACTGCTCTCCCGAGGAAAAACTTGTCTACTTGCGAGAAGCGCAAAGACAAGGTCACCGTGTCGCGATGGTGGGGGACGGACTGAATGACGGCCCCGTGTTAGCGGGAGCACACGTGTCGTTTGCTGTGGGTTCCGGTGTGCCGTTGGCCCGAGCCCAAGCAGACTTCGTAATTTTGGGTGGACAACTTGCAGGCGTCGCGCAAACGCTACGGCAGGCGCGTCGCACTGTGCGCGTGGTGCGGCAGAATCTGTGGTGGGCGGCTATCTACAATTCCCTGTGCGTGCCCTTGGCCGTGGTCGGCTGGTTGCCAGCTTG
>OCZT010006923.1_pt1 | contig 11159 bp, 12 predicted proteins | sample 1539031 | NCBI WGS metagenome assembly OCZT01 (sample SAMEA3539308, study PRJEB22396) | soil metagenome | biome: tundra; feature: field; material: soil | place: USA | collected 2010-05 | depth 0.15 m
GTCGATGGGTCTCGATCCCGACCGATTTTCGCTGCTGAAAAAACCGCTGCGCTGACGAACTGGAGCGGCCATTTCGCCGCGGGCTCCTCCCGCAGGCACGCTTTGCGCTGATGCCGCCATCGACTATGGTCCCGGGCAACCGCATCACGCGGCCTGAGCCGGAATCTCTCCATGACCCAGCCCATTGCAAAGCGCTTCCCGACCCCCTCCATCGACAGACTGCCGGACGATATCCGTACCCGCCTGCTCGCGGTGCAGGAAAAATCCGGCTTCGTTCCGAACGTCTTTCTGACGCTGGCATACCGGCCGGACGAATTTCGGGCGTTCTTTGCCTATCACGATGCCCTGATGGACAGGGATAGCGGCCTGACCAAGGCCGAGCGCGAGATGATCGTGGTTGCGACCTCCAGCGCCAATCAATGCCACTATTGCGTGATCGCGCACGGCGCGATCCTGCGGATTCGGGCGAAGAACCCGCAGATATCGGACCAGATCGCCGTCAACTACCGCAAGGCGGATATCACGCCGCGCCAGAAAGCCATGCTCGACTTCGCGATGAAGGTGAGCACCGAGGCACACAAGATTTCCGAGCAGGATTTCGCCGCTGTCGCCAGCCACGGCTTCAGCGACGACGATATCTGGGATATCGCCGCGATCTCGGCGTTCTTCGCGCTGTCGAACCGGATGGCCAACGTCACCGCCATGCGCCCGAACGACGAATTCTACATGATGGGGCGTCTGCCGAAATAGACCGTCGGCTTCGAATACGGGACGCTAATCGACACCATCGTCCGACGCGGGTCCGCACCAGCCGGGCAAATAGACCGCGTCCTTGCCTTTCGCCAGAGCCAGCGCTCTCTCGATGGCCTTTTCGAAATTGGCTTCCAGACTCTTGCGCGACATCTTGCGGCGCAGGAAATCCGCCCACAGGAATTCGCTGAACGGCGTTGTATCCTTCGCAAAACCGCCGACGCGTCGCAATTCGCCGGCGAGGCTGCGGAACGGATCGTCCTTGAGGTCCGCCACCGTTTTCGGAATGTCCCTGAAGTGCCGGCGTTCGCCCTTGGCGTCGTAGGGATAGACCCATCTGTGATTGTCGAGCACGCCCCAGAACGCGTCACGATCGACCATGGTGAGGTCGGCGATGATGGTCACGAGAATGTCCTCCACGCCTTCCTCGTGAAGCGCGCGCGCCAGATGATGATGATCGACCACATAGTGGCGCTTGTCCGGCCCCAGAACCACCGGGATCGTATGTTTGCCGAGAAGCTCCGCCTGCTTCTTCTTCGACTTGTTTTCCCGCCAGCGCTTGCGCTTTTCCTTAACTTCTCTCATTCCGACGGTCATCTGGGTCGGATGCAGCGAGAGGATCGGAATCGGATGGAGAATCGGTTCGCGCGTATTCGGCATGACATGAAACCCCTGACCTGACCGCGAAAAATCCCGCTGAAACTGGCGCATTATGCCATGATGGCACAGGCGATTAAATGCCTTTGCCCGGAGCGCGATCAGCAAGAGTGGGGGCCGGTTTTGCGTCCGATCGCGCTCTAATCTATTGAAAAGCGCATGATCTTTTCGCCAAACCGCTCACACCCCCGGGTCGAGCCCGAGGGCATGCTTTGGCGAATCATGCGCTAGCGCCCCAAGAGATTCGAAAAAGATGGTCAAGAGCCAGAACGAGCGAACACCGAAGGCGCGGGTCGTCCGACTTGGCGGTCGTGAAGTCATCGCGGAAGGCCTTTATCTCAATTTTTGGGCCGACATCAGCCATCGCTGCATGACGGCCTCATGGCCGGCTTTCATCAGCGGAGCCGCGCTGGTGTTTGTCGCCTTCAACGCGGTTTTCGCATCGTTCTACTGGATCGCAAATCAGCCGATCTCGAATGTGCCTGGCGGCGCCTATATCGACTATCTCTATTTCAGCATCGAGACGCTTTCGACCGCCGGTTACGGCGACATGCATCCGCAGACCCACTACGGACATTTTATCGCCGCGGTGGAGCTCTTCACCGGTATCTTTTCGATGTCGCTGATGACCGGGCTGATCTTTGCGCGGTTCTCGCGGCCGAATGCCCGATTGCTGTTTGCCGAGCACCCGGTGATTTCAAGCCATGAGGGCAAGCCGACGCTGATGGTTCGCCTCGCCAACGAACGTCACAACATCATCGGCAACGCCACAGCCAAATTGTGGCTGCTCGAGAACGTCGTGAGCGCGGAGGGCCAGTCGCTTCGAAGATTCTACGAGCTGCCGCTGGTGCGAAGCGACCACCCCGCGCTCGCGTTGAGCTGGACGCTCTACCATGTGCTCGATGAGGAAAGCCCGCTTTACGGGCGCAATGCGGACGACCTCGATGCGTCAAACGTTTCGCTGGTGGTGGTGGTGTCCGGATATGATGTCGTTGCGGCGCAAACTGTCCATGCACGAAAATCCTACGATCATTCCGACATTCGTTTTGGGCACCGCTACGCGGATATCCTCAGCGTCTCGGACGACGGTCGGCTCAGAATCGACTACGGCAAGTTCCATGAGACTTTGGAGGGATAGATTATCGCATCCGTGCCATGTCAACATTTTCTGTGAGGCGCGTCGCGAGCGTGCTAAATAGGATCAGGATGTCCCGGAGCTGGCAACAGTGAAGACCCAGCAGCCCATTGCGTCGGAAGAGGAGCATCGCGTGCTCAAATTCCGGCCGCGCACCTTGGCCCACCCTCCGGGCCGGCGGGGGGCCGCTGGCGACCAGGCTCTTTGGGAGGACGCCCGGCAAGAGCCGAATGACCTGTCGCGCTGTCAGCGAGACCGGGATGAACCGGACGATTTTCGCCATCGCATGCTGGCGAACGTTGCGGCCTTCGCTTTTACCGTCGCGCTGACGGCCGTCGGAATATGGCTTGCCATGAGCATTGCGGATCTGCGCAAGACCCAGGACTGCGTACTGATGGGGCGGCGCGATTGCGTGCGCATTTCCACGCCGCATTTCTAGCAGTTTCAAGCCCGGCTGGCGCGTTTGGCCCGTCAATCCGGTCCGGCCGGCAACGCCCGCCTCCATTGAACTCGGGGCGGCGCTCCGATATACGGGCACTCGACTCCGGGTGGCGGATGGGGCATTCCGGGGCTCCGCGCCCGCCTGCCATGCCATTCTGGAATTTATCCTCAATATATCAAAGGTTTAGTGATGTCCTCCACATTCGATCAAATCGCCACGATTATCGCTGAAACCTGCGACATTCCACGCGATACGATCACCCCCGAGAGCCACGCCATCGACGATTTGGGGATCGACAGTCTGGATTTCCTCGACATCGCGTTTGCGATCGACAAGGCGTTCGGAATTAAGCTGCCGCTGGAGAAATGGACCCAGGAGGTCAATGACGGCAAGGCGACCACCGAACAGTACTTCGTCCTGAAGAACCTCAGCGCTCGCATCGACGAATTGGTCGCGGCCAAGAGCGCGGGCGCTTAATCGCCCGCCATGCAGTTTGAATATTTTCAACTGATCGACCGCATCCTCGACCTCAATATCGGCGAGAAGACCATCAAGGTCGAGGCCCAGGTTCCACAGCACAACACCATCTTCGAGGGACACTTTCCGGGCTTTCCAATCATGCCTGGCGTGTTGCTGATCGAGGCGATGGCGCAAACATCCGGCTGGCTGTTGATCGGTTTGACGAAATTCGAGCGGATGCCGTTTCTAGGCGCGGTCAAGGAAGCCAAGATGCGGGGTTTCGTCAATCCCGGTGATCTGCTGACGATCGATGCCAGCATCGTCCACGAAGGTTCGGGTTTTGCCATGACCTCCGCGAAGGTCCGCGTCGGAGGCGAGCTGAAGTGCGGCGCAACCCTCACGTTCCCACACATGCCCTTCCCGAATCCGGATTTACGCGGGCACATGGACGCCGTGGCCAAACGCATCGGCTTTCCGCAACAGGCCATCGCCCATGACTGAGACGACATCCTCTTCGAACCCGGGATCGACGGAAGTCTGGATCACCGGCATCGGTCTGGCCACCTCGCTTGGCGAAGGGTTGGACGCGAACTGGGACGCCATCAATGCGCGACGCATCAATGTCGATGAGAAGACTTTTGCGCCCTACGTGGTTCATCCCTGGGCACCGGTAAATCTCGATACCCAGATCCCCAAAAAGGGCGACCAGCGTCAGATGGAGGCCTGGCAGCGCATTGGAACCTATGCCGCCGGGTTGGCACTGGATTCGGCGGGCGTTAAGGGCAACAAGGAAATCCTCGGGCGGATGGACATGATCGTCGCCGCCGGCGGCGGCGAGCGCGATATCGCGGTCGACATTGCGATTCTGAACGCCGATGCAAAAGGCAATTCCGCGCCCGGTTTTCTCAACGAACGGCTGATGAACGATTTGCGTCCGACGCTGTTCCTGGCGCAGCTTTCCAACCTGCTTGCTGGCAATATCGCCATTGTGCACGGGGTCACCGGATCATCGCGCACCTTCATGGGCGAGGAAGCTGCCGGCGTCGACGCCGCAAGGATTGCGCTCGCGCGTATCGCCGCCGGTCAGAGCGAGATCGCGCTGATCGGCGGCTCGCAAAATAGCGAGCGCAAGGACATGCTGGTTCTCTACGAATTCGGCGATTTCAACCTCAAGGACAAATTTGCCCCGGTTTGGGAGCGCCAGAAACACCCAGGCTTCGCGCTAGGCTCCGCGGGCGCATTTCTGGTCATTGAGTCCAGGGCGCACGCGGAGGCGCGCGGTGCGAAACCATATGCACGACTGACCAACGTGGTCGCCGATCACGCGAGGCGCAAGCAATCCGGCGAGATCACGGCCACGCTGGAAAAACTGTGGTCGAAGCTCGGCAAGCTGGAGCCCAATGGCGCAATCCTTACCGGGGCGACCGGCGCCGAACCGGTCACGTCAGAGGAACGCGCCTTCCTCGGCGAACACCCGGATTTCGCGGTGCGGGCTACGGGCACCATGCTCGGTCACACCATGGAAACCCAGTTTCCGCTGGGAATAGGCCTGGCGGCGCTCTCGATTTCACGCGGAGCGCTGTTTCCACCCAACGATTCCACGGGGCTGGAGGTTGAAATGACCAAACCGCCAACCCAGATTGTAGTCATCGGGGCCGGTCACTGGCGGGGCGAAGGCATGGCCCTGGTCGAGGCGATCAAGTGAGTTCGGCGCTGGAGCGGCGGGGAAGACATGACAGCAACGCGCGATAAATTCGGCAGGCCGATCGTCGTCGTCACCGGCATGGGCGTCGTGACCTCGCTCGGCGCCGGCAAGGCCGACAACTGGAAAAAACTCACTGCGGGCGAATCCGGCATCCGCACCATCACGCGGTTTCCCACCGAGGGCTTGAAGACAACGATGGCCGGAGCGGTCGATTTCCTGCCGGTCGAGCCTTTTTCCTCGACCGATCTTTCGGAGAAGCTTGCCAATATCGCCACTGAAGAAGCGATCGCCCAGGCCGCCATCGGGACCAAAGGTGACTTTCCCGGGCCGCTGTTTCTTGCCGTGGCCCCTGTTGAGCTCGAGTGGCCGCAGCGGATGGAACTTCGGCGCCAGGTCGGCGGCGACGCGGAATTCGACTACGACGCCATGCTGCGGGTCAGCGGCGGGGGAAAATACACCCGATATCATCGTCGTTTTCTGTTGGGCTCGGTCGCGGACCATCTTGCGGAGACATTCGGCACCAAGGGTTCGCCGATTTCGCTGTCGACGGCATGCGCCTCCGGCGCCAGCGCCATCCAGCTCGGTGTCGAGGCGATCCGCCGCGGCGAGGCCGATGCCGCGCTGTGCGTCGCGACGGACGGATCGGTCAATCAGGAAACGCTGGTGCGGTTCTCGCTGTTGTCCGCGCTATCGACCCATAACGATCCGCCGCAGGCAGCGGTGCGCCCGTTTTCGAAGAACCGCGACGGCTTCGTGATGGCGGAAGGTGGCGGCGCGCTGGTGCTGGAAAGCTATGAAGCCGCCAAGGCGCGCGGCGCTGATATCCTCGGCATCGTCGCCGGCTGCGGCGAGCTTGCCGATTCCTTCCACCGCACCCGCTCCAGTCCCGACGGCAAGCCGATCATCGGTTGCGTGCGCAACGCATTGTCCGATGCCGGCCTCGTCGCCGGCCAGATCGACTACATCAACGCCCACGGCACCGGAACGCCGGAAAACGACAAGATGGAATATCTCGGCATCTCGACGGTGTTCGGCGAGCGCGCCGGTCGGATTCCGGTATCCTCCAACAAGTCGATGGTCGGCCACACCCTCTCCGCGGCGGGCGCCGTCGAAGCAATATTCTCGCTGCTGACGCTCGAGCACCAACGGATTCCGCCGACCATCAATTACGATGTCCCGGACCCGGCGATACCCTTCGACGTGGTCCCCAACAAGGCGCGCGACGCCCGCGTCACCGCCGTGATGTCGAACTCGTTCGGCTTCGGCGGCCAAAATGCGGTGCTCATTCTGACGCGCGAACCGATCTAGCAAGTCCGCAATTTTATCTCGATGAGCCGCTTGCTCCTTCGCATCAAAGCTCGCATTCGCGACGCGACGAAACCGCTTGGACAGGCGGCAGTCGGGGCGTTGACGATCGGACTGCTGCGCACCACCCGCTATTTCGATCCGAACAAGACCGCCAACCTTTTCGGTCGGATTTTACGTCTGATCGGACCGATGACGCGGGAGCAAAAGATCGGCCGCGCCAATCTGACCGCCGCGTTCCCGGAAAAATCGCCGCAGGAAATCGAGACCGTTCTCGCCGGCGTCTGGGACAATCTCGGCCGCATCGGCGCCGAGTTCGCCCATCTCGATCACATCTGGGACTATGATCCAGACCGCCCGGAAAAAAGCCGGATCGAGTTCTCGGCGCGGTCCGAAGAACTGTTCGATCAGATCAGGGACGACGGCAAACCGGCTTTGATCTTCGCCTGCCATCTCGGCAACTGGGAATTGCCGGCGCTGGCCGCGGTCGCGCACGGGCTGGATGCCGCGATCCTGTATCGCCGGCCCAATATCGCCTCCGCCGACCGCATCATCCAGGAGATGCGCTCCGTCAAAATGGGAACGCTGATCCCGGCAGGCCGTGACGCCCCGCTCAGGCTTGCGGAGGCCCTGCAAAACGGTCAGCACGTCGCCATGCTGGTCGACCAGTATCTGACCAACGGCGTCGAGGTGACGTTCTTCGGGCGCAAGACCAGGGCCAATCCGATGCTGGCCCGGCTGCTGCGGCAGGTCGAATGCCCGATCCATGGCGTGCGAATTATCCGCCTGCCCGGACACCGCTTTCGCGCCGAATTATCCGAAGAAGTAAAACCGGTGCGCGATGCCGCAGGGCAAATCGATATTCAGGGCACGATGCAGGCGATTACGTCGGTGGTTGAGGGCTGGATCCGCGAATATCCGGATCAGTGGCTGTGGTTGCATCGCCGCTGGCGATAGCGCCAACCGGCTAACGCCCGGTCTTGACCCGCGTCCAGAGCCGGTTGATGACGCGCTGCGTGGCCGGATCGCGCGCGGTGATCACGAAGAGCTTCCTCAGTGTCGCTTCGTCCGGATAGATGTTTTTGTCATTGAGAATTTTTGGATCGACCAGCTTCTGGCTCGCCACATTGCCATTGGCGTAGGACAGAAAATCGGAGTTCTTTGCGGCAACCTCGGGCCGATAGAGATAATCGATCAACTCGTAGGCCTCCGTGACATTCTTCGCGTCGGCCGGGATCGCGAGATTGTCGAAAAACATCTGCGCGCCCTCTTTCGGGATGGCATAGCCGATCTCGATGTCATTTTTTGCCTCAGCGGCGCGGCTGCGCGCCTGCATGATGTCGCCCGACCAGCCCACCACGAGGCAAATCTCCCCGGTAGCCAGCGCGCTCAGATATTCCGATGAATGAAACTTGCGGACATATGGCCTGATCTTCACGACGAGATCGGCGGCCTTTTCGAGATCCGGCTGTTTGGTCGAATTCGGATCGAGCCCGAGATAGCTCAACGCCGCGGGGAAAATATCATCGGCGGAATCCAGCATGTGAATGCCGCAATCCCCGAACTTCGCCAGATTCTCCGGTTTGAAGACAATGTCCCAACTGTCGATCCTGGCGTCGGGACCGAGAATCTTTTGCACCGTCTTGACGTTGTAGCCGATGCCGGTCGTGCCCCACATGTAGTTGGCGGCGTATTGATTGCCGGGGTCGTAGATGGCGAGCTGCTTCGTCACTACCGGCCAGGCGTTGGCAAGGTTCGGCAGCTTCGACTTGTCGAGTTTCTGGAAAATATTCGCCTTGATCTGGCGCTGCAGGAAATAAGCGGTGGGGACGACGACATCATAGCCCGATTTGCCCGCGAGCAATCGCGTCTCCAGGGTCTCATTGGCATCGAACGTATCGTAGACGACCTTGATGCCGGTTTCCCTGGTGAAGTCTTCGAGCACCCCCGGCGCCATGTAGTTCGACCAATTGTAGAAATTGACGGTGCGCTGCTGCGCCTTCGCTGACGGCGATAGCAACGCGAGCACTGCGGCCATCGCGATAACAAACTGGATTCGAGGGCTGGTCCGGCTGCGCATCATGCGTCTACCTGTTATCGACGGTGTACCGCGTCAGACAGACGCTCCAGCGCGGTGTCCAGAGTTGCATCCTTCTTGGCAAAACAAAAACGCACGACCGACGTCACCGCATCCTTTTCATAGAATGCCGACACCGGGATCGCCGCAACCTTGTAGTCGGTCACGATGCGCTTGCAGAACGCCTCGTCGGTCTCGTTGAGACCCAGCGGCGAAAGGTCGACCGTGAGGAAATAGGTGCCCTGCGACCGAAGCACCGGGAAGCCGATATTCTCCAATCCCGCAGTGAGACGGTCACGGCTCCGCGCCAACTCCTTGCGCATTTGATAAAAATACTCCGCCGGCTTGCCAAGCCCGTAGGCGACCGCGACCTGAAGGTTGGGCGCGGTGGTGAATGTGAGAAACTGGTGCACCTTCGCAGCGACGCGCAGCAGCGGCGGCGCAGCGCAGACAAAGCCGATCTTCCAGCCCGTCAGTGAAAAGATCTTGCCCGCGGAACCTACCTTGATGGTGCGCGCGCGCATGCCCGGAATTGTAATCAGCGGAATATGTTCGCGGCCATCGAAGATCACATGCTCCCAGACCTCGTCGCAGATCGCGATCGAATCGAACTCCTGACAGAAACGCGCCAGCAGTTCGAGGTCCTCGCGCGGATAGACCACCGCGGCCGGATTGAGCGGATTGTTGAACAGCACGGCCTTGGTCTTGTGGTTGAAAACGCTGCGCAGCGCCTCCTCGGTCAGCCGCCAATGCGGCGGCTCGAGGCGCACCAGACGCGGTATGCCGCCGGCCTGGCGTATGATCGGAAGGTAGGAGTCGTATACCGGCTGGAAAACCACGACCTCGTCACCCGGCTCGACAACGGCAAGGATCGCGCTTGTCAGCGCCTCCGTGCCGCCTGACGTCACCATCACCTCGGTCATCGGATCGAGCACGAGGCCATGCCAGCGCCCGTAATGGGCCGAGATCGCCTGCCGCAGCTCCGGAATGCCCATCATCGACGGGTATTGGTTGTAGCCGTCCATGACGGCATCCGCCGCGGCGCGGCGAATATCCTCGGGGCCGGGATCATCGGGGAAACCCTGGCCGAGATTGATGGCGTTGTTGTCGCGCGCAAGCTGCGACATCGCCTCGAAGATGGTAACGGGAAGATCCGCAAAGACCTTGTTCATGGAAGTCATGGGACGGTCAGCCGCCGGTCTTTGTCGGCAATCCCGCGGCCTTCCAGGCCAGCATGCCGCCGGCAAGGTGCTTGTCGTAGACCAGACCGGCGGCCTGGGCGGCCAGCGACGCCGTTACCGATCTTTTCCCTGACCGGCAGGCAAAAACCACCTGCTTGCCATGGGGATCCGGAATATCCTGCGGGTCGAAACCCGAAAGCGGCACGACGACAGCGCCGGGATAGGCTTCCACGGCAACCTCGTTCGGCTCGCGGACGTCGACGAGAAGGTAGCGTCCCTCGGCCATTCCCTTCGATACATCTTCCGGCGTCAAATCCTTGACCTGATGACCCTGGTCCGCCACGCAATTCCTCCCAACCGATCCATATTAACTTGCGCGTATTCTCTTCGCAAAACCGGTACCCACTTTTGCGGAATACGCGCTAGCACGAGCGAATTCAGCAACGGCGGATACCGATTGCTCGCCCTCCAGCGCCAACCTCGCCCCTCACGCTTCGAAAATCAAGCGCCGGAAAGTGGTTTGAGAAACACCTGAAGAACGATCTAGACGGTCACCTGCGTTCCCACCTCGACCACCCGTCCGCTGGGAATCTGAAAATAGTCGGTCGCATCATTGGCGGTGCGGCTGAGCGCTATGAAAAGATGATCCTGCCAGCGCGGCATTCCGGAATGCGCGGCCGGCTTGAGGGCGCGCCGCGACAGGAAGAACGACGTCGACATGATGTCGAATTGCCAGCCCAGCTTGCGCGCGATCGCCAGCGCCTTCGGCACGTTGGGCGATTCCATAAATCCAAACCGCAGCGTTACCCTGGAGAAGGTCGCGCTGATCTGTTCCAGCCTAACCCGCTCGGCCGGGTCGATCCGCGGCGTTGGCGCGGTTTCGATGGTGAGAATGACATTCTTCTCGTGCAGCACCTTGTAGTGCTTGAGACTGTGCATCAAAGCCGTCGGGGCGCTGATTGGATCGCTGGTGAGAAACACGGCGGTACCGGAAACCCGCTGCGGCGGCCGCTTTTCCAGCATCGCCACCAGATCGGCCAGCGGAAACTCCAGCTTGCGCGATTTCTCGAACAGCAGCCGGCTGCCACGCCGCCAGGTGTACATCAGCATCATCACGACGGCTCCCAGCGCCAACGGCACCCAACCGCCCTCGATTACTTTCAAGAGGTTCGCCGCGAGAAAGGTGAGATCGAGAAACAGAAATGGAGCGATCAGCGCCGCGGCCGCGAACGGCGACCATTTCCAGACTCTCCAGATCACGACAAAACCCATCATCGCCGTGACCACCATGGTCCCGGTCACGGAAATGCCGTAGGCCGACGCCAGCGCGCTTGACGAGCGAAACATCAATACCAGCAGCATCACGCAGACGAGCAGCAGCATATTGATGCGCGGGATGTAGATCTGGCCGGAATGGGATTCCGATGTATGGCGGATTTCGAATCTCG
>OCZT010006924.1_pt1 | contig 11159 bp, 10 predicted proteins | sample 1539031 | NCBI WGS metagenome assembly OCZT01 (sample SAMEA3539308, study PRJEB22396) | soil metagenome | biome: tundra; feature: field; material: soil | place: USA | collected 2010-05 | depth 0.15 m
CGGTAGCGTTTGCGGCATACGAGCCAATGCCAAAGCCCCCACTGTATGCAATCGTGCGTTTATTCGTTCCATTGTTGACCGTGTAGACGTTGCACATTCTTGGAACTGCAAAACCCATTTTTGTCCCCGCTGTGCCGGAAGCGTTCGACGTGTTGACCCCCGTCACCGACGACGCAATGTCATTGACGGATTTGATGGTGTTGAACTCGACTGGAATCTCACTTGGAGCCCCGACATACGGCGTTGGATTGAGCTGCAGCCCTGACACAAAATACGACAGATGCAAGTGTGCGAATCCGCCCGAACTTTCGTTGCCACCAGTGCCATAGAAGTTCCCAGAGTACCCAAGCAAGTCTCCACGCTTGACGGGCACACAAGCGCCCGAGCGACCATCGTTGATAAACTGCGGCGCCACGCGCGTCATGTGCAAATACCAAACCGACGAGTTCGGATATCTGTCGTTGATGCGTTCTTTAACACCAATCAACTGACGCGGAGTTGGGTTGCCAAACGAGATGCAACCGTCCGCGACGGCATAGATTGGATTGCCGGCTTTCGCCCGGAAATCAACACCCGCATGAGGCGCAGATTTGTGCCCATGTATTTCGCCGTACTCACCCGTGATGACGCGCCCGTCCGCCGATGGATCACCCCAACACAAGTCATCGCCCGTTGCCTCAAGTGTCTGCTGAACCGGTTGTCCGTTCGCAAACTGCGGTGGATTCCGATCCAGTGGGACAGCGGGAATATCCGTCGCCGTCTGAACGTGCGCTTTTGTTGACAACACGAGTCCGGCGATGGCCAACAGCCATCGTTTTCGGGATCTCGTCATCATGCGCATCGCACCGCGCCGATCAACGAATGGCGGGCCGAGAGCGAACATTCTCACTCGACTGAATAGCCGCATTCAAAGCTGGTTTGTACTCGCGCTGCGCCTCCAGCGCGAGCAACGTCCCAAGCACAGCTTCCGTACGCTGCGCCTGCTGATAGTGATCCGCCTCCACCGAGAGCAATGCCGCCTCGATCTTCATCTGATCAACCATCAGTCCTCGCGCATTCTGGCTGGCCCATCCCTGCCAACGCGCCTTGGCGTCGTTGCCATAGTATTGGCCCACCAAATCACGCAGCGCCTTCATTTTCGAAACGCCGATTTCGCCATTTGGCGTGTTCTCCGCGCTAACCGTCGCCAGCGAGTTCAATGCGACACTCATCACGGCATCCTTGCGCCCTTTTAGAGCGAGATATTCCTTCCCAGAAGGCAACGCCGCCATATCTGCGGTCAAGGGCACGTCAGGCGCGCCAGCCATGTGATCTAGGTACGCCCCCTTGGCCGCCAACACGCGAGGATCGGCCGAGTCTGCGAACAACACTTGAGCATTGGTGTCGGCTCCAGCAAGGGGGAACACTGCACCTGTCGATGTCGTCACAGTCGACGTGTTTTGCACGCCAAACCCCAGCTTAGCCTCGTCAAGGGTACCGAACATCAAGCGGCGCTGGTTGAACATTTTGTTGATGTACCCTTCCGGATTGCCGTAGCGTCCTGGAGCAGCGGACAAATTCGAAATCGCCGCGGCCGCCATAGCCGCCGACTGGCCGTTTGCCACCGTGACATTGGTCTGTGCTGTCAACTGCGAACACGGGTCAAACCCCTGGCCCGTCGCGGCACTGAACTCCTGATAAATCTTGAGCTGCTGCTTGCTTGTTTCCAACTGCCCAATGGCCGCCATCTCCCCCGACTTCAGCGCCACATTCGCATTGATTTGCGCTTTCGCTGCTGTCGCGACCTGTGCGGTCAATGTCTTTATCGCCGAAATCTGCGTTTCATCAAACTGCCGCATTTGTAGCGACAACGCCTGAAACTGCGCCTGAATGAACGCCTCGACAGCGGCCTCGGAACTGCTAACGATGCTAGTCGTCGTCATGTTGACGAGTTCTTCTGAAAATGGCGGGCAAGAATAGGCGTTCGCCGACCCATAAACCAACAGCCCGAACAGCACTGCAACAACGTATCTTGTACTTCTAATGATCATTTTTACCTCTGCTCAGCAAATGTTTTCTGTCCAATTTTTCCAGCAAGTTGTGCCGCCATAGGCACCGCCACCATGGAGGCCATAGCATCTACCCGCAGCGCGCCCATACGCTCAGACTGGCATCCGGCATCGCACCCACCGTTACGACGCTGCGGCAATGGAGGCGGCACCAGCTCAGCCACAAAATCCTGCGCCGCCTTGAGTTGCTTTGCGGTGAACTGATCCGCTGTAATGAGCTTGTTGTAATTGGTACTGGCACTTGCCATGCCATCAAACCGAGACTTGCACAAACCCAGGTTGTGCTCATCTGCTGAGCAGTAGGCATCCATCCTTGCCACCACCCGGTGCACCTCATACGAGTCGGGAGACAACGCCGCCCTCCCCCCGTTTGGCATCTGCGTAAACGTCACCGCATCGCGGGCCCGTGCAATAGTGTCGACGTCATTGCGCTGGTTAATGGCATCACAGGTTTGTACGCCCTGCCCCGTCGCACCATTGAAGCGACGAAACGTCTCCAGTTGCTCCACTGTCGATGTAAGCAGCCCGCGAGCGTACATCTCACCCTGCGCGAGCGTTACATCCGCGTTGATTTGGGCTTTTGCGGCCATCGCAACTTGTGCCGATGCAACTTTCGTTGCACTCACCTTCCCCTGTTCTCCAGACAATAGTGACTTCAGGATTTCCAGGATGCCGGCATGCGCCGGCGTCACCACAAAGCCCACTGCAAATACGCCTGCGCACAGCAGCCGCTTCAATCTTGTTGGCTTCATGGACGCACCGGCAATGTAGTGGCGGATGCGCTGCCAACCGACGTCGACTGCGTCACCGGCGACGCAGCAACGCCACCACCAGCAAAACCCTGCGCCCCACCACCAAGATTTGACGGGATGACAATGGGATACCCCGGAATTACCGGTATCTGCTGCGGCGTCAGGTAAGGAGCGTTTGCGTTGATAAACGTTTGAAGCGCCCCACAAGCGCTATCGACATCTGCCTGAGTTGCGTTTTTCTGTCCGTTATTCAATGCTGTGATAGCCGCAGTGCACGCACTGGCAAGCTTCATCAAATTCGCACCGATATAAGCGCCACTTGGCCCCACTGACAGCGAACTGCTCGCTCCACCTTGCGTGCTTCCATCGGAACAAATCTTACCCGTCATGGTCTGATAGCACGTCACAGGAACAACTACCGGCGCAGTCGGCACGACGGGTGAAGCTGCAGACCCCGAGGGGCCGATACCGGCAACAAGCTTGTCCACGGATTGATTCACGGAGTAGCTCAGATCCTGTCCCCATGCCTGAACCTGCCCGTTCAGATTGAGTTCCCCATTGACCGTGCTAACCGTTGAGTTCCATGTCGTTACAGCCGGCGCTATGGCTTGACGCGCCGCCGCACACACTTTATTGATGACACCGGTCACCAGTCGATCTATCGCCGACTGCAAGATGGAGCCAAGCATGCCGAAATCAGGAATCAAATTGGACAAATCAATATCCAGCAAGGCAATATTGCCAATACAACTGTTCTTCGTGGATACGGCATCCTGCATAGAAGTGATCGCCGTCGTCATGTACACATCTACGATCTTCTCCTGTACCTGCATGGCATTGACCACGGCGGCTCCGAAATTCGCACAATCAGCAGACTGCGTCGGCTGCTGACTCGCTGAGTCCTGCACCGCAACAGCCATCGCCACTGGCGCGGTCAACGCGCAGGCGACAACCCACCCAGCGGGTCTGCGCATTTTGAATTTTGAAATCACAGGGATTCTCAATTGCATCACAAACTCTCCAATGATTTACTGACCTGAGCCACCGACTCACGCGAGAACACAGCACGAATAAGATTGGCTCGCTTGAGCATGACCAAGCGCTCCCGCAGCACGTGGGCCAACACGTTTCCAACATCAGCCTTCTTGTCAACTTTTGTCAGCCAGTTCGCCACAAACGACCCAGAGATCGATGACATGTAGCTCAGGCACACGACGAACCGACTTGTTTTGAGCAGCGCCATCACCTCAATCAGTCGATCGTCAAAATCCGTGTACTCCGCCACATCCTGGGTGTCTTTCAAATAGTCTGAAAACTCCGGAGAATTCAACAGATCCTCGAACAACATCACACCCTGCATCCGCTGCTCAGCAGTCCCGCGATCATCCGTCACGGCCACAGGAAATCCACTGGAGTCCGTTCGAATATCGTCAATGGCCCAATTTTCCGCACGCTCCATCAGGAGCGTGAAACGCATGATTTGGGCGCCGCGTGCGCGCTCCATATCCATCAGCCGTCGATGGACATCCACGGGATTAACAATGTGTGCAACAACTTCTGACATGGATTGGTATTAGACCGTCATTCTGCGACCGTGGCAAGGATATACTACATTTTATTATCGCAAATTGTAGCGACTAAAAGGACGAGGTACTTTTATGCCTGAACCCATCACTGAAGCGCCGCCAGAATCAACACTCACCCTGGCAAGGGCTCGCATTACCGTGCTCAACATGAGCGCTTTTCTGGAGTCGCTTCGCGCGCTACGCCAGGCCGCCTCATCCACCCGTGAACGCATGGCCATTCAGCCTCTCGTCGCCGGTCTTGCCGAACCCAACCCCAGGACACTGTGATGACCAGCCGCCCACTTACATCCACCCCATCCCTGTGGCGACTGCCGTTTGGTCATTTTTCCGAAGCTGATACAAAAAACCGGGGACTGCGCACCCGAATTTTGGAGCGCGACAAATACCAGTGTTGCGACTGCTCCCTATCCTTCAAAACGCACATGGAAGTGCGCAATTTGAACGACGATCACGAAGACAATTCCGAAAAAAATCTGGCATGTGTTTGCCCGTTTTGCCACCTACGTGATCACCTCGGCCCCACCGGTTTTGCTGGCGCCGGGATCATCATTGGCGCTCCGGCGCTGACACAAGGTCAAATAAATACCCTTGCGTTGTCCGTCTGGTACGTCCAATCCAGAATTGAAAAAAACATCGACATTCGCCACTCGCCAGAAGCCGCTGACGCCAACAGCGATGAGGCCTGGCGCCAACGTTTACTCACCGTGGCCACCACCATGTGGAAAGACCTGGAATTCAAATCCACACGCTGGGCCAGCGTGTATTCACCGCTGATTACGGAGCCAGACGTCTTAGGGGGAATCCTCAACGAGTTGAGCATCAATGCGCCGGAGTCCTATGCCAACCGGGACACGCTGCTGCACGGCTTGCACGTTCTTCCATCGCGTGAAGCGTTCGAAGTCCAGTGCAAGGACTGGTTTGAACTATTCGACAAAACCAGACCGCTGTCGTCTTGGGTCAAAGGAATGGATGCCTTTATGGATCGGATCTCATCCAACCCGACCGACTTTTTCGCCAACCTTTCAAAGTCGATTCGTGCTGCCACAAAGATCCCATCAAGTGGCTTGGCGCGCCCAGCGGATGCACCCACGAATCCGGAGCAGATCATGCCACCCCGCGGCACACCTGGCGGTGGTGTTGGCAAACGCTACGCCGACTAATTCGCCTCCTATATGGCACTATCTGTTGGGTACGCCCACTGGCATTACAGCGCAGACATCCCCAACACCAACAGTGTCGGCGGGTGGTGTTGGGCTGAGGGCGAACTCAGCGAGTTCACTGGCCCCAAGGACCTTCGTCAGGACGTTCTGTGGCTCACCAACCTACCCTGGGAGTACCACATCGCCCTGGGCGCGAACCTGCACCAACACATCAAGCGAAACGACTTCCTTCCAGTCCCACTGGAACGACTGGCGCAGGAACTATCCATCAGCCCAGAGTCCCAGGATTTGTACGCCAATGCCCTCTCCGTCATTGCATCGCGTTTGATTGCATTGGGCCAGCGCAGCTATGGCGCCGGCTTGCTGCGCCACTGCATGGAACAAAACACCCTGGCGCAAGCTATCGCGCATGCCATCGGATGGACAGCGCCCGTTGAGCCGCTGATGCAGGATAACGAGCTACATCGCGACATCATTTGGCGAAATCTGACACCGCATGCGCTACTTCGTTACGACGTGCAGCGAGAGGATTGCGCGGTGCTGAGAGCACCGTGGTTTGAACACGCAAAACACGTCCTGTCGTGTCCAATGCCAAGCGTGCACGAACCATGGGTGGAAATTTCCGTCAATGAAGCACACAGGCTGCAGTACCTCCAAACAGAGGACGTACCCGCCGTCGTGGAGGTGTTCGACGCAGCGTTGACTTCGAGCTGGTTGCCACTCTACGATTTCTCCAGCACGCCTCATCGCTGGTCGAGGCGCAGGCGCTGGATGTCCTGCACTGAAGTGCTGTTCCTGGCCGAATTGGGCGCCGTAGAGATCGGCCGCATCTTTATCCAGCCATCGGGCTACGTTTGCGACGCCATGTCTTGGTCCCTCCCCAATGCCGGCGACGCCCTGGCACTGTCGATCAGCGCCGGGCTTCTGGCGCACGCCCATTGGCTCAGTGGCGCCATTCCGTTAACACACCGGTTTTGGCCTATCCGCGCCATGTGGCTGCGCAGCGCCGACCGGTTGCGACTGGCTTGCATACTCCCTGCGCTGCAAGGCATTCCAAACTTGAAGCTTGTCGGCTATGGCGAAGGGGCCGTATTCCTTCACGGCCCCCAGGATGCAGTGACAGAAGCGATCCGTCGCGCACCCCACGCCGGACTGTCTCCCACACCAAGCGCCTGGGCCATGACAAACGATCGCTCGATGATCCAGGCCGCTGACTGGATCCCTAAGGCGCTATCAGCTTACGAAAAAACAGCACTTCGGCTGTCACACAGGCCGATTGGCGACTTACTCCGGCTGGACTCCGCCAGCATCTACTCACTGACCGATGAACAAACGGCCATTCGCGAAATTTCCGGAATCATGAAAGAGGTAGTACCACATGTCCATACTTAGTGAGATTTTTGCTGCGACTTCCAACGCCATCTACTCGATGACAAAGAAGTCGCTATTGGACTACTCTCAACTTGAGGGAAGCATTGGCACTCGAACGCTAACCTACCGCGACGAAACCATGGCAACCGTCGTGCGGTACATGGGCGTCAGACGCATTGTCGGCGACGATGAGACAGCGACCATCATCGACCATTTGGCATCCAGATTGAATCAATTTTTCGCAACCGGCGCGTACGAGATCCACTTTTTCATGAGCCGTGACGAAATGACGCTGGACGCGCTGAAAAAGCGCATGAAACCCATGTACGAAACGGCCGCGCGTCTTGGTTTCGATGAGGGCGTGAACGACATTTTCGACGAGCAAGCAGCAACCATGGCAGCGACCACCATGGACGACCACATATACCTTGTCCTGCTTTCCAAGCCAGGCGCTTTGCGCAAGGAAGACTACGCGGAGTGGGTCCAAACGCTCATCCAGGAACGCCGCAAGGGCAGCATTCATGTCCCAGAGGGGACACAGGACGAGACCTTCGCCATTGAGCCACTGATCGCCTTGCACGACGCCTTCGTTGACCAGACCGTCATCGCATTGACCGATTCGTCGGTAGGAGCCATCTGCACAGTCCTATCTGCAGCCGAAGCCGCCACAGCGATCGCCCAGGAGATTGACCCCTTGGGCACCCCCGACTCCTGGAAAGCCTGGTTGCTACCCACGACCGACAACAAACAAGCCAAGAACGCAACCCATCTAGCCCGTCGCCGCATGGGTGAGCCGCTGATGACGGCCGCCAGTGCGTCCATCGTCAAAGAAAACCCAAAGGCAGTGCGCGTGGCCAATACGGCCGTATTCTTCCCACCACCTCTCAAGGAACAGTTGATCAGCCAGGAAGGCACCTACACCAAGGACGGTGGATATCTGGAATATGGTGGCCGCATTTACGCCACGATGAACATGACGATTCCACCTACGAAGGCGGTCCGCTCGTCCGCCCTGGTCGCGGCCCTCTCTGGCATGAAAACACGTGGCAGTGATGGCACCCCTCAACGGGTTCCCTACCGAATAACCATGCGCTTGCGTGGCAACGGAATGAAGCTGGTGTCGTGGTCTTCCGGTTTTGCCTTGCTCATCAAAAGCTTCTCCGTACGCAACGCCAAATTATGGCGCGCGCACAAGGCACTCACACAGGAGTCCCATCAGGACCAATCCATTGCTTCCGTCAGCATCACGCTCACAACATGGGCGGATTCATCAAGCCCCACAGCGATACAGCAAATAAAGCAACGCGTGGTGGCACTTCGCAGCGCGGCCACACAGTGGGGAGGCATGCAAGTCGTCGAGGACACCATTGATCGCGCCGAGGCGTTTTTGACATCCATCCCTGGACTAAGCTTGAAGCCGGGTCCAGTCGAAGGCGTTGGAACCTTAAACGATCTGCTGCCATTGTTCCCTTGGGGTCGACCAGCAAGTCCGCTTGGCAACAGCGGCACAGAGCTTTACCGCTCAAACGATGGCGCGGTCATGCCAACCGAATCGCATTCCTCCAAGCAGGACTATTGGCTTGAGACAATGACCGCTCCCATGGGTGGCGGCAAGTCAGCGCAGGCCAACCGCAAGCACTTTGACTACGTTTTTGCGCCTGGTCGAGAAACTCTTCCATTCCTGCACATCATGGACATTGGTGGCAGCGTAAGCGGCATGGTGGAGCTGCTGCAGGACGTTTTCCCAGAAGACAAAAAGCATCTGGCGTATATGCACACTTTGCGCAACAGTCGCGACAACGCAGTCAACATGCTTGACCCAAAACTCGGGCTGCGCTACCCCCTCGATGGAGACTTGGACGCCACAGTTGACTGGCTGACAGCCCTTGTCACACCGGCTGAGCGCAGCGAGCCCTACGAGAACATGTCGGAGTTTTGCAAGACGATTCTCCTGGCCACGTACAAGCGATTCGACGACGGCCGCGATCAAGCGCAACCGCGGCTGTTCAAGCCTGGTACGCCAGAAATCGATAAGGCACTCGCGGAACTACGCATCGACATCAAGCAAGGAACGCCTTGGTATGCAGTTGCCGACATGCTTGGTATCAAGGGGAAATACCAGGCCGCCATCAGAGCCCACCGCAAGGCTGTACCGCTCCTGTCCGACCTGCATTCCGTCGCCAATGACGACAACATTCGCGGCGACTACATGGCCTCAAAAACTCAACTGGGTACACCTATACCCGAGGCATTCGTCGTGCAGTTGGGATTGGCCCGAGATTCATACCCCATCTTCACGGAGGAAACCTGCTTTGACCTGCGCGGCCGTCGCATTACAGCCATCGACTTGGCTGAGGTCACACCGCAAGGATCCCCGTCTGCCCGCAAACAGGCATCCATCATGTACCAGGTCGGGTATGAACTGTTTCAGCGCAACATCCGTATCACGCAAAACGATCTGCTATCCATTCCAGAGCCATGGCAGCCGTACTACCAGAACCTGCTGCAGGAGTTGAGCAACACCGACAAACATATTGCGATCGACGAATACCACAGAACCATGATTCAGGCAGTTGGCGATGAATCGAAGGGTAAGAGTGTCGATCACGACTCACAGGGCCTTCGCGCCACCCTCATTCGAGAGGGCGGGCGAGAATCTCGGAAATGGGCGCTATCTATCTGCACGATATCCCAGGAAGCCCGTGACCATGGCCGCCTGTTTCAGATGGCAAGCATCAGCCACATTCTCAAGCGTGGCGGAACTGACGAAACGGCGTACCAGACGAGTGCGTTGTCGCTCTCACGCACCGATAACGTCGCCATGTACCACTTCGTGAATGGCCCACGCAAAGGAGAAGGCGTCACATTCCTCAGTCGATGGATCACCAAGGATGGCCCTTTCAACCAGTTGTTCACATCCACCATCGGACCAAAGATGCTGTGGTCCTTGTCCACCACATTTGAAGATAAGACCATCCGAAAATTGGTGTTCGATGCTCTTGGACGATCAGCCGGGCGCGCCGCGCTGGCCAAGTATTACCCAGGGGGAACCGCCAAAGATGAGGTCGAGCGTCGCAAACGTTCTAAATCCGAAGATCTGAATGACTCTGCCGCCGTTGTAGGCGCATGCCAGGAAATTGCCAACGAGTTGATTTCCAACTTCAGAGCAAATCCCATATTCACCAATTAGAAACGAGGTCCCGCCATGGCAAAGAAAAACACACAAGACGAAGACGAACTTCTGCCCACGCCGGAACAGGCGCAGGCCTATGCCGAGCGAGCCCGCGCGGCCATCGCTCTGGCCCGATTTGACAGGTTCTGCGCCAGTCTGCCGGCATCCCAAATGTCAGCCCATCCTACGCAGGCAGGCTGCATAGTGCTACCGAACCTGGGTCAAAGCATGGTGGCAGTCGAATGCGGCGGTGAAGTCGGCATAGGAGTACCGGCGTTGCACGCGAACTGGATCGAAGACTTCCCATTTAGCTGCATTGCCGTCACCGCCAACGACCTGTTCTTCGTGACCAAGGGATTCGCCTGGTTCGGCGTGGAAGTCCCCTCTATCGGCATATCGCTTGGTGCCCTGATTCCAGGGGCCCTTCTTGCCCGACTGTGCCAGCAAAAGAGCGTCAATTTCTTCACCGTTGAAGGCGACATGATCCACGCCCCTGGAGGCACTCTCTTGCGCGATCAACGGCCCGTTCTCGTGTACCTGGTGCCGGACAACATTAGCATCATCGCCACGCGCGAGCACTACGAATCACTGGCTAATTTGGCCCGCGTTGATACACAATCCGTCTTAACTTCACATTTTTTGGGGTAACAATATGACCGCTTACGCTTTCTCCCAAGTCGCAGGTTTGGGAAGTCACTTTCCAGAAGCTCCGCCCGAGCTGCGAGGCTCCATTAACGACTTCGGCTTCACCTCCGTGATGAAGCGATTGCATCGCAGCATCAAGTCCTGCCTCAATCGCATTCCAAAGGTTGACCCGAACACGAAGGTCCCCATGCGAGATCACTTCCTGCGGTGTATCGCCATGGATTTGTCGGACCAGCAGGCAGTCGAGAAGTTCTGCTCCAAACTCGGTTTCGAATCTGCATTGCGCGACCTGACGGAAAACCGAATTTCCGAAATGACGGTCGTCGATTTCATCATAGACAAGGCCATGGCCACACCGGATTCCGACTCATTCAGTCGCGTGAAAGACGATGTACTTCGTGAAGATCGGGAGCGCTAGATCGGAA
>OCZT010006925.1_pt1 | contig 11158 bp, 6 predicted proteins | sample 1539031 | NCBI WGS metagenome assembly OCZT01 (sample SAMEA3539308, study PRJEB22396) | soil metagenome | biome: tundra; feature: field; material: soil | place: USA | collected 2010-05 | depth 0.15 m
CTAAAAATTTTGATCATGGCAACATCGCTCATTGGTATTGACTCGATTGCTGCTGCATCAAGTGAAATTTCATTCATAAATAAAGCGGTAGGGCTTCCACGCCATGTGATAGATGGTGTACCGGAACTTACACTTATCTGCAAACCTGCAGCCCTGCCCTGCAAATAATTTAATATACTTTGTGAGGAGAGAAAAGCAGGATCATCTTCCGGAAGAAAGATCCGGCTATCTCCGCCTGAAAATAAACCGGAAGTATATTCCTCATCCATTATCTCCTGTTTTGATTTTTGCTTCGCTGTTATTACCACTTCTTTTAATATCTTCACTTTTTGCAGCTCACTTAATTGCTCTTTGTATATTTCTATATTTTTTACCAGGGTGACTGTATCCGGCTTAGTTAAACTGAATAATAAAAAACTGTCAGGCTGCAGTTGAAGAGCCCCTTTTAATAAATTATTTTTTATCTCAAAGTTTGCTCTTGATGTAAGGGATTTATTTTTATCATTATTGAACTGGTAAAAAAATCTTGCTGTGTCATAAAATAGCATATCAGGAAAAACAAATTTTCCATTCGCCAGTACCGGAGTATTCATGAATTCACGTTTTTTATTTTTTAATTCTATCACAGCATTTACTTCTTTATTTGCTAAAAGTGTTTTGTTTAAACCGCTTACCTGTCCTTCAATTGCCAGGTAATTTTCAGGATGATAAAGAATTTTAGGCCAGCTGTTTGCCAATACATTTTCCCACTTAAATCTCCGCCATCCATTCGTCATCATCACAAGATCAAGATGATCTGCAACAGAGTCTGCATCGCTCGAAAAATAGTATGCCGGTTGATGCACATAACCTTTTATATCGCTTGTCAGCAACACATTTGAAAAAATATTATCTACTTGTTGAACAGGGTCCAGATCTGCATCCGTAACGGCAACCGAAAGATTAGTGAGGATAGTATCCGGCACATCTATTTGTATTACATTTTTCTTTCTTTTACCTAAATCTTTTAAAGCAGCATTAAGATCAGTAATAAAAGAGGACGCTGATTGATTTATAAAAGTGATCCGTTCAGCAATTGGCTTTTCATCAGGAGTGAATAATGTTACCTGTACAATACCTGCGGGTAAACTATCTAATGGAATAATACCTGAAACAGAAATTGTTTTACCAAGATTAGCTTTTGCCCTGTACAAAAGCTGCTGATTCATTAGTGCTACCACGTACACAAAAGGATAGGGTAATGGACCGTTGGCAGAACGCTTAATTTTAAATTCAATTTGGTTTGAATTGTTATTTACTTCAAGCACAACACCATTTTGTTTTGCAACAGGCAACAATGTTTCATGAACAGCACCAAACAAATCTTTCCAAACTGCTTTGTACTGTTCATTGGGGTTCGGCTTAAGAATAAACCTTCCCATTCCATCATGCACACTTGAAAAGGATACAATCTTATTTCTCTTGCTGTCTATTATATCTCCGCTTACATTAATCGGCATACCAGTGCGATTTGTTGCTTTAAATGCCACTCTGGATTCCACTTGCTGAACAAGGTCTCCGCCTTCCGGAAAAAATTGTAAAAGAAATATTGGTTGTTGTGTTGTTACTGCAGGATTAGTTTTCTGTGATAAGGATATAGATTTATTAGCTGTTTGTTTTGAATTTAATATTGGAATTGCTTTTGTATATATAAATGATGAATCAAAATTCAGCATCCACTTTGTATAAGCTCTTACATATACAACAGAGGTGGGTAAATTAGACGGAAGATCAAATGCAGCAGCAGCACTTGACATTGCAACAGGTGCGGTTTTACGCTCAAGAACTTTTCCCTTATCATCTAATAATTCTGCGTAAAGTGTTTTACTTATCAGCGATGGATAATTACCTGTAAAAAGATATGCTTTAAACCAGATAGTTTCCCCGGGATTATAAACAGCTCTGTCAAAATGTAAATACAGTTTCTCCTGTTTGTATTCTATGTTAAGTTTTGAAAGTACTGAATCAAACCGCTGTGCCTGTAAAGACAAATAACCGGGAAGTAACAGAATTAATAAATAAAGTTTCAGGATCTTGATATTTTTCATAATAGTATAAGTAAGTCAATAGTAAGTTTTAAGTTATTGAATTTGCAACAGTGTCACTTTACCATCCATAGTGGAAGCTATAATATTTTTTTTATTAATTACATTAACTGTATTCACCATCGAGTTATCAATTTTATAAGCCCATGCAATCTTTTTTTGCACAGCATCGATAGCATATACAACACCATTGCGTGTGCCGAAAAAAACATTTCCATCTTTCTCAATTAACATAGATGGTGTATGCTCATAGCCATATCCTGCATTTAGTTTCCATACCGCTTTTTGTGGTTGCCTGCCTGTAGTAAAAACCGCCATCGTATCATTCATTGTTTTGCCATAAATATAGTTGCCATTTTGAGAGATACCAATTGATTCACGAACTGTTGATTCATTGGTTCGCCAGAGCGTTTGCCCGGTGATTGCATCTATTGCACTTAAATAACGGTCTGGTGCAACAACATAAACAATATCATCTTTTATAACTGGTATGCATGCTGCCGGCGAATAATTTCTTATAGATGATCCATTGCTCCATTTCCAGTTTAGTTTGCCTGTATTTTTATTTAATGAATATAACCAGGTGTCCCATGCTCCAAATATTACATCACTTTTATTGATAACAGGTGTGCTTACAACATGCCCGTTAAGCCCATTAAATTTCCAGATCTCTTTTCCTGTTTCCAAATCTATTGCACGAAAATTATGATCGCTTCCGCCGATGTAAACAATGTTATTTTCAATTGTTGGGCATCCAAGCACAGCAGCGCCGGTCTTTAATTTCCAGATTTCTTTGCCGTTATCATTTATGCAATATACATATCCATTTGCGCTTCCAAATACAATTTTATTTTGCCGAACAGCAGGCGATGAATAAATTGAACCTCCTGTTTTAAATGTCCATTGTGGCTTACCGTTTTTTAAAGACAATGCGGTTACAATTCCCTGTTGATTTCCAAAAACAACAAGATCATTTGTTACTGCCGGTGTGGATATAACATTTGCATCAGAGCTAAATGTCCACTTTGCTTTTACCTGCGGATATTGGCTGTTAATATTATAATCAGGTCTGGTAAAATATTTTGTAAGATCATATTTATGTTGTTCTACTTTTACGCCTGTCCATGTTTTCATCTCACCCGACACCGGTTTTCTTTCTGTAAATAAAATTGAATCAGTTCTCACATCCACTAAATTATATCCGCCTTCAGCTTGTTTCGCTCTCAGGTTCGATCTTCCCATCACTCCCGGAATATCTTCAAAATTTAAAGCCTTATTTGCATGCCCATGTCCACATAAAAATAAAATGGTGTTTCGTTTTTTAAACATATCTATCACTTCGTACCAGTTATCCATTTGGTTATCCATAGGGTAGTGGTTTAAAAAGATCACCGGCATATTTACAGATGTTGTGTCAAGAATTTTTTTCATCCATGTAATTGCATCACGTGGAATGTGCCCATCGCTCATTCTTACGTAAGGTCCGGAAGCACATGCAATAAAACGAATTCCATTGTGGTCGAAAGTAAACCTGTCACTGCCAAATGTTGAAATAAAACTCATGCCACCACTTTCACTCCATCCATCATCATGGTTGCCGGGTATTATATAGTATTTCAATTTTAAGGAATCAAATATTTTTTTAGCTCCTGGTAATTCATCATTAGTACCCAGTTCAGTAATATCACCGGTTATCACTACAAAATCAATATCATTTTTACTATTGATATCATTTACTGTTCTTCGCAGATCTTCCTCTGCTTTTCCATCAGGGGAACCGATGTGTGTATCGGAAATAAAAGCAAAACGAAAAGGTTTTATCTGCGCATGGGTTAAAAAAATAAAAAGAAACAGCAGTAAAAACGAAAAGATTTTTTTCATTGTAATAAGGTAAAAATTTTATATCAATTGCTTGTTGAAAGGAAGAACATTTTTTGTGGTGAGTAAAAGATTCTGTGTTACGAGGAATGGTTATATATTATCAAAATAATTTAAGTTGATCAAAATAAGGTTTTAAAAGTTTTCCCTATCATCATCCCGTTGTAATATACCTGCATGACATATTCTCCTTTTTGATATTTATCAGCACTTAAAGAAAATGATAACCGCTTTGCTTCTCCATTGGTATATTCAAAATGAAGTTTAGAGGAGTAAATTTTTCTTCCTTCACGTGTATCAAATGTTCCTGATTCCCATGTAGAACTTTGCATTACATGCCCATCCGGTTGCAACACAACCACTATTATCTCTGCACTATTAGATTGGTTGAAATTGCTTTTAACTATAAAAGAACCTAAAAACTTTTCTGTTTGTTCGGACTGCATAGTTTCCTGCTCTATGCCGTCTTTGATGATTACAGCTGATAGACGCAACTGGGAGACTGTAAAAACAGTAGCAGAGCTGGGATTTTTTGTAATGTTTTTATTTTCAGAGTTATTGGTTTTTATATTTTGTTCTACGCCTTTGATTTCATTAGCCAATTGGGCTAGCTTTCCATTTAATCGTTTATTTTCATCTTCTACATTCATATTTCTGTTATGCAGCTCAGCCAATTTGTTCTGTAATTCAGCAATCTTTTGCCGGGCAATATCTAAATCGGCTTTTAAAGGATTGTTTTTCAAAATTGTTGCGATTTCATTTTCAAGTTTATAAAATTCGGCAGGTTTTAAATCCGAATGAAACTGTAATGAATCAGCATTTTCTAATGTTGTATCCAGGCTTGTACTTATGTTATTAATAGTAGCAGTATATATTTTTTGTAATGAATCGCGGTAATCATCATCAATGGCAATGGGGATTTTTGCAACAAGTTGAGTTTTTGGTTTATCTACCTGATTTTTATAATAAAATTTATAATAACCCCATGTGCATAATAATACAAATGATACCAGTAAGAATAATAATAATATTGAGAGAAATAATAATGTTTTAGTATCTTTCATAGAAGAAGATTCTGCTGAATAAAATTATTTAGCGATACTCTGATCTACATAAGCAGAAATCCAACCTACCTGTCCGTTTTTTACAAGAAAAAATTGTTTTTTTTCGTAAATGCCTTCAAACTGGCGCATTATTTTTAGCAATAAGCCGGTTCCGGCCATTAAGGATTTTTGATCAAAAACCTGGTTTACCCTTTTCACTTCTTTACCAATAGCCTCGTTATTTAATGTTTTGTCGTGAATGGTTTTTACTATAGCTGCATCAGAAACCGATGCATAGTTTTTAAACAACCTATCACTAAACTTTACCACTTCGTCATAAGTAACCGGCACAACAGAATTGTCAATAAGTTCAGGATATAGTAATGTGGCAACAGACCATGCAATGCCGCCACTAAAAGCAATATTATCACTCATGTTATAAGCGCCGCTTGAGTTAACTGCATAAATTATTTCAGAATTTGCTTCTCCTGCAAGCACCCGATATAACTGTTTATTAAAATTAGCCACGCTTTTATCTTCATCGCTTCGCTTTTCTATTTCATTTGCAACACTTTTTGTGCCCCAGCTCAACTGAAAAAGTTTAAGGTCTTTTGTATTACCATTCGGAAAATAACCGCCTTTTGTATTACCGCTGCCAATATCAATCAAAAAAGTAGTATAACGTTTTGTTTCAGGCACAATACCCAGGTGAGAAAGCCTTGCTTCTTCAAGCGCATCAATTACTGATACCTGGCGGTTAGGCTCATGTATCCGCAACCTGAATGAATCAGCCAGTTCTTTTATCCAGTTAAATTTATTTTCTTTTTCTGCCTGTATTTTTATTCCGCTGCTGATAACTATATAAATCCGTTCTGATGGAATATTATATTGCTTTATGGCCGAAGTATATAATTTGTACAAGGCATTAAGCGTAGCCTGAAAAGTGGGTTGAGTAAAAGAAATAAAATCTGTATTTACTGCAGTATCTTTTAAAACATTAAAAGCACCACTTTTTTTAGCATCTTTACCAATTTCCAGTAAGCTTAGCTTTACCCCTTTTGAGCCTACATCAATGCCTGCATATACAGAAGAGTTTTTATATTTTAACTTGAAATAGCTTTGAGCGCTTATTAAATAAATACCAAAAAACAGAAAACATCCTGATAGTAAAAGGCGCCTTATATAAACATTGAACATTGCGTGAAATAATTTATTTTTAAAAATACTAAAATAACAGGTGTATTCCTGATGAAAAGCCCGTTGTGAAAAAAATGTGACTAAACTTTGAATACAGATTCAGCCGAATAATTTTACCTGATTTTTTAAATTTTCCTCTATGAACAGAAAATAAATTCAAAGTTACCTTTTATAGTTTATGTTATAATTAGTAATTAATTTAAAAACTGTTAACAAAAATGAAAAAAGATTTTATTAGTATTATTAGTTGCGGGTTCGTTAGCCGCTTGCGATGATAATAAAACAACTTCTTCGCAGAGCTTTTTGTTTTTATCAAACGGAAGAAGTAAATTGTTAATTGAATAGTATTTCCTATCAATTTTAATCATATATGAAATTATTTTTTACCTTCCTTTCAATAATCTTTTTATTTTTTTCAACGCAGGCTCAATCATATCAAAAGTTACATAATAAAGCTATTGTAGTAGATACCCATAATGATATTCTTAGTAAATGTATTGAGAATGGATATAGTTTTGATCAGGACTTAACCGGCAAAACACATTCTGATCTGCAAAGATTTAAAGAAGGAGGTATTGATGTGCAGATATTTTCTATTTGGTGCGATGGCAGCCAGCCAAAGCCTTTTGCGTATGCCAACCGCCAGATTGATACTTTATACGCTACTGCTTTACGTAATCCAGGTAAGATGACAATCGTGTTTACATCGCATGAATTATTAAAAACAGTACATAATAAAAAGCTTGCTGCAATGATTGGTGTTGAAGGCGGGCATATGATTGAAAATGATCTTAATAAATTAGACAGCTTATATAAAAGAGGTGCCCGATACATGACACTGACATGGAATAATTCCACTCCATGGGCAACCTCTGCAATGGAAGAGACAAGAGATTCTTTACTGCATCAGCCAAAGGGTTTGAATGATTTTGGAAGAAACGTGGTTAAGCGGATGAATGAGTTGGGAATGTTAGTAGATCTGAGTCATGTAGGGGAAAAAACTTTTTGGGATGCTATCAGTACAACAACAAAACCGGTTTTGGTTTCTCATAGCTGCGTATATAATTTATGTCCTGCATATCGCAATTTAAAAGATGACCAGATAAAAGCCGTAGGTAAAAATGGCGGGGTAATCCATTTAAACTTTTTCTCTGGGTTTTTAGATAGTACTTATGATAAAAAAGAAAGGGAATTTTTACGAAGGCATAAGGAAGAAAGAGATTCACTGCTCAAAACCAACATTGGGTCTTCTGCAGCTAATAAAGTTTTAAACGCCAAATACAAAGATGAGGTTGATGCAATGAAAGCGCCCTTTCATTTATTGTTTGATCATCTTGATTATATTGTAAAATTAATTGGTGTCGATCATGTGGGGCTTGGCTCCGATTTTGACGGCATTAATTCCACGCCTCAGCAACTAAACAGTGTTACAGATTTTCCTTTAATTACAAAAGAATTATTAGCAAGAGGATATGGTAAAAAAGATATCCGTAAAATTTTAGGTGGTAATTTCCTGAGGTTGCTTAAAGCAAATGAAAACAGGCCATAAAAATGTGTGAAAAATGTGATTTCATTTTTTTTGAATTTGAGTCTTTTAATGTATGTTACATCTAATTCCTATCTTAAACCTCTAAGCTTTCTGCGGGTTTCACCTTTAGCTTTCAAATGAAAAATATCTTCGGCTAAATAGTATACATTTTTTAATTATATTTTTTCACCAAAACAATTTGTTATGAACACAAAAAAATTTCTCATTGGCGGAATCGTTGGAGGAGTAGTTTATTTTCTTCTTGGATGGTTATTTTACGGACATCTTCTTGCTCAGTATTTTCAGGGTCATCCCGGCAGCACTGCAACAGGGGTTGACAGAGCTATGGATCAATTTATCTGGTGGGCATTAATTTTAGGAAATTTATTATCAGGATTTCTTTTGGCTTACGTTTTCTCTAAGTCAGGTGTATCTTCTCTTTCTTCCGGGTTAATTACCGGTGGTATTTTGGGCTTTCTTATGAGCAGTTCATTTGATTTAATAGGGTATGCAACTACCAATATTACCAGCAAGCACGCTATGTTAGCCGATGTAGCAACTTTTACGGTGATATCAGCTATTACAGGAGCTGTTGTAGGTGCCGTAATGGGTATGGGAAACAAAACCACAGTGAGCAATACTAATGTCTAATATTATAATTTACTGTGGGGTTATTTAACTCCACAGTATTATTTTTTACTCTTCCTGGCCTTAAATTTTTCTTTGAATGTACCCTTTGTTCTGATTGTAATAAATTAAACTATTACACTTACATTAGCATTGCCATTAAACGCAATGAAAAAGATCTCTAATTTTTTTATTTTTATTTTCCTCATACAATCTGCATTTGCGCAAAATACTTCGCCAGCTTTCACAGAAAAGATGAAAGCTGAAATGAGGACAAATGTAAAGGAAGCTGTAAAGCATGCCTGGAAAGGATATAAGCAATATGCATGGGGCGCTGATGATCTGAAACCATTAACCAAAGAACCGGAAGTATGGTATAAGCAATCGATGTTAATGACTCCCGTTGATGCTTTTGATACCTTTGTTTTATTAGGTTTAAAAGAAGAAGCTAATGAAGCAAAAAATATCATCTTACAAAAACTTGATTTTAATATTAACCAGGATGTACAGGTATTTGAAATAACAATTCGTTTGCTTGGAGGGTTGCTTACCGCTTATGAATTGGATAGAAATAAAAAGTTCTTAAACCTTGCAGACGATCTGGGTAAAAGATTAATGCCATGTTTTAATACGCCTACCGGTATGCCTTACAGGTACATTAATCTTCAAACAGGTGCAATAAGAGATTCTGCTAATAACCCCGCAGAAATTGGAACACTGATGATGGAATTTGGAAAACTTTCAAAACTAACAGGTAACCCTATTTATTATAATGCTGCTAAAAAAGCCATCATGGCGGTTTATAACAAAAGAAGCCAAATAAATTTAGTAGGTGAAGTAATAGATGTAAACACCGGCACATGGATAAGCACTCAAAGTCACGTCAGCGGTTACATAGATTCTTATTATGAATACTTATATAAATCGTGGAAGTTATTTGGTGATAAAGATTTTAAGAATGCGTGGGATGTTTCTGTTAATGCAATAAAAAAATATCTTATCAGCAAACAAAATAATGGATGGTTTTGCATACATGTTGATATGAATACAGGAATTGAAACGTCATCTACTTATGGTGCATTGGATGCTTTTATTGCAGGACTATTGGCATATTCAGGCGATATAAAAACCGCAAAGGAGATCCAAAAAGCTAATTATTATATGTGGACCAAATTCAACATTGAGCCTGAAGAATTTAATTTTAAAACCGATTCAATATTATCGGCTTATTATGTTTTGCGTCCTGAAAATTTAGAAAGTTGTTTTTATTTATACCGGCTAACAAAAGATAAACAATATCTTTTTATGGCAAAAAGAATGGTAGATGATATTCTTACCCATTGCCGCACAGAGGCAGGCTTTGCTTCATTAAAAAGTGTAACAACTTTTGAAAAAATAAATTCTATGCATAGTTTTTTATTTGCAGAAACCTTTAAATATGCTTACCTCATATTTGCACAGGATAATGTTCTTGATCTGAAAAAAGTAGTTCTTACTACAGAGGCTCATCCATTTAAAATTAAGTAAGTAATAAGAAATAAGAAATAAGAAATAAGAAGTATGTCCTCACAAATCATAACTAATATAAAACAACTGGTAAATGTAAGAGAGCAAACTCATTTGTTAAGAGGTAAGGAGTTGGCAGAATTACCTGTAATTGAAAATGCATATTTAATTATAGAAGATGGAATAATTGCTGAATATGGTGAGATGTCAAAAATTTCAAATTTCAAATTTCAAATTTCAAATTCTATTTATGCTACAGATCAGTTTATATTGCCATGCTGGTGCGATAGCCATACCCACCTTGTATTTACAGAAAGCAGGGAAAATGAATTTGTAGATAAGATAAAAGGATTGAGCTATGCAGAAATAGCTGCAAAAGGCGGCGGAATTTTAAACTCTGCAAAAAAATTAAATGAAACTTCAGAAGATGAATTATTTAACCAGGCATGGAAGCGATTGGAAGAAGTTAGTAAACTTGGTACAGGTGCCATAGAAATAAAAAGCGGCTACGGATTAACTGTAGAGGGTGAGCTAAAAATGCTAAGAGTAATAAAAAAATTAAAGGAGAGATCATCACTTCCTATTAAATCTACATTTCTGGGTGCACATACATTTCCAATAGAATTTAAAGAGAGCCACCAGGGCTATATTGATCTAATCATTAATGAAATGCTTCCTGTTATTGCCAAAGAAAAGCTGGCAGATTATATAGATGTGTTTTGTGAAGATGGATTTTTTTCTGCTAAGGAAACCGAAACAATTTGTAATGCAGGATTAGGATACGGACTAAAGCCTAAGCTTCACGTAAACCAGTTAAACAGCATAGGCGGAATTGAAGCAGGAATAAAACTAAATGCTGTTTCTCTTGATCATCTTGAAACTTTGACGGAAAAAGAAATTGAATTGCTTTCTTCTCCCCCTCCGCCGGAGGGGGCAGGGGGGAGGCCTCTTTGCACTTTGCTTCCTACCGCTGCATTTTTTCTTCATATGCCATTGCAGCCCGCAAGGCAACTCATTGATAGTGGCGCTGCTGTAGCGCTGGCATCAGATTATAATCCCGGCTCATCACCAAGTGGTAATATGAATTTTGTTGTTGCCCTAAGCTGCATTCAAATGAGGATGCTGCCGGAAGAAGCAATTAATGCAGCAACTATCAATGGCGCTTACGCAATGGAATTAGGTGAACAGTTAGGCAGTATTACTGTTGGCAAAAAAGCAAATCTTATTTTCACCAAACCAATTCCATCACTTGCTTACCTGCCTTATTCTTTTGGAAATAATCTGATTGATAAAGT
>OCZT010006926.1_pt1 | contig 11158 bp, 10 predicted proteins | sample 1539031 | NCBI WGS metagenome assembly OCZT01 (sample SAMEA3539308, study PRJEB22396) | soil metagenome | biome: tundra; feature: field; material: soil | place: USA | collected 2010-05 | depth 0.15 m
GTCATGATGCAGGAGAAGCGCGGCATGATGAAGAACTGGAACGTCTGGCTCATCTTCTCTACCTTCATGCTGACCATTCTGGGAACGCTGCTCACGCGGTCAGGCGCCGTCAGCTCCGTTCATGCGTTCGCGCAGTCGGCCATCGGCGCGTGGTTCTACGCGTTCATCCTGATTGTCTTCGCGGTCTGCCTCTTCACCTTCTTCTTCCAGCGCGATCATCTCAAGTCGGAGAACAAGCTCGAGTCCCTCGTCAGCCGCGAATCAAGTTTCCTGTTCAACAATATGATCCTGCTCGCAGCATGCTTCACGGTGCTTTGGGGCACTCTTTTCCCTGTGCTGAGCGAGTACGTCCAGGGGTCCAAAGTCACCGTCGGCGCGCCGTTCTACAACCGCGTAAACATTCCGATAGGGTTGTTTCTGCTCTTCCTCACCGGCATTGGCCCGTTGCTGGCGTGGCGTTCGACGTCGGTTCGTTCGATCCGGCGTAACTTCATACTGCCTTCGATTGCAATGGCGGCGGCGGCTATCGGACTGATGATCGCCGGTCTGCGTCCCTGGAACGATGGCGACGACATGCACGCCACCATCTTCTCGCTGATCGCGTTCACTCTTTCGGCCGGAGTCATCACCGCCATCGTGGAGGAATTCCTCCGCGGAGCCTCGGTGGTGCGCACGCAGACCGGCAAGAACCTGCTGGCGTCCACCATCCTTCTGACGCGACGCAACACTCGCCGCTATGGTGGCTACATCATCCACTTCGGTATCGTCGTAATGTTCATCGGCATCGCCGGCGGCGCATTCAACCAGGCTCGCGAGATGGAGATGAGCTACGGCGACACGCTGTCGGTGGGTCCGTATCAACTGCTTTGCCGGAGCATCACCCAGGATTCCAAAGCCGAGTACGACACGGATTACGCCCTTCTGGATGTGACCAAGAACGGCAAGTACATCACTCAACTCGCGCCCGAGAAGCGCATCTACTTTGCCGGCACTGACCATGAGCAGGCCTCGACAATTGTGGCGCTGCATTCCACTGCCCAGGCCGATCTCTACACCGTATTCGAAGGCAAGAACCCCGATACTGGCCGCCCGATCATCAAGGCATACCTCAATCCCCTGATCGCCTGGATATGGATTGGCGTCGTGATTGTCGTCGCCGGAACCTTCATCGCGCTGGTCCCCAACCTCGTGCGATCGCCCGTCCGCCAGCGCCAGGAAGTTGTGGCGCCGATCGGCCCGCCGGTACTGGGCGCCGCAACGGTTCTCGCAAAGGCTCCTCATGTTTAAGCGCTCTCAATCCTGGCGTGGGCCCGTGTTCTGGGCACGCACATTGCAGATCGGTCTGCTCTGCATCATTACGATCGGGATGCTCGGCGCCGCCGGTTCGCGCTTCGACCGTCTAGGCCACGAGATGATGTGTTCCTGCGGATGTGGACAAGTCCTGCTCGAATGCAACCACGTCAGTTGCCCATCCTCGCCGGTCATGATCTCCGAATTGCGTACGCAGCTTGCATCCGGCGTCGGCGACACCGCGGTACTGAATTGGTTCGAAGCGAAGTACGGCGCAACGATCCTTGCCGCGCCCATCCGCGGTGGCTTCGACAACGTGGCCTGGATCGTCCCCATCGCCGTCTTCCTTCTAGCCACGCTGGGCACCTTCGCGGTTGTATGGATGTGGAAACGCAGAGCGTTGCGTGTGGCGGGCGGAACACAAGGCTTTCCCTGCGAGGGCGTACTCGGCGAATTCCCGCCGGCCTCGGAACCCAATCCCCACGACGCAGCCCTGCGCGAGCGCATTCGCCGCGAAACGGAGTATTAGAAACAGAACGAAACGGAGTATCAATGTCTCCCAGCTTCCTGGCTAGTATCCTGCTTACCATCTCGCTCTTCGCGTTCATCTTCTGGCCCGAGCGTAATCCCTTCGTGCAGGCCGACAAGACCCGCGTCGACTACCTCCGCGAGCGCAAGGAAGCCATCTACGAAAACCTCCGCGACCTCAACTTCGAGTATCTCGCCGGCAAGTATCCGGAGGCCGAATATACCGAGCAACGCCTCGCCCTTGAAAACGAGGCAGCCCAGACCATCGCCGAGATGGAAACCCTAACCGCCCGCGGCATGAAGAGCGGCCGCGCACGGGTGTAGCTCTCAGAAGCATGAGTAGTTGTTGAACATGAACATCCCCAATCTAGCGATTGAGAACTGGACCCACTAGCCCTTGCCTATCTCGAACAGAGCACTCCGTCATCTCCTGTCATCCTTCTGCATCACCCTCTGCGCTACCAGCGCTCTCGCCGCCTCCATCACCGGCGTTGTCACCAACCGCACCACTGGTAAGCCCTCCGCCGGCGACACCGTTGCCGTCATCAACACAGCGCAAAGCATGGATGAAATCGTCAAAGTAACTTCCGACTCCAGCGGCCGCTTTCATGCCACTGCGCCCGATGGCGGGCAAATCCTGCTGCACATCACACACAACGGCGCCGAATATTTCAAGAGTGTTCCGCCCAACACCGCGAACGTCGACATCGATGTTTATGACTCCGCCGCGAAGATCGAAGGCATCAGCGGCGAGGCCCTTGTGCTCCGCGCCGAGACTGACCCCTCCGGCAAGACCCTCAGCGTCGCCGAAAATTTCTTCGTGCAGAACACCTCCGCTCCGGCGCGCACGGAATACGGCGGCAACACGTTCGACTTCTATCTCCCTAAGGGCGCTGAAATATCTCAGTCGCTCGCCAGCTCTCCCAATGGCCTTCCCACCAACACCAAGGTGAAGACCGTGGACGCCCCCAGCGGTCACTACGCCTTCACCTTCCCGATTCGCCCCGGCGAGACCCGCTTCCAGGTCGCCTACACTCTGCCCTACAACGGCAAGCAGGCTTTTTCGCTGAAGCTCTCTGTGCCCACCGGCGACGTCGCTGTCATGCTGCCGAAGACCATGCAGTTCCAGGGCTCTACACAGTTCCAGCCCCTCAACACGGATACCGCGGGCGTGAACTCCCAGAGCTTCGACGCGCACCAGCCCCCTCTGACTCAGCCAATCCAGTTCACCCTCACGGGTGCCGGGCAGTTGCCCGAAACTCCGGATGCCGCGCAGGGTAATGGCGGCCCGTCCGGCAATGGCGCCCAACCGGCCCAGGCTGCTACGGATGGCTCGCGTCCCGGCGGCGGCCTCGGAGCACCCATCGATCCCGAAGGAACCAACGACCCGTGGTCGAAGTACAAATGGTGGATACTGGGCGCGCTCGGTCTGGCTCTGGCCGCAGGTGCCGGCTTGATGCTGAAAAGCAAACCTGCGCCTGCCGATGCGGGATTGGCCCCGTCTCCTTATTCCGAACCTTCGGCTGCAGTTCCAACGTCGGCTGCCTCCTATGGTGCTGCGCCTGTCTCCGCCGTGGCTTCAGCGCCAGGTTCGTTCTTGTCCGCATTGAAGGAAGAACTATTCGAATTGGAGACCGACCGGCTCGCGGGCAGGCTGAACGAAGTCCAGTACGCGGAGCACAAAGCCGCGTTTGACGTAGTGCTCCGGCGCGCACTCACTCGCATCGAACAGGGCCCTGCGGCGTCTAATGACTAACCAGGCATGAGCGGTCGCCATAAGCGGCCGGAGCCGGATAGGCACGACACTCCATGAACACCTTCAAATCGACACTGATGCTCGTATCGCTGATGTTGGTTCTCGTCTTCATCGGAGACCGCATCGGCGGCCAGAACGGAATGCTGCTCGCCTTCGCGATCTCCGTCGCGATGAACTTCACCGCGTACTTCTTCTCTGACAAGATCGCGCTCAAGATGTATCGCGCCCAGCCCGCCACCCGCGAACAACTGCCGCGCGCCTACGAGGTCGTCGAGCGCCTGACCGCGAAGCAGGGCCTTCCGATGCCGAAGATCTATGTGCTTCCCACCGAATCGCCCAACGCCTTCGCGACCGGACGCAATCCGCAGCATGCATCCGTCGCCGTCACGCACGGAATCCTTGGCCTGCTCGACGATGAGGAGTTGGAAGGCGTCCTCGCCCACGAACTCGGCCACGTCAAGAACCGCGACATCCTCACCAGTTCCATCGCCGCGACCCTCGCCGGTGCGATCACGCTGATCGCGCGCATGGGCTATTGGGCGTCCCTCTTCGGCGGATACGGTGGCGGACGTGACAGCCGCGAGCGTGGCGGAGGCGGCATTGGCGCTCTTCTGATGCTCATCGTCGCACCCATTGCGGCCAGCCTGATCCAGCTTGCGATCTCCCGTTCGCGCGAATTCGAGGCCGACGCCACCGGCGCCCACACTACCGGCAACCCATACGCCCTGGCGCGCGCGCTGCAAAAGCTCGAAGATTATTCGAAGCGCATCCCGTTGCAGGCGTCGCCCTCGACTGCGCACTTGTTCATCATCGCCCCACTGCTCGGCGGCGGTTTCGGAAGCCTCTTCTCCACCCACCCACCCACCAAAGAGCGCATCCGCCGCCTCATTGGACGCGACCTGGTGTAGATTCCGCTAGCATGAACCCATGAATATATCTCTGCGCGCACTCCGTCTTCTGGCAATCGTGGTCTGGGTTGGCGGCCTGATATTCTTCGCATTCGTGCTTGCTCCGATCGCGTTCCATGTTCTCCCATCGACCCACGAAGCGGGAACAGTAGTTGGTGCCACGCTCCGCGTGCTGAATGAGGCAGGGCATGCCTGCGGCTTCGTATTTCTGTTCGCGACCATAGCATTCTGGTTCAGATCCACACCGCGTGCTCGCAGTCTTCTAACCGCTGAATTGTTGCTGGTTGTGCTCATGATCGCCGCGACCATGTACGTACAAGCCAGCATCATCCCGGCGATGGAGCGCGACCGCGTCGCTGCCGGCGGCGACGTAGACGCAGCCCCAAGAGACAACCCCGCACGAATCGATTTTGAGCGACTGCATCCGCTGTCGGAAAAGGTCGAAGGATCGGCGCTGCTTCTCGGAATAGTCGTGGTGATCTTGATGGCCGCCGAACCGGACTCGCTCCGGCAGGTAGAATCATAGAGACATGAAAACTGGAATCATCGGTCTGCCGCAGGTCGGCAAGACCTCCCTCTTCAAAATCCTTACCAAGGCGAAGACCGACAGCTTTGGCCACTCCAATCCCCGCGAGGCGCATCTCGGGATCGCGAAGGTGCCGGACCATCGTCTCGACAAACTCGCCATCCAGGCCAAGACGCGCAAGACTGTCTACGCGACAGTCGAGTATGCTGACCTCGCCGCCATTGGCGAAGAGGCGCTCAAGGAAACCGCCTTCCTGCAGAGCCTGCGCAACGTCGACGCCATCATCCATGTCTTGCGCGCGTTCGACGACGACACCATCCCCCACGTCGGCCCAATCGATCCCCTCCGCGACATCGGCAACGTAGAGATCGACCTGATCGTTAGCGACCTCACGCAGATCGAGAAGCGGCTCGATCGTGTCGTCAAGGACATGAAGAAGCTGAAGACCGCTGAGGGCGAGCGGGAGCAGGCGATGCTCCTGCGATGCAAGGAGCAGACCGAAGCCGAGAAGCCGCTGCGTGAGATGGAACTGACAGCCGAAGAAAAAAAGCTCCTTCGCGGCTTCATGTTCCTTTCGCAGAAGCCCATACTCTACGTCCTCAACATCTCCGAAAGCAGCACCCTGGGCGCAGACGTCGACGCGGCAGTCGCTAAATATGGGCTGACCGAAGTCGCTTCCCGCCCGAACTCCGGTGCGACCGCAATCTGCGGCAAGGTCGAAGCCGAGTTGGCCGAGATGGACGACGACGAAGCCGGCGAATTCCTCGAAGGCTACGGCCTCACCGAGAGCGGCTTGGTCCGCCTGATCCGAAAGAGTTACGAATTACTTGGCCTCGCCAGCTTCTTCACGGTGGGCGAGCCGGAGACCCGCGCCTGGACCATCCCCGCCAACTGCCGCGCGCAGGAAGCTGCGGGCGCCATCCACTCCGACCTCGAAAAGCACTTCATCCGCGCCGAGACCATTCATTGGGACACGCTCCTCGCGGCCGGCTCCGAGGCCGCTGCACGCGCGCAAGGCACGCTCCGCCTCGAGGGCAAGGACTACCCGGTCAAGGATGGCGATGTCCTGAACATTCGCCACAGCGGATAGCGCCGCAATGATTGCCACGACAATGTCGGCGTCCCGGTTCTGGCTTGCCCTTGGTCTCGGCCTGTTCGCCGGGCTCGCCGACTACCTCGGCGGTTTTCTGCTCGTGCGCCGCTCCCCTTCAGCACCTGCGCTGCGCTACTTCGTCGCCCTCGGAGCCGGCTTCATGCTCGCCGCCGCCCTGCTTGAAATGCTGCCCGAAGCCTTTGCCTTGAACGCGCACTGGGCCGCGCCACTCATTCTGGCCGGCTACACCGGAGTGCATCTGCTGGAACACACCCTGGTGCCCCACTTCCACTTTGGCGAAGAAACTCACCACCACGAGTTCCTCTCCGCCAGAAGCAGCTACTCCGTCCTGCTCGGCCTCGCCACGCACACCTTCTTCGACGGCATCGCCATCGGCTCCGGGTTTGTGCTGTCCACGTGGCTCGGATGGGTGCTCTTCATCGCGATCTTCCTGCACAAGATTCCCGAGGGCTTCACCGTCGCCAGCGTGATGCTCGCGGGTGGTCAGAGCAAACTCGCGGCCCTGAACTCGGCGCTGTTTCTGGGAGCGATGACGGTGCTTGGAGTACTCGCTATCAACCTCGAACCGGGCTGGGTCAAGGCCGGCCTTCCACTCTCCGCGGGCGTGACCATCTACGTGGCCGCCACCGACCTCGTCCCCGAGGTGAACCGCGAGCCCGGCGTCCGCATGGCGCTCGTCTTCTTTGCCGGCGTAGTGCTGTTTTTCCTGCTGCGAATGTTGGCCCCGGGATAGGCCCGGTCGCGAATAACACTGCCAGATGGCTATCAAATTGGATCCGGCGTAGCAGCAGAAAGCGCCAACGGCGCGCCCCATACCAGCCCGGGGCAGCGCCCCGGGTTACGGACGCCCAACGCGCGAGGGCTGAAAGCCCGAACTATCTGCCGGACTTCATCAGAGTACTTGGAGAGTGACGTTGACGGAGTGCTGTACCGCAGTCCCCGCAGGACTGGTCGCGGTACCGGTGACCGTCAGCGTGTAAGTCTTCGTGCTGGAAGAGTCCGAACCAGTGTTAACACGGTTTCCGCAGCCGGTGGCCAGGGTTGCGAGCAGAATGCAAGACGCGGCCCCGAGGAATAAGGCGCTAACCGATCGACGGCTGAATGCGGGAATTCTACGGAAGTGTCCCTTGAACGGGGAACGACGCGCGTAGCCGATCACGGGTAGTAGCAGAACCGCCAGCAGGCCGGAGTCGGGAAAGTCCGGATGGCTCGGCGCGAACGGACGCGCCCGCTTATCCAGCCCCGCCAACGGAGTCTGGATCGTCAACGTAAAACTCGTCACCGCGCCGCCCGGCGGCAGGTACGACGGATTCAGCGAAGCCGTCGCTCCCAGCGGCACACCCTGCACCGCCAGCGCAATTGGGCTTGCCAGCGCCGTGCCCACCGTCGCGACCGAGAAATGAAACGTCGCCGAGCTTCCCGCTGGAATCGCTTGCGAGAGCGCGCCCGCAGCCGTCAGTGTGAAATCGGATACCGCGCCCACCACGATGCTCACAATCGCAGATGTGCTCGGCAGAAAGTTCGTATCGCCTGAATAAATCGCGCTCAATGGATGCGTGCCCACTAACAGGGCGCTCGTTGTAATAGCCGCACCGCCCGCAGTCGACAACGGAGCAACGGACAGCATCGTCCCTCCATCCAGCAGAGTGATGCTGCCCGTGGGAACGCCACTGGTAGTGCTCGTCGCCGTAACATTCAACGTCACAGGAAGCCCCACGCCGGGGTTGCTCATCGAGACCGACAGCGCCGCCAGCGATGGCGCCTGCGCGATGCTCAGATTGGCCGGAAGCGAAGCCGAGAGCATGTAGTCACCCGCCGCGCTTCCGGTCAGCGTCGCTGCAATGGGATACAACCCTACCGGCGACAATGCCGCAGCCGCGGTTGTAAACACCACAGCAACTTTCCCTGCGTCCTGCGACAATACGCCGCTAAGGGTTCCGCCGAATGATGGAACAGCCTGCCCGTAAAGAATCGTCGCAGGGCTGGCCGCAGCAATAACATCGAGCGGCGTCACATTCATCGCCAGCGCCGGAGATTGAGTCGCGCTATGGCTCGAATCACCCGCGTAGACCGCCACCAGGCTATGCGTACCGGCAGCCAGCCCAGCATTACTGAAGCTGGCCGAGTCCGCGCCCAGTCCCGCTGCGCCCATTGTCACCGCAGTCCCACTGCGCGTATCGAGGAACGTAACATTTCCCGTTGCAAGCGTCGCCGTAGACAAGGTCGCCGTCACCGTACCGCTCCCATAGGCAATCACCGACGGCCCGCTCAGCGACAACGTTCCCGGCGCAGTGATAGCCAGCCCCGCAATCGTGTGGATGTCCGGCCCCGGCGCCGCCAGCGCGTCGATCTGCCGCACCCGATGGTTGCCGCTATCGGCGAGCGTCACTAACCCCGCCGGCGAAATCGCAACTGCCAGCGGCGTATCCAGGCTTGCCGTTACAGCCGGCGCCTCATCCCCGGCAAACGTCTCCGTCCCCTGCCCTGCAACTGTCGTGATCGTACCCGAGGTTGAAATGCGCCGGATGCGATGGTTCGCGCTATCGGCCACGTAAATATTTCCCGCCGGGTCGATCGTCAGACCGCGCGGCAAAGCCAGACCCGCAGCCATCCCCGCGCCCCCATCGCCGCCGAACGACTGCAACCCACCGCCCGCGACGGTAGAGATCAATCCGTTGGCTGCACTTACCTCGCGCACGCGCCCATTGTGCGTGTCGGCAATATACAAATTCCCCGTCCCATCCACCGCCAGGCCGTTCGGCGAGTCGATCGAAGCCGCCGTCGCCAATCCGTTGTCTCCCGCAAACCCCTCAACGCCGTTGCCCGCCAGCGTCGTGATCACGCCCGTCGCCACCGCGATCCTGCGCACCCGATGATTGTCCGTGTCCGCTACGTACACGTTGCCCGCTGCGTCGACCGCAAGCGCAGTTGGCAGATCAAGCCGCGCCGCCTTCGCCAGCCCTCCATCGCCCGAGAAGCCCGCCACCCCCGTACCCGCAATCGTTGTGATCACTCCGGCCGCGACCGCGACCTCACGGACGCGATGGTTGTGGCTGTCAGCTATGTACAGATTCCCGGCCGCATCCATCGCCAGCCCGGCGGGCGAGTCGAGTTCCGCAGCAACGGCCGGCCCATTGTCGCCCGCGAATCCCTGAACCCCCGTGCCCGCAACCGTAGTGATGACCTCAGCGACCGAGAACCTGCGCACAACGTGGTTGCCCGTCTCGGCGAAGTAGAGATTGCCCTGCGCATCGAACACAATCGCCGAAGGTAGCACAAGCGGCAGCGTCGTAGCCTGCGTCTGCGCCCAAACCCCCGCCCCCAATCCGGCCGCAAGACACAGTGCCACGCAAAGGCGCGCAATCTTGCCGAAGATCGCCGTAAGGCCACATGCTGCCCCGCGCATTGGGTTGTTGCTGCTCTGCTTCCCCATTCGCTTTTTCGTTTAGATTCCCGCGTTCTGCGTGATTCCGGTGCGCTCCGAGAGTAGCACGTGGCCTCCAGTCAACCCGGCTTTGGCGCCGAATGTCGCGCGATGGTAGGCTGCTGTGGAACCACGGCAGCGTTCATTCCGGATCCCAAGCTTGAGACGCCAGGCGATCCGCCCGCCGCCACATCCATTAGCCCCACGGAGAAATATGCCAAGGCACTGTCTTACGCTCGACCTCCAGGACGACCCCAAGAAGATCGCCGAATACAAGCGCCACCACGAAAAAATCTGGCCCGAAATTCGCGACAGCCTCTTCGCTGCCGGCGTCACCAGCATGGAGATCTACCTCAGCGGCACCCGCATGTTCATGATCATGGACGTCAGCGATAGCTTCTCCCTTGAGAAGAAAGCCGCCATGGATCGTGCCAATCCCAAGGTTGGCGAGTGGGAAGCTCTCATGGCCAACTTCCAGGCCGTGCCTCCGGGTACCGACCCAGTACGCCGATGGGCGCCAATGGAAAAAGTCTTCGATCTTGCCAGGCAGTAACTGGACGCTCCCCCTTTTTGTCATTCCCGAGAGGAAATCCGCTTTTGCCCTCGCGCGAAGCGTCAAGAACGGTACGAAGTACCCTACTTGGCCATCCCGTAGCTGCACGTGTCGAGACCCTTCGGCCGCATCGTAATCTCCAGCTTCCGATGCTTGAGCAGGGACGATTCAAGCTTGATGGGAATGTTGGCCGTGCAAAGTCCTTCGACTGTCGCCAGCACGCGGTACAGCCCGTGGTCGACCTTGGCAAAACGGAACTTGCCATCCCTGTCGCTCACAACCGTCGCGATCAGCGCATGCCCCTCTTCCGTGAAGAGCGATACCGACACCCTCGGCATGGCATCGCCGCCCAGACCGCGCACGCGTCCAGCCACGTCACTCAGTTTCAACGGCGCTGGATCGGTCTGGTTTTCGTTCACATAGGCGGCAGCGACCGTAGGCACCACCTGTCCCGCCAGCGCAGGCACCGCAATCAGAAAGCTCACCAGCCCAAGAGTTACCAATAGCATTATCTTCATCGTAGTCACCCAGCAGAGTCTACCCCACCCGCCCGCTCATCGGATATTCAATTCGGAAGCACTGCCAGCAATATTCCTCTACGATGTAAATCGTTACCTTTGGAGGCTCGATGATCCTGACGTCGCTCGATTGGCTCGTGATCGTTGCTTACTTCGCGATCAACCTCGCCATCGGCTTCTTCTACATGAAGCGCGCGTCCGGCGACATCGGCGAATTCTTCCTCTCCGGCCGCAACGTCTCCTGGTGGCTCGCCGGCACGTCGATGGTCGCCACCACCTTCGGCGCGGACACTCCGCTCGTCGTCACCGGCCTCATCTACGCCCAGGGAATCGCCGGCAACTGGCTCTGGTGGTCGTTCCTGCTCTCGGGGATGCTGACCGTCTTCTTCTTCGCCCCGCTCTGGCGCCGCGCCAAGGTCCTCACCGACATGGAATTCGCCGAACTCCGCTACAGTGGGCCTCCCGCCACCTTCCTCCGTGGCTTTCGCGCCGTCTACCTCGCCATCCCCGTCAACACCATCATCATGGGATGGGTCAACCT
>OCZT010006928.1_pt1 | contig 11156 bp, 13 predicted proteins | sample 1539031 | NCBI WGS metagenome assembly OCZT01 (sample SAMEA3539308, study PRJEB22396) | soil metagenome | biome: tundra; feature: field; material: soil | place: USA | collected 2010-05 | depth 0.15 m
GCAGCTCGTGCGCTGGCTCACCGACCCCGACGGCCTGTTCGCGCTCGCGCTGTCGCGGCCGCTCGCGCACGCGGGCCCGGACCCGGCCGCCTAGCTGCCCGGCGCCCGCATCGCCTCAAGCCGTGCGCCGTTAGGATCACGGCCATGGACTTCGAGGGCTCATCCGCGATCGTCGCCGGCGGCGCCTCCGGCCTCGGCGAGGCCACCGTCCGCGCCCTGCACGCGCGCGGCGCGGTCGTGACGATCGCCGACCTCAACGCCGAGAAGGGCCAGGCCCTTGCAGAGGAGCTCGGCCTCGCCTTCCTCTCCTGCGACGTGCGCGAGGAGGCGCAGGTCCAGGCCGCCGTGGAGCGCGCGGCCGCACAGGAGGGGGGCCTGCGGATCGCGGTCTGCTGCGCGGGCACGGGCTGGGCCCAGAAGGTCGCCGGCTCCAAGGGCCCCCACCCGCTGCTGCCGTTCGAGACAATCATCGCGATCAACCTGATCGGCACGTTCAACGTGATGCGGCTGGCCGCGACCGCGATGATCGCCGGCGAGCCGCTCCTGGACGGCGAGCGCGGCGTGTGCGTCAACACCGCGTCGATCGCCGCCTTCGACGGGCAGATCGGGCAGATCGCCTACTCCGCCTCCAAGGGCGGCGTCGTCGGCATGACGCTCCCCGCCGCGCGCGACCTTGCGCAATACGGGATCCGCGTCAACACGATCGCACCGGGCCTCTTCGACACGCCGCTGCTGGCCGCGCTGCCCGAGGAGGCGCGCCTGAAGCTCGGCGCGGGCGTCCCCTACCCGCAGCGCCTCGGCGCGCCCGCGGAGTATGCGCAGCTGGCCTGCCACATCGTCGAGAACAGGATGCTCAACGGAGAGACAATCCGGCTCGACGGCGCGCTGCGCATGCCGCCCCGCTGAGCGCCGTCGCGCGCAACGTGTGGGCGCCGGTGCGCGCAACGTGTGGGCGCCGGTGCGCAGCTCATTCGCTTCGAGCACGTGTATCACCATGGCGATACACATCTTCCAATCGAAGACGTCCCGCGCCACCGCCAACAGATCGCGACATCCCCAGCCGTGGACACCGCCCGCCGCCGAACGCTGAGGCACGCACCCGGACCACGGGCCCCGCAATGCACGCGAGGGCCGCCCGCAGGCGGCCCCCATCGATATCGATCAGCGCACGCCGCCCACCCACCAGCGCCTGATCAGCTCAGACGCACGACGGCCATTCCCTGATCAGCTCAGCCGTTCCACGAGCATCGCCATGCCCATGCCGCCCGCCACGCACATCGACTCGATGCCGTAGGTGCCTGCGCGAGCCTCCAGCCCGTTCAGCAGCGTGGTCATGATGCGCGCGCCCGTCATCCCGAAGGGGTGGCCCAGCGCGATCGCGCCGCCGAACGGGTTGAGCTTCTCGGCGTCGATTCCCAGCTCTTCCCTGCACGGCACGATCTGGGCGGCAAACGCCTCGTTGATCTCGACGATGTCGATGTCCCCCATCGTCATGCCGGTGTTCTTCAGCAGCTGCTGGATCGCGGGGATCGGCCCCACGCCCATGACCTCGGGGCGGATCGCCACGACCGTCGAGGCGATGATGCGGGCCTTCGGCTCGAAGCCGCCGTCACGCGCGCGTTCCTCGGACATGATCAGCAGCGCGGCCGCGCCGTCGTTGAGCGGGCACGCGTTGCCGGCGGTCACCGTGCCGTCCTCCTTGAACACGGGGCGCAGACCGGCGAGCTTCTCCATCGTGGTCCCGGCCCGCGGGCCGTCGTCCTTCGTGACGAGCTGCTCGGGCACGTCGATCTCGTTGCCCTCGCGGTCCTTGTCCTTGTGCGCGGGAGCCGTGACGGGCACGATCTCCCTGTCGAAGTGGCCCGAGGTCTGCGACTCGACCGCGCGGTTCTGGGAGATGACGGCCCATTCGTCCTGCGCCTCGCGGCTGACCCCCCACTCCTCGGCCACGTTCTCGGCCGTGAGCCCCATCGGGATGTAGACGTTGTAGATCGAGCCCTCGGAGCCGTCGAGCGCGTGGTGGAACTCCCACGGCGCGCCTTTGCCCGAACGCGAGACCGCCTCCACGCCGGCCGCGATGTAGGTGTCGCCCTCGCCCGCCTTGATCGCGTGGAAGGCCATGCGCGTCGTCTGCAGCGAGGACGCGCAGAAGCGGTTGACCGTGGTGCCCGGCACGTGGAAGTCGATGCCCGACAGCAGCGTCGCGTTGCGGCCGATGTTGTAGCCGGACTCCCCCTCGGAGAACCCGCACCCCATCATCACGTCCACGATCGAGCCGGACTCCAGCTGCGGGTTGCGCTCGAGGATCGCCTTCAGCGGGATCGCCGCGAGGTCGTCGGCGCGCACCGATTTCAGCGATCCCCTGACCGCGCGTCCGATGGGCGTGCGAATGGCGTCGACGATCACTGCTTCGGGCATGACAGGGCTCTCTCCTTGGTCGTTTGGCCCGCGCGCGGTGCTCAGGCGATGCGGCGCGGAGGCGGCAATCCTAGTGAAACCCCGCAACGGCCGCCCGCCCCGGCCCAGTGGCGCCGCGTCCCCCGCCCGGATTACAGGTCGAGGCGGGAGACTCCGAGCTCATCGAAGCCCACGTGATGCGCGAGCTCGTGGCGCACGGTGCGTGTGACCTGGTCGCGCAGCATGTCGGGGTCGTGGCCGAAGTCGCGCCGGAGGGTGTCGCGGAAGACGACGATCCGGTCGTGGGTGTTGTCACGGGTCGCGCCGTCGCCCTGATAGAGGCCGTAGGCGCCCGCGCGCCGGCCGCCGTCGGAGATGACCACGGCGACGTGTTCGAGGGCGTTGCGCAGCAGGTCGGGGAGATCGTCGAGCGCGTCGCGCACGAGCTCTTCGAAGTCGTGGTCGTCGAGCGGGTCGAGCTCCATGAACTCGCTTTCCGTGGGTGCCACCGCGAGCCCCTGGCGCGCGAGCAGCTCGGAGTTGCGGACGATCTCTTCGAACTCCGTCTCGGACTCGGGGTCCCGCCAGCCGGCCATCCGCACGGCGACGAAGGCCACGCTGCCCATCAGCGCCGCGGCCACGATCACGCCCAGCGTGACGTCCTCCAGCGCGTGCACCACGCCGATCGAGCTGAAGCCCTGGCCGACCACGATCACGACGAGGCCGAGCGACATCGCGACTATCGCCGCGACGCCGACGCGCCGCAGGTGACTCATGGCTCCGGGAGGCATGGGCTCGCGCATCGCCGGGGGAGTCCGGTCCGCTATTTCAGCGTGCGGGCGATCACGAGACGCTGGATCTCGTTCGTGCCCTCGTAGATCTGTGTGATCTTCGCGTCCCGCATCATGCGCTCCACGGGGTACTCCTTGACATAACCGTAGCCGCCCAGGACCTGCACGGCCTCGACCGTCACAGCCATCGCGGTGTCCGAGCAGAAGACCTTGGCCATCGAGGAGTACTTGGCGCGCAGCGGGTGCTGCTGGTCGGCCATCGCGCAGGCCTTGTAGAGCAGCTCGCGGCCCGCGGCTGTCCTCGTTTCCATGTCCGCCAGCTTGAACTGGATCCCCTGGAACTCGTTGATCGCCTTGCCGAACTGCCTGCGCTCGCGAGCGTACGCAACGGCGTAGTCCGTCGCGCCCTGCGCGATGCCCACGGCCTGCGCGGCCGCTCCCAGGCGCGTGCGCTCGAGCGTGCCGAGCGCCACCGAGAGGCCTCTGCCGATCTCGCCGATGACGTTCTCCTCCGGCACGCGCACGTCCTCGAAGATCGGCTGGCCCGTGGGTGAGGCGCGGATGCCGAGCTTGTGCTCGAGCTTGCCCACGCTGAACCCGGGCCGGTCGGCCTCCACGACGAAGGCGGTCATCCGGCGGCTCTCGCGGTCGGTGACGGCGAAGCAGATGTAGAAGTCCGCGACCCCGAGGTTCGTGATCCAGTTCTTGGTGCCGTTGATCACCCACTCCTCGCCGTCCTTGACCGCGGTCGTCTTCATGCCCGCCGGATCGGACCCCGCCTCGGGCTCGGACAGCGCGAACGCGGGCGACCACTCGCCGCTGGCGCAGCGGGGCAGGAAGCGCTCCTTGAGCTGCTCGCTGCCGAACAGCTGGATCGGGAGCGTGCCGAGCTCCTGGACCATCAGGATCAGCGCGCACGAGGCGTCCACCTTGGCGATCTCCTCGACGGCCATGTTCAGCATCAGCGTGCCCGTCCCCGTCCCGCCGTACTCCGGCGGGAACGGGAGCCCGAGGATGTCCTGTTCGGCCAGCAGCTTGCGCACGTCCCAGGGGTACTCCGCGCGCTCGTCGATCTCGCTCGAGCGCGGCGCTATCCGCTCGCGCGCGATCTGACCGATCGTGGCGCAGAAGTCCACGTGCTCCTGGGGAATCGTGTAGACGTCGCTCACCGCCTCCATGTCGCTGATCCTAGTGATGAGGAGAGCCGGTCGCGCCGTCGACGGCCGCTAGGCTCATGCCGATGAGCGGCGATGATCGACCCGAGGAGATCGACGTCGAGCCCGAGCGTCTCCTCGCGTGGCTGGTCGAGGACGCGGACGTGCAGGTGATCGACGTGCGCGAGCCGCACGAGCGCGACGCCGGGCACATCGAGGGCACGCGCCACATCCCGCTCGGGAGCCTGACGGGCGAGGCCGCCACCGTGGATCGCGAGCGGCCCGTCGTCTTCTACTGCCGCGTCGGCGCGCGCTCGCAGATGGCGGCGCAGGCGTTCCGCGCGGCGGGCTTCGCGGCATACTCCATGAGCGGAGGCCTCGTTCGCTGGGCCAAGGAAGGCCGTCCGCTCGCACCAGAGGGCGGAGAAGTCGCCGATCACTGAGGAGGAGACGCGGATGGATGCTTCAACGGATTACCCCAAGGTCAGGCGTGGCCAGGGCTACGCGGTCGCGCACTTCGACGATCTCGGCGAGGGACCCGGGTTCCGCAAGGTGCGCAAGGCGCTCAACGTGACCGCGTTCGGCGTCAACGCGATCGTGCTGCCCGCGGGGATCGAGACCGGCTTCCACTACCACGACCTCCAGGAGGAGCTCTACTTCGTGCACAGCGGCGCGATCGAGATGGAGTTCGGCGACGGCTCCGTGGAGCGCATGGAGGCGGGCGCGCTGGCGCGGGTGGACCCCGAGACGGTGCGCAGGATCCGCAACGCCGGCGACGTCGACGCCGTGTACCTGTGCGCGGGCGGCAAGGACGGCTACATCGGCCGCGACGGCCGCGTGCGCGAGGGCGAGGAGATACGCGTCAGGCACCTCGGCGGCTCGGGTGAGCCCGGCTGAGGAGCAGCCCGGCCGGCTGCGCGTCGATGACCGGCTGACGATCCCGCTCGCCGAGGTCACGCTGCGCACCAGCCGCTCCTCCGGTCCCGGAGGCCAGCACGCCAACGTGACCGCCTCGCGCGTCGAAGCGATCTTCGACGTCCTCGCCTCGCCCTCGCTCAGCGAGACCCAGCGCCGGCGCGTGCTCGCGCGCGCGGGACCGCGCATCGTGGCCGTGGCCCAGGACGAGCGCTCCCAGGCGCGCAACCGCGAGCTCGCGCTCAAACGCCTCTCCGAGCGGCTCGCGCAGGCGCTCCACGTCCCCCGCCACCGGCGACCGACGCGTCCCACGGCCGCCTCGCGCACGCGGCGGCTGGAGGCCAAGCGGCGCGCGAGCCGGCGCAAGCTGCAGCGGCGCCCGCCCAGCGGCGAGGGCGATTAGTTGAGCAGCTCCCTGACGTAACGCTGGTGCAGCCGGCCGATCGAGGTGCGTTCGGGATGGAAGCCGATCGCGTTCCACAGCAGGCCCGAAGCGGGCGCCCACACGATGATCAGATACGCGCCCAGCACGAGCGCGGTGGTGCGCAGCCTGCGCGACGCCGACAGCGCCGCCAGCGGCAGCACCCACAGCACGTACCAGGGCAGCACCCAGCTGAGCGTCACGAGCAGCGCCACGCTGGCCCAGCCGCACGCCGTGATCGGGTCACGGCGCACGTACGCCAGGCGGCAGCTGAGGATCACGCCCGCGGCCAGCACGAGGCTCGTGAGCAGATGCAGCGTGTCCGTCTCGCCCCCCGCGCCCACCGCCAGGCCAATCAGGTTGGGGATGCTCTCCGCGGTCACCAGGCGGCTCTGGGTGCTGAGGTCGGGGATGTGCAGGCCGAAGGCCAGGAGGCTCGCCGCGCCGAGCACGAGGCCCGCGATCAGCATCCCGAGCAGGACCTGCGCGAGCGTCCTGCGCGAGTGCAGCAGGCCGGCGATCAGGACCGGAAGCAGCACGCCCGCCGAAGCCTTCAGCGCGACCGCCGTCACGAACGCGGCGCCCGCGCCGATCTCCGTGAACGTCAGCGGCAGCAGCCACTCGCGCAGCCGCGCCGGCACCTCCGCCACGCCCCCCTGCGCCCAGCGCTCGCGGCCGAGCAGGAGCAGGTAGAAGCCGAGCATGATGCAGAACAGCATCAGGAAGTCGTTGTGGTCGCCGCCCAGCCCCCACAGCAGCACGATCGGGTTGAGCCCCACGAGCGCGATCGCCTTGACGGGGTCGCGGCCGAGCAGCCGCGCGCAGCGCCACACCAGGAAGATCATCGCGAGGCTCGCGAGCACGAGGATGCCCTTCAGCGCCCAGAACGAGCCCGCCACACCGAGCGGCACGACGGCGAACGTGATCAGCGTGAACAGCGGCCCATAGGGGCTCAGCAGCTCGTGCCAGTTGCTCAGCGCGAAGCTCGGGTCGCTGTGCGGCTCGAGGATCGGGATCGTCGTGTACGGGTTGAGGTGGTGCACCACCTCCATGCGCCCGTAGTTGATGTAGTTGAAGACGTCCGTCAGCGCCATCGGCGGCGCCAGCAGGAAGATCGCGTGGGCGCCCAGGATCGTCGCGATCACCCACTTGCCGCGGATGCTCGAGACGTTGCGCAGGACGACCAGATAGCCCACGTACATGGCGACGAGCGCCGCCGTGAACATGTAGCGCAGCGTGTTGCTGTCGCCCGTCATGCCCGGCCACAGCCCGCCGAAGGGACCTGCCATCCAGTGCGGGAAGAAGTTCGTGTGCGTCGTCGGCGAGAGCCCGCTGGGGCGGTCAGCCGCCATCACCACGAGGAACAGGCTGAGCACGAGCATCGCGCCCAGCGCCAGCGCGCCGGCCCAGGTTCTCGCGCCCGCGCCCACGAGGGCGCGCGCGCGGCGAGCCGGGGAGCTGCCGCGCCGAGCGGCCTCCTCGCCACCCAGGGGGCGGCCGCGTAGGGGAAGGGTGCTCGCGTCGCCCGGCATCGTCAGCCCCGCCACATTAGCCGTCGCAAAACGACGAGGGCTCGCCGAAGCGAGCCCTCGAGCGCCGGATCTGGAACGAGACGGCTCAGATGGCCTGAACGTTTACGGCCTTGGGGCCCTTGTCGCCCTGCTCCGGGTCGTAGGAGACCTTGGCCCCCTCCTGCAAAGAGCGGTAGCCCTCGCCGTTGATCCCGGTGTGGTGGACGAAGAGGTCCTTGTCACCGTCGTCGGGGGTGATGAAGCCGAACCCCTTGTCGTCGCTGAACCACTTTACGGTGCCGGTAGGCATGTGCGAACTCCTCCACGGTATGTGCGTGCTGCTACGCGGAGGATGCTGCTCAGAGCTTCGACCTGCGAGCGCTTGCACTGCTTTCGCCGGTTTTTCTCCCGGCCAGACCCCACGACCGTAGCATGTCAAAGCGCGCGCGTGTTGTGCAGATGTTGCCCTTCGCCGAGAGGCTTCTGCGGGTGCCCGCAGGGCGAAGCTGGCTAGGGTGCGGGCATGGGCGAGCAGGCACGAATCGACCGTCGCGACGAGGCTCCGGCGCAGCTGCGGCTGAGACGGCTGATACCCCCCGGCGAGCCCGCCGGGGTCGCCGAGATCGTGCGCGGGTTCGGGCTCTGGGAGCGTCCGGCGGGCGGGCCCCGGGATCGGCCGCGCGTGCTGCTCAACATGATCAGCACCGCCGACGGCCGCGCCACCCTCGAGGGCCGCTCGGGAGGTCTCAGCGGCGCCGCCGATCGCGAGCTCTTCCACGCCCTGCGCCTGCCCGTCGACGCGGTGCTCGTGGGCGCCGGCACGGTGCGCGCCGAGCGCTACCGCCGCCTCATCCGCGATCGGCCCAGCCGCGCCCTGCGGCTGCAGCGCGGCCTCAGCGAGGAGCCGCTCGCGTGCATCGTCTCGCGCAGCCTCGCGCTCGGGCCCGGGATCCCCCTGCTCGAGGATCCCGACGCGCGCGTCGTCGTGCTCACGCCCTCGGAGGGGCAGCTGCCGGATGCAGGTGCGCGCGTGGACTACGTGCGCGCTGCGCGTGACGGGGAGCTCGATCTCGGCGAGGCGCTCGCGCGTCTGCACCGCGACCTCTCCGTGGGCGTCCTGCTGTGCGAGGGCGGCCCGCACCTCGGCGCGCAGCTGCTCGCGGCGGGACTCCTGGACGAGCTCTATCTGTCTGTCTCGCCCAGGCTCGCCGGCGGGGATCCACCGTCGGGCCCCGCGCTGCGGATACTCGCCGGCGCCGAGCTGCGCCCGCCCGCCGAGCTCCAGCTCCTGGGAGCGCTCGAGAGCGACTCCCACCTGTTCCTGCGCTACGGCGTCGCGACGCCCGAGCGCGTCTCGCGCGAGACGACGCCCAGCAGTTCGCTCGCGAGCTGACGGCCGTTGGAGGCCACCACGGGCGTGGCCGCGATCCGCACCACAACCTCCTCGCCGTCGAGCTCCTCCAGCGTGATGCGCGGCGCATCGCGCAGGGGAGTCTGCAGCGAGCGCTCGAGGACCTCCTGCAGGTCGCTCGGCGTCATGCCCGCGCGCAGGCGGGCGCGCAGGTTGACCGCCTCGGGCTCGCGCAGCGGCAGCACGGCCACGCTCAGCACCACGCTGTTGGGAACCATGATCGAGTCATCGCCGGTCGCGAACGTCGTGTACAGGAGGCCCAGCGAGCTGACCGTGCCCTCGATCTGACCCGCCAGCGGCCCTCCCTGCAGGCGCACGCGCTCCCCCACGCGAAACGGGCGCGCGCTCAGCAGGACCGTGCCCGCGATCAGGTTGCCGAGCGTCTGCTGGGCCGCGAGGCCGAGGATCACCGCCGTGAAGGCGCCGCCGAGAGCGAGCGTTTTTGCTTCGATGCCCGCCACGCGCAGCGCGACGAACAGCGCGAGCACGATCGTGGCGAGGCGGATCAGGAACCCGACGGTGCCGGCGGTCGCGGGGTCCAGGCGCCTGAACAGCGGCGGTCCCAGGCCGCGGCCGACGTCGCGCGCGATCGCCCACCCGAGCGCCATCAGCACGAGCACCGTGACGATCCGGATCGGGGTTTCGAGCGCCGGTTCGAGCACCGCGGGCCCCGGTTTGCCGTGGACGGTCGTTGGCGTGCCAAGCAGCGCGACGCGGTTTTCGTAGAGGATCACGACGCCCACGAACAGCGGGACGAACAGCAGCGCCTCCAGGCGCGCGCGCTTGACCACGCGCGGGCTGATCTGGCGCAGCAGCCCGACCTCCTTCCAGGCCTGGCTGCGGGTCTCGAACATCTTGGGCGGCGTTCGCGGTACGGGCATCGGCTCACATGATGGCGAGAAAAGCGCGCGCATCACGGCCTTGGGCGCGACCGTGCTCTACGCTTCCCGTCGATGAACATGAATATGCGCAAGCTCGTCATCCCCGCAGTCGCCCTCGGCGTGCTGCTGCTCGTCGTCGCCGTCGTCTACTTCGTGACGCCCGAGCACTCGCTCCCGTCGTTCTTCCCCGGCCACGCCTCCGCGACGAGCGCAGAAGCCAACCACCACCACACCAAGCACGGCATCGCCGCTGTCGTCGTGGCGCTCGCCTGCTTCGCCTTCGCCTGGTTCCAGACCGGTCCCAAGACCGGCTCCAGCGGCTCTCCCGCCTAGCCGAGGGCGAACACGACGGTGCAGAAGCTGCCTATCGCGATGCAGTAGATCCCGAACGGGGTCAGGCGGTTGGTCTGAAAGAAGCGCAGCAGGAACTTGACGGCGAAGAACGTCGTGGCCGCCGCGCACAGGCCCGCGACGAGCGCCGGTCCGCGGACGCCGTTGCCGGCAGAGCCGAACAGTTCGGGGAGCTTCAGCGCGGCCGCCGCGAAGATCACCGGCGTCGCCAGGAGGAAGCCGAAGCGCGCGGCGTCGTCGTTGGAGAGCCCGACGACGAGGCCGCCGCCCATCGTGAAGCCGGAGCGGGAGATGCCGGGGATCAGCGCCGCCGCCTGGGAGGTACCGACAGAGATCGCCTGGCGCCACGTCAGCTTCGCCAGGCGGCCGTCCACGTCGCCCTCGTAGTCGCCCGGTCGCGGCGGGCGCTTGCGCAGGCGCTCGAACAGCAGCAGCGAGGCCCCGTTGACGATCATGAAGGCGGCAGCCGTCTGCGGCGATGCGAACAGCGAGCGCAGTGGTTCCTGCAGGAGCAGGCCGATGACCCCCACCGGGATCGTCGCCGCCACGAGCAGCCAGCCCAGGCGCGCGTAGGTGTCCTCGGCGCGGATCTCGCGCATAGCCAGCGAGCGGCCGATGCCCTTGACCACTTCGACCCAGTCCTTCAGGAAGAAGAGCAGCAGCACGATCGCGGTCGCGAGGTGTGTGGCCACCAGGAAGGTCAGGAAGAACTTGTCGTTCTGGTGGATGTGCCAGCCCGCCAGGCGGGGCAGCACCACGCCGTGGCCCAGGCTCGAGATCGGGAACGGCTCGGCGATGCCCTGGGTCAGGCCGAGGATCACCGCCTGGAAGTAGGAGATCGGGTGCACCGACGCGGAAGCTTATGAGGTTGGGCCCCCTCGGCGCGGGCGCGTGCGGTCCCGGCGCCCGCCCCGCTTCGCCCGCGGGCGCGTACTCTCCGCCGATGGCGAGCGCCCGGGCCCGCACGGAGACCCCCCTCTCGGAGATCGTGCGCGAGTGGGGACGCATCGGATGCATCGGGTTCGGCGGGCCGCCCGCCCACATCGCGCTGTTCCGCGAGCTGTGCGTCGCGCGGCGGCAGTGGCTGACCGACGTCGAATTCGAGCGCGCGATCGCAGCCACGAACCTGCTGCCGGGGCCCGCCTCCACCCAGCTCGCGATCTACTGCGCCTGGCGGGTGCGCGGGCACCGCGGAGCGCTGCTCGGCGGCCTCTGCTTCATCCTGCCCGGGCTGCTGATGATCCTGGCCCTGTCGGTGGCGTTCCTGTCCGGGTCGCCGCCCGCGTGGTTGCGCGGCGCCGGGGCCGGCGCGGGCGCGGCGGTC
>OCZT010006929.1_pt1 | contig 11156 bp, 11 predicted proteins | sample 1539031 | NCBI WGS metagenome assembly OCZT01 (sample SAMEA3539308, study PRJEB22396) | soil metagenome | biome: tundra; feature: field; material: soil | place: USA | collected 2010-05 | depth 0.15 m
CCGCACAAGGACCTGCGGCGCGCTCGCGCGGCCGCGCTGTCCATGATTCCGACCTCGACCGGCGCCGCCAAGGCGGTCTATCTGGCGATCCCTGATTTGAAGGGCAAACTCGACGGCTTCGCCATGCGCGTGCCCACGCCCAATGTCTCGGTGGTTGACCTGGTGGTGTTCGTGGAGAAGAAGACCAGCGTGGAAGAGGTGAACAACGCGCTGAAGGCCGCGTCCGAAGCGGGCCCGCTGAAGGGCTACCTGGGATACGAGACTGCGGAACTGGTCTCGATCGATTACCGTGGCGACGATCGCTCCTCGATTGTGGACGCGCCCATGACCCGAGTCGTGGCCGGCAATTGCGTCAAGGTGATCTCGTGGTATGACAACGAGTGGGGCTACTCCTGCCGAGTCCGCGACCTTATCCATTACCTCGGACAGAAGGGCCTGTGAAAGGAGTAGCCAGTAGTCAGTAGCCAGTTGTTAGCGTATAAGTCATCCGTCACCTGAAAGGGTTGGGGACGCGAGTGCATCCTTCGCGATGGAACTGAAGTTACGAATGCCACTGACGACTGGCAACTGGCTACTGGCAACTGACAACTGGCTACTGACGAGGTCTTATGACGAAGTTATCCATCCGTGATCTTCCGCTGAACAATAAGCGAGTCTTCATGCGGGTTGACTTCAATGTCCCGCTCGACGACGGCCGCGTCATAGATGACACCCGCATCCGCGAAACGCTGCCCACCATCGAGTACGCGCTACGGCATGGCGCCCGGCTGATACTGGCCTCGCACCTTGGGCGTCCGAAGGGCAAGCCAAATCCCAAGATGAGCCTGAAGCCGGTGGCCGAGCGACTGCGCGTTCTGATTGACGACTTATTGCGGCGCGGCGAGAACGTCGGCTTTTCTCCCGATTGCATTGGCGTGCAGGCGGAAGAGATGGCTGAGAAACTGGAGCGCGGCCAGTCCTTGATGCTGGAGAATTTGCGCTTTCACCCGGAAGAGGAAGCCAACAATCCCGAATTCGCCAGGCGACTGGGAAAGCTGTGCGACTTCTACGTGAACGACGCTTTCGGCTCGGCGCATCGCGCCCACGCTTCCACCGAAGGCATTACTCACTTTGTGGAGAAGAGAGCCGCCGGGTTGCTGATGGAAAAAGAGCTCGAATATCTGGGCAAGGCTTTGTCTCATCCGCAAAAGCCCTTCGTCGCGATTCTCGGCGGAGCCAAGGTAAGCGACAAAATCGGCGTCATCATCCACCTGATGACCAAGGTGGATACGCTCATCGTCGGAGGAGGCATGGCTTATACCTTCCTCAAAGCGCAGGGACACGAGATTGGCAAGTCGCTGCTGGAGGCGGACAAGGTGGTATTGGCGTCGCAAATTCTCGCCGACGCCAAGGCGCACCGTGTGAAATTCCTGCTGCCCGTGGACCACGTGGTCGCCGACCGAATGGATGCCAGCGCACGCATTCAGAACATTGGCGTGGGCAAGCCCATTCCCGCCGACATGATGGCACTCGACATCGGACCAGAAACGGTGGAGCTGTTCTCCACTGAGATCAGCCTCGCCCGCACCATCGTGTGGAACGGCCCCATGGGCGTGTTCGAGATCGAAGCTTTCGCCAAAGGAACGAAGAAAATCGCTTACGCCGTGGCGGACAATGGAGCGGCGGTTTCCATCGTCGGCGGCGGCGACAGCGTGGCTGCGGTCAAGGCAGCCGGCGTGGCCGATAAGATCACGTACATCTCGACCGGAGGCGGCGCCTCGCTGGAGTTCCTGGAGGGCAAGAAGTTGCCCGGCGTGGAAGCGTTGAGCAACAAGTAACCGACATGCATGGCAGCCCTCAGGCTCTGCGCGTAACGATGGGGGATCGCGTTCTCGTGATCTTCGGGCCCGGCGACATCACTCACCAACGGACCGACGCCATCGTGAACGCCGCCAACTCTTCCCTGCTCGGCGGCGGCGGTGTGGATTTCGACATCCATCGCGCTGGAGGCCCAGCGATCCTCGAGGCTTGCCGGGAGATTGTCGGGCGCATCGGCCGTCTTCCCGCCGGACAAGCAGTCGCAACTCCCGCGGGACGCCTGCGGGCGCGCTACGTCATCCATACCGTCGGCCCGTTCTGGAACGGCGGCAAGCAGGGTGAGCCAGAAACGCTTGCCAGTTGCCATCGCGAGGCGATTCGCATTGCCGACGAGCTGCAGCTCGCATCTGTCGCCTTCCCTGCAATTTCGACCGGCGCCTACCGCTATCCGGTAGACCAGGCGTCGCAAGTCGCCATAACCAGCTCGGCTGAGGCACTCGAAAAGGCAGTCCACGTCCGGGAAGTGCGGTTCGTGCTCTTCGATTCCGAAACGTTCACCCAATACACCGATGCCGCTCGCGCTTTTGCCGCCAGCTCATCCCTGAGAACGGACTTAATCCATGACACGTAAGAAGCTCATCGCCGCCAACTGGAAGATGTATAAAACGCCGGAACAGACCATCGCATTCTTCAGCGAGTTCCTGCCCATGGTAACCGGCCACTCACGCGACGAAATCGTCGTCTGCCCGCCGTTCGTTGACCTCCACGCTGCCGTGGAAGCGGCGCGTGGATCGAACGTCGCCGTCGGCGCGCAGAACATGCACTGGGAAAAAGAGGGGGCCTTCACTGGCGAAGTCTCTCCCGGAATGCTGACCGCCATCCAAGTCACGCACGTGATCATCGGACACTCGGAGCGCCGCCAGTACTTCAACGAGACCGACGACACCGTCAACCGCAAACTCGAGACCGCGCTGGAGAACGGACTGACGCCCATCGTCTGCGTCGGCGAGGTACTGGAGGAGCGCGAGGCTGGCCTGACCGAAGACGTTCTCCGCCGCCAGTGTACGCGCGCCTTCAACGGCATCTCGGCAAGGAAAGCGGCGAAACTCGCCGTCGCATACGAACCGGTGTGGGCCATCGGCACGGGCAAAACGGCAACGCCTCAGATGGCCGCCGATGCCCACATGGTGATCCGCCACGAGGCGGAGAAGGCGTTCGGCAAAGAGTTTGCGCAGCAGTTGAGAATTTTGTACGGCGGCAGCGTGAAACCCGACAATGCTTCCGCGCTGATGTCCGAGAGCGAAATTGACGGCGCGCTAGTTGGCGGGGCCAGCTTGGAGGTCGCCAGTTTCACTAAGATCGTGAAGTATTGAGCGCTTGGTGCTCGAGCGCATCCTCGGACTCAGCATTCAGGCGGTCGGCCGCGACGTTGATTCGTTCCAAATCACGGGCGTGCGCATGGCGAAGTGGGACGCGGTCGGCATCTTTGCCAGTTTTGCATTTCACCGCTTTGTCGCGATGTCGTCTCCTGGCCATTTAGTTAGCTACACACCTCGAAGCGACGTAATGGTGTCTATTTCAAACGTTCACGAACATGCGCGGATACATGTCCGCAAGTTCTGGATGGTTCTGTTTAGCCTTTTGCACACAGAGCGCCACATACTGCTTAATCAGTTCGCGCTCGACTGCATTCAAGCTGTTGAAAAGCTCTCTTGCACTGATGCTGAATGGCTGTCGTGGGTCGAACGCGCCGCCCAGCATATTTGAAAGCTCCGTCAGGACGGCTTCAAAGTTGGACAGCGTACCCCCGGAGACGCTTAAAGACTTGAGAAAACTCCTGACCACAGGATCGGAGAAAGCGTCGGTTATGGCGGCACGTAGTTCCTGGAACGCTGGACTGTGCCGCAATACGTAGGACATCGCGGCTTCATTCAGCTCGAGCTCTCGGTTGACCAGAGGGTCCCAATACGACATCCCTCCACTTTCGAGCTGAATCTCCAGATAACTCTTAATCACTGCACTCAAGTTCTCTTTATCCACGTCTCCTTTTTCGGGCAACCAGTCGATGCGCATTAGAAAGTCCTCTTTCCCAAGCTTTTGACGAAGTTCCGTGAGGGCGACAATCGTGACGTGTATGAAGACTAACTGTGTTCTGTTGCCCGACTTTAGTTCCGCGCTGAATGTTAGAGGGCTCTGGGCGGACTCTACGTACTGGATATCGCCCACCTGCCATAGCGAACGCACTATGCTGCTAAGCTCGACACCCTGGGCCCGCAGCGCCTCTGCCATTTCTGCCAGAACAAGAGAAGCCTCAGCTTGATGTGATGCATCGGTCAAAACGACCTCCGCAAAGAGCCCTTCTGGAACGGTCAAGAACTGACTGCTTTCGTAGTCAATCAGGGTGCCGAGTCCGGCCTCAGCCAATCGCTGCTTGACGGTTTTTTGGAGTTCGGTTTCAGTCATGGTATTTTCGCTCCATACTCACACTTTCCGGGATTCTTGCAGCAGCCAATAGAAGTCTCCGCTTGTTCGTTTTCGGAGGTTGTCCGCATCTAACTGCGCCCTTTCAAGCTGCCCGTGATATCTAACAGCTATCATGTCCGGTTCGTAATCGGCCTGCAATCGGGCAGCGTACAACTCACGAAAGCGCCTGCCTACAGATTTCCCCAGATGCCTATCGATCCCAGTCTGCACCATGCCGTGACTCTTCCGAATTGTCTCGATGTTAACTTCCCGACTTAGCAATAACGCCAAGCTCGCATGAAAAAACGCATAATAGAGACGCGAAAGGCCATTGCGAATGTCATACTCGCTGCAACCAGCCGGAAAGCGAACCGACTGAAAGAGTCCAAGAGCCAAACCGCGGTACTGGTTTATGCGCGTTTTCGTTTCGTCGGTCAGCATAGCTGAGCGGTACCGCGCGAGCCTGTAAAGCAGAACTTTAGCACGGTTCATCCCGATCACATGCTTTGCTATACTTAATTGTCTCTACGTTTCTGCTTGGAACCCGTGATGCTCGCCGCATCCGGGCGGGTGTGCGGAAGTGGTGAAATTGGCAGACACACCATCTTGAGGGGGTGGCGCCGAAAGGCATGGGGGTTCAAGTCCCCCCTTCCGCACCAGCACGTGTCCGCGCAGACACGATCTTGTATTGCTTGCCCCTATCAAAGCTGGGATTGGCTGACGCTGAACCCGCCGTCCGCTTCCTGCCATGCAAACAAACGACCGGTTTCTCGCCCGCTCCTGCGGTGGGCTAATCAGTTTCGTCTCGCGGGGCGGGACTCGTAGCTTGCATCGTGATCCCGAGAATAAGGCTGTTCCCGTGACGAACATCAGCCAGCCGCGGTCGAGAACAATCCTCGGAGAATGAATCTTGGTGCCTTGAAAACGCTGTGCGGCTGCCAGTTCGACCCGGCTCTTCCCGGCGTAATAGAATCATCTATGGCTTCCCACATGGCAACTTCTGAAATTGTCAATCAGCCGCTGGCGACAAACTCCGGCGACACCGCCGCAGCGGTGATTCAACTTCAGGACCTCCGCCACCAGTACGGAGATCGAACCGCGCTGGCTGGGGTTTCCTTCGAGGTGCGTCCCGCCGAGATCTTCGGGCTACTCGGCCCCAACGGCAGCGGCAAGACCACGACCTTCCGCATTCTCTCGACGTTGATGGTGCCTTCGGGCGGACGGGCCCTGATCATGGGCCACGATGTGGCGCGCGAGCCCGCCCTGGTGCGCCGTTGCATCGGCGTCGTATTCCAAGAGAAGAGTATTGACATGAAGTTGTCGGCGGAAGAGAACCTGACGCATGTCGGTCACCTTTACGGACTGCGCGGCCCCGCGCTCAAGAAGCGCGTCAGCGAAATGCTGGCCCGGGTCGGTCTCGCCGACCGCGCCAAAGAAAAAGCGGAGACCTTTTCCGGGGGCATGCAGCGGCGGCTCGAACTCGCCAAGGGACTGTTGCACCATCCTTCGGTGTTGCTGCTCGACGAGCCCACGACTGGCCTCGACCCCGGTGCGCGTCGTGATTTGTGGCAGTATCTCCAGATTTTGCGGGACGAAGAGCGCGTGACCGTGCTCATCACTACGCACTTGATGGAAGAAGCCGAGCGCTGCGACCGGCTTGCCATCTATGCCAATGGGAGCGTGGTCGGGCTTGGTACGCCCGCCGAATTGAAGGGCGAGATCGGCGGCGACGTCATTCTGCTCGACGCAGAGCAGCCCGATTCGCTGGCGCAACGCATTGCGCAGCGCTTCGGATTACATCCCACGGTGCTGGATCATCGGGTGCGGCTGGAGATCGAGGCTGGGCACCGTTTCGTTACCGATGTAGTCGAGGCGTTCCCCGGCGAGATCGAGGGCGTTTCAATCCACAAACCGAGCCTGGAAGATGTATTCATCCGCCGTACCGGCCACCGCTTCTGGACCGAAGAGAACAGCGAAGTCGAAAAGGACTAAACCACAGAGACACCGAGGCACAGAGAAGAACGAAATCGGCCACGGATTCTCACGGATGAAACACGGATTCTGTTTTGTTCAATTGTGCAAAATCAAATCTGTGAACATCCGTCGTCACAACAAGCTGCGAGGATGACCGTGGGCGGGATCGATACGACGCCGGCTAGCACGCTGGCGGTCACACGCAGGCCAAGTCATTTCAGATGCCATTCGCCATTTGTTTAGAACCGCTGTTTTTCGTGAGCCCATAAGATAGACACGATTAGGGGTATTCCAGTGAAGAAGAATATTTCTGACAGGTATGTGCGGCTGTGGCCGCGTGATCTGCTTCACATCGAAGATCAGCAATCCGCACTGAAAGATAAATTGACATGGCCGGGAATCTACATCCTTTATCGCGGCTCGGTTCCTTACTACGTAGGGAAGGCACACAACGTGTACCGGAGGCTTTGCGATCACTCCAATATTGACACTCGGTACGGAAACTTGTGGGACATGTTTTCGGCATTCGCCGTGAGTGATCCTGACGCTAGGAACGACGTGGAAGCCATTTTGATTCAGGCAATGCCAACAGCCAATGGCTCCCGTCCGCACCCATTCAAGAGAATTCGTCTACCGAAAAAAATGCAGGACGCTTTCTTTGAACACAAGAATCTAGGCGGTTAGTCCCTCGAAAGTTACGGTGGGACTGTGAGGGCAGCAATGTAGTCCCCTTGCACACTGGGGGCGACTCAGCGGCGGACGAACCAAGATATCTTGCGGGAAGCGGTGCAGCAGTGGTTGGATTCAGATTAGCGGCCAGGGGTTCCCCCGAGTTTTGCCGCGCGCTCCTCCGCCCGATACTCATCCTCAAATCGTCCTTGCCCCTGGTACAGTTTTGCGAGATGAGACCAGGCGTCGGCCGAGTCCGGCGCAAGCTGCACCGCCTCTTCCTGGAAGGATGTGGCTTGCTGGAGGTCGCCGAGGGCCTTCCACGCGGCCGCGCGGCCCTGTGCCACATTAAATCTCAGCGCACTCTCCCCCGTTGCTGCCAGGGCGTCGGCGGGAGCGCTGCGCAACGCCTGATCGAGTGCCTGCAAGGTCAACTTCGGCTGTTGGATATGCAGATAAAATTGCGCCAGCTTGAGCTGCGCCAAGTCCGGCCTGGACGACAGTCTGCTTGCTTGTTGCCAGGCGTGGATGGTCTGGGGAATTCGCCCCTCTCGCTGGTACAAGTTGGCCAGTGCGCTCCACGCAACCTCGCTGGGCTCCAGAGAAATAGCCTCCAGGTATTCCTCTTCGGCCTCCGAGCGACGGTTCATGGAGTAGAAAATGTTGCCACGAAGCCAGTGCACGAAGGGGCTGTCCGGAAAAAGCAGAAGTGCGCTGTCGGTCGCCGAGAGAGCTTCGGAACTGCGGCCAAGGACGGCGAGGAGACTTGCGGCGTTGGCCGATTGATTGAAGGAACCGGAGGCAGAATAGTCGAGTGGAGGGGCTGGCAGGGTTGCGGTCGCGCAGTCCACTGGGAAGCGCTGGATCAGGTTTTCCGTCTCTGGTTTGCGACGCACAAAGACTGCGGAAATTTCGTCCAGATAAACGGGCCGCCAGTCACGACTGTCGCAAAAGCCCTTGAGCTGCAGCAACTGAACGCCGTCAAAGCGTGCCAGCGGCAGAATGATGGTGTTGATGTTGTAGCGGTCCGCTTCCTGCTGCCAAGTCTCGGAGTCCGGCGAGATTTGGAGCAACTGACCGGCTCTTTGCATCCGTGGCATTCCGAAGAGCGTGTCCCGGCCATCGATATAATCGCGGCGCTTGGAGCCGAGTTTCCAGGCGAGGTAGCTGCCTTCGTCGTAGGTATTGAAGATTTCTCCGGGAAGGTTCTCGCGCTCGATGAACTCTGCCGCGCGTTCCGGGAACCACCAGCCCAATCCGGCCCCAAATGTCGATTCATCCACAACGCGAAAGTAATGACGGTTAGTGACCAAGTCGAAAGAGCGCAGCAAAGCAAGCGCTGCCAGTAAACAAACCGCAGCCCAGGCAGCGGTGGAGCGCATTGATGCCTGCCGAATCTTGGAGCCAAGTTCGACAACCGCCGCAGCCAGCACTGGTCCGCCAACCGCGACTACCACGCAGGCGAATACCGCGCCCATTCGGACATGGTGCACAGGCGGGTAGGTTGCGGCTAGCAGCAGGATAGCCGCTCCCAATTGGCGCCTAAGCAAAGCCAGCACCGCAGCAACCACGGCGATAGCCAGCAGCAGATAGATCGCGCCCTGGGTCTCCCGCAGCGAAAGTGCAGTGCTGAAAGCGGTCCAAGTCGTTGGCACACTGCTCCATTCGCCGATGTTCAGTTGCTGCTGCCCCGCAGCTCGCTGTTGCCGCATAAGTGCCCGATAGATACCCCAGCCCCAGGGATTTGCCAACGTTAGGAGCGCCGTACACACGAGCCATCCTGATGCATGCCGGAGTCTTTGCATGGCCGCGCGGCGGCGCGCGTCACCGAAAATCGCCTCCGATAACTCGACGCCCACGTAGGCCAGTATCAGAGCGAGGCCAGCGGCAAAACCGAAGTGCAGATTGACCCACGCGAGCATCAGCAGTGGCAACAACCAAAGGCGCGCGCGGCCAGTTTGATAGTTCTCCCAAAGCAGCGACAGAAACGCCGCGAAGAGCACGACGGTAAACATGTCGGCGCGCGGCGTGGTGCGCCATGCTATGAGGGGTACCGCGATTATGGCGATCCCGGCGCTGACAGCGGAGCCTCGGCGCAATAGCAAGGCGATTGTGCCAACACATGCGAGGGCGCCAATCCATGAGATCAGGCCATAGCCGCCTAGTAGGTAGGCGGCATACAGCACCAGCCCCGAGCCGACAGGATAAATCCAGGTTTCTCCTTGTGCTGTGTACGAGAAAACATCCGTCGAGAAGACGTGGTGATGTTGGACAACCCAACGTCCGGTCGCCAACTGCCAGCCCAGATCGAAATCTGAAAGCGTGCGCAGGCCGGCTAAGAATGCATAGATGAGGGCAATTGCGGTGAGAATCAGGAACCAGCGCCGGTCGAGCGGAGAAGCGCCCGTCGCCGAGGTGTCTGCCGTGGTCAAGTTCACTGGTGCGACTGGCGAAGTCATGCGCTTAGTTGGCAGTCATCGTAGCATAGAACGTTGCGAATAATTTCTTCTCCCACCACAGGCCATAAGCGCGTTCCGGCGAGAAGATCTCAAACCCACATTTCCTTCTTGAAGTTGGCCTAACCACCGTATGATCGGGCCAACGCCAGTATTCATGCGGTTTTGCGGCGCAAAAGACACTCCGGAGGCTTGCACCCAGTGGGTGAACAACAAAACCAGCCCTTTCAGCTCTCTTTCAACCCCTCTTTGAAAGTGGATTTCCAAGGATCGCGAGTAACGTCGGATGGTGGCCTGCTGCTCGTGCGAGAGTTGGATGAACGCTTGGGGTTGAGCGAACTCATCGCAGAACACTTGACCGACTCACGAGGGAAGAACACGCAATTGCCGATGGCCGATCTGTTGCGTCAGGCTGTGTACAGCCGATTGGCTGGATACGAAGACGTGAACGATGCCGAGCGTCTTGCACCAGATCCGACCTTTCGGCTTATGGGTTCGGAAAGAATCTGGGAGCGAGGAGCGGCGCTGACGTCCCGGTTGCAGTCGTTCGAGACGGAGCTGTTGGCCCAAGAAGAGAACCTCTCTGGCTTGGCCGTGATCAACCGCGAGCTGATTGCCCGGGCGGAAGCGATCGATTCGCCGCAGCGCGTGGTGCTGGACATGGACAGCACAGAGATCCCGGTGTACGGGCAGCAGGAGAACAGCGCCTATAACGGGCCCTGGGCCCCAGCCAAAGAAAGAACAGTGCGTTGGAATCCTTCGAGGAGTGTATAGTGTGGGGCTTTGGCGAGCTAAAACGGAAATTCCGGTTTGCTTGAGTCCTCTAGCCGGAACAAGTACCGTGAATTACAATTTCCGCGACTCACACCTCCGTTTTTGAGAGGTCAACATGCAATGCTTCGCACTCTTTGTCGCTTTGGTTGGTGTATGTATTTCCCCTATTCCGGGTTCTGCGCAGGGCCCGGCCGTTCAGCTTTGCGTTGCAGGCATGCAGGAGGCAGGCGGCAGCGATTCCAACGCGGTAGGGCGCGAACTGCTCATCAAGTTCTTGAATAAGGAAAAACCGGACAAGGCACTCCCCATCGAAAACGTGCCGATTCCTCCATCGGTGCCCGAGAACGCGTTGGCCTCCGCTAAACAGAAGGGTTGCGATTACGTGGTAACCACCAATTTGACTAACACGCATTCCGTCTCATCGTGGTCCACGGGTCACATGTCCCCCGTAAACACGCCAACCTTCTATGCAACAACGGCGTATAAGCTCACCAAAGCGAGCGACGGTTCGGAACTGTCCAGCGGTTCCTTTAAAGCCGCCGATAGCAGCTCGGAGCAGAACGCACTCGGCGTCACCATGAAGAAAATTGCGGACAAAGTGACCGAGGCGATCAGGAAGGCTGGCCCAATCGCCAAATAGCAGCTAAAAGAGTTAGTTTAGGTCTCCTCCCGCCGCAATTTCACAAGTCGAGTGGTCACACACCCTTCTGTGGAAGTCCGCTCTACTGGTGCTTATCCCGCTCAAAATACTCCTGTTAGAATAGTGGGGGGCCCTGAAGTTCCACGTGATCGCAATTCAACGTCACGTTTGACCTCTTTGCAGACCCTGAAAGCAGTTGATGGCAACTACCCAAACTTCGGCCTTTCCCGCGACCACGGCCTCCAGCAGTGCCGGTTTGCTGCTGCCCTCGTTCTCGTTATGGTGGCGCGAAGTTGTGCGGTTCTACCGGCAGCGCGCGCGTGTGGTGGGCGTCATCGCTTCGCCGCTGCTCTTCTGGCTTGTGATTGGCTCGGGCTTCGGCA
>OCZT010006930.1_pt1 | contig 11156 bp, 10 predicted proteins | sample 1539031 | NCBI WGS metagenome assembly OCZT01 (sample SAMEA3539308, study PRJEB22396) | soil metagenome | biome: tundra; feature: field; material: soil | place: USA | collected 2010-05 | depth 0.15 m
GGAATCGTGATCGCCATCACCTCGGAACGCTGATCGCCATCGCTCGGAATACGCACGCTGATCGATGCGGTAGGCGATGGCGTAGCCCGGGTTCCGGCGGCGCCAACTGGCTTGGGTTTTCTGCCGCCGCGACGTCTGGCATTCCGGCTTCCCGCAGGCATGCTGGCGGCTACCTATTCGCGCGTCTGGGCGGAACCACTGGCGGCAGATCGCACACGGTCTCTTCCGGGCCTCTGGCATGGTGATGCTTCAGGTCACCACGCATTGGTTCGTGAGACGGGTTCAGGTCAGAATGCCTGGGTCAGTTTTGGAAAGCAGGGGTGGGTAAATTCTCGCGAGCGCCGAAGCCGGACAACCCTGAAAGCTGCATGAAACCGAATTTCCCGTGGTCAGGGTCGGATCGGTACCCCACTGAAACTACTGAAACTGATACTGTCCGTTGGCCCCTCGCGGGTTCACCGTCCGTTGAGAGTTGCCGCACTCCCCGTCACCGAGGTCGCCGCGGTGGTGGTGACCGCCGGCGGCTTTCCCGTGGTGAAACTCAAAATCGCTCCGTACCGGTAGCTGTAGTTGTCGTAGTCGAAACCCACCAAGCGGAAATAGTATGTTGTTGCGTTGTTGCGTTGGGAAGATCAGCCACCGCCTGCCGGAGCGCCTGCGCCTGAGAGTTCGTGACCCACACCGGACAACCCGGGAAGTAACATGAAACCGAATTTCCCGTGTTCAGGGTCGGATCGGTACTCCACTGAAACTGATACTGCCCGTTGGCCTCTCGCGGGTTCACCGTACCGTTGAGAGTTGCCGCACTCCCCGTCACCGAGGTCGCCGCGGTGGTGGTGACCGCCGGCGGCTTTCCCGTGGTGAAACTCAAAATCGCTCCGTACCGGTAGCTGTAGTTGTCGTAGTCGAAACCCACCAAGCGGAAATAGTATGTTGTTGCATTGGGAAGATCAGTCACCGCCTGCCGGAACGCTTGCGCCTGAGAGTTCGTGACCCACACCGGACAACCCTGAAAGCTGCATGAAAGCGAATTTCTCGTGGTCAGGGTCGGATCGGTACCCCACTGAAACTGATACTGTCCGTTGGCCCCTCGCGGGTTCACCGTACCGTTGAGAGTTGCCGCACTCCCCGTTACCGAGGTCGCCGCGGTAGTCGTAACCACCGGTGGCCCTCTCGTGCTGAAACTCAGCACCTCGCCATATTCGTAGGTGGCGTTTTCCGTATTCCAAAACACGATCTCAAAATAATACGTCGCGGCCATTGCCAGCCCCGTGAGGGCTGCCGTGATTGCCTGCGTCTTGTTAGTCGGCGCAACGGCCCCGCAGTCGTACTGCGTGTAGGTGGTAAACGTCGGATCGGTGCCCCAATAAAAGTATGCGTGGCCGTTGGAAGAATTTGGATAGACCGTCCCGTTCAATGTCGCGCCGCCGCCGGTCACCGCGGTTGCTGCCAGGGTTGCAACCTTGAAATTCGCATACTCGTTGACCTGAGTGGCGATCGCGCTCTGGGTACTGGGCTGCGCTCCCAAACAGGTCATGAAGTGCAACACGGGGCCGCCATACCAGCACGCCGCGGTGTTGTTGATCCCTGGGTCTGAACTCAGGTAGCTGACAGCCACGTCCCGAAGGGGCGCTATCGTATCGTGAGAAGGCAGGTTTAATAGAATCGATTGCGCTTGAGTTACCACTACGTCGTCGGAATAGCCAGAAAGCCAGCCTCCGAAATTGTCCCATGGATCGGTCACATCGCTGAAGTAATCCTGCACCGCGTGGATCGGTACCGGATTCTTGGAAGGCAGCGCACCGGCAACCGCTGTGCCGCTATAATTCAGCGCTTCCACCAAGCCTGCGCCGCCTAGCGAACTGAAGTTGAGCTCGGTCCGGTTAGTGGACGGCTGCACCCAACATGGCCCGAAGGGGAGGCTGAGCTCCGTAAGCGGATCGCCGGGGGGAGGGGTATCTACCGTGACGATTTCGGCCACATCGCCAACGAAAGCGGCGTTGCCGGAACCAGGCGTGCAAGTCTGTAGCGAGTAGTCGGGCACATTCGCTTGATAGTCATAGCACTGCCCGGGCGAGGCAAAATTCTCGACGTAAGCTCGGGCGTCAAGTCCACCCATGCTGTGAGCAACGATAATGACTGTCCTTTGTCTTGGTTATGGCGTTGATCTGCTTTATGACTTGCGAAAGCTCGTAAGCCTTATTCAGAATGGAGATTTTGGCGACGTTGTTGGGATCCGAGCTTCCACCATTGTTGGGGTCGTAGAACATGATGCTAAAGAGGCGTGTCGAAGAGGGTATCGAACTCTGGTCTACAGGAACCAGCAGTCCGCCGGCAAGCAATAAGAATGTGGTTGTGTTCTTGATGCTGTCGAATGCTGTCGTAGAAAACGTAATAGACGGTTGAGCTCGGGTACAGATCGGACGGAAGCTGCTGGTATAGCGGTCCGGTCAGCGGCTGAAAATCGAGGGCACTGCCGCAGAAGCCATGGGCCAACAGGATCGGACGGCTTGCCAGGGTCTGCGCCGATAAGGCTACCCGGCATGCCAGCAACCAAAGGACCAAGCAAAATCGTAAGTGCTTTAGCAGAAATGGGTTATCTGGTCCCGGCATTGTCGGCAACCCGCTGATGAATGTTTTCCCCCTTTACGCGACTCCGAGATCCGGAACTTCTGCTCATGCGCAATAGCCGTAAACAAGGGGCCTTAATATCCTAAACTGAAATCTTCGACCAAGCTGCCGGTCCAAAAGCCGGAAGAAATCCCTGTCCCGGCAGGAACGGATCATATGCTCTATATATATTACAACATCCGTATAGCCCGCTCAATGAAAATTGTGCGACTCCGCCGCCGCGCCCGCCGGCAGCGCCTCCACCCGCCCCACCTTCACCGAAATCACGCCATCCTGATTCTGCAGGACGCCATCGATCAATAAAAACGGCTCGCCGACCACCACCAGCTTATAGCGGTCATACGTACTTGGCGTGATGATGGCGTTCATCACACCGGTCTCGTCCTCCATGCTCAGGAACACGAAGCCTTTCGCCGTTCCGGGCCGCTGCCGCACGATCACCGATCCGGCAATGCGCACTAACCGGCCATGCGGAACGCGTGCCAGGTACGCCGCCGGGGTCACTCCCAGCGCCTGCATCTCCGTCCGCCGGTAGGCCATCGGATGCCGGCCGATAGTCACTCCCGTGCCGCGGAAATCGGACGTCAGCCGCTCTTCGACAGTCATGCGCGCCAGCGGCGAGGCGCCCTCGGCCGCTTCAAGTTGCTCCAACAATGGACCCACCGGCCGCACCGCGCGCTCCGCCACCCACAGCGCATCGCGCCGGTGGATTTGCTGCAGCGGATTCAGCGCGCCCACCTCCGCCAGCATTTTCATCTCGTCTTTGCGCAACTCCGGAACGCGCAACGCCAGGTCGTCCACGCTGGTGAAAGGCCGCTCGGCGCGCGCACGCACGATAGCCTCGGCGGCCGGCTGGCGCATCCCTCGAACGTAGCGGAATCCCAGGCGTAGATGGCGGGTTAACAACCCGCCTGCAGGTTGACAACCTGCCCCACATTCGATTGTGCACGGCCAGTCGGACCTAGTCACATCCACGGGCAAAACACGCAGACCGTGGCGTTGGGCATCTTTAATCAGGATCGACGGATGATAGAACCCCATCGGCTGATTGTTCAGCAAAGCCGCCGTGAATGCCGCCAGGTAGTGACATTTCAAATAGGCGCTGGCATACGCGATCATCGCGAAACTGGCCGCGTGCGATTCCGGAAATCCGTACAGCGCGAACGAGGTGATGGCCAGCACGATCTGGTCCTGTACTGCGCCGCGAATGCCGTTGCGGTCCATGCCTTCGCGCAGCTTCGTCTCAATCTCCTTCATGCGCTTCTCCGATCGCTTGAAACCCATGGCGCGACGCAACTCCTCCGCCTGCCCGCCCGTGAACCCCGCCGCGATCATGGCAATGCGCAGCAACTGCTCCTGAAACAGCGGCACGCCCAGCGTTCGCTGCAGCACCGGCTCGAGCGATGGATGCAGACAGTCGGCCCGCTCCCGCCCCTGCCGCCGCCGCAAATAAGGATGCACCATCTTGCCCACGATAGGCCCCGGCCGGATGATGGCCACCTGCACCACGATGTCGTAGAAGCGCGCCGGCCGCAGCCGCGGCAAGCACGACATCTGCGCGCGGCTTTCCACCTGGAACATGCCGATGGTGTCCGCTTTTTGGAGCGCGCCATACACCGCCGGATCGTCCGCCGGCAAATGCGCCAAGTCCACTTCTTCGCCGTACGATTCGCGGATGTGCTCCAGGCACTCTTCGATGGCCGCCAGCATGCCCAGCCCCAGCAGATCCACTTTGATGATGCCCATGTCCGCGCAGTCTTCTTTATCCCACTCGACCACCACGCGGCCGGGCATAGTGGCCGGTTCCAGCGGCACTACCGAATCCAGTTGCCCCTGGCAGATCACCATGCCGCCGGAATGCTGCCCCAGGTGCCGCGGCAGATCCTGCACGGCCTGGTACAGTTCCAGAAATTTGCGTATGCGCGGATTCGCCAGATCGAGGCCGGCATCGCGGAAATGCCGCTCGGGCGTGTCGCTGGGGTCCTTCCATTCCCACGCCCGCACCAGGCTCGACAGGCGATCGAGCGTCACCATCTCGAAGCCCAGCGCCTTGCCGACCTCGCGCGCCGCCGATTTCCCGCGATACGTGATCACGTTGGCAGTCATGGCTGCGCCCAGCTTGCCGTAGCGCTCGTAGACATATTGGATGGCGCGCTCGCGCTGATCGCCGCTGGGCAGGTCCAGATCGATATCCGGCCACTCGCCGCGCTCCTCCGATAGGAAGCGCTCGAACAGCAGATCCATGCCCACCGGGTCCACTGCCGTGATCCCCAGTGCATAACACACTGCGCTGTTGGCCGCCGAGCCGCGCCCTTGCGCCAGGATGCCGTGGTCCCGGCAGAAATTCACGATGTCCCAGACGATCAGGAAATAGCCGGCCAGCGCCAGCTTTTCGATCAGCGCCAGTTCGCGCTCGATCTGCTGCCGCGCTTTGTCGTGATACGGATGATAACGCCGCCGCGCGCCTTCATCCGCGCGCTTGCGCAGGAACGAAGCCATGGTCTCGCCTTCCGGCACCGGATAGCGCGGAAATTCATAGCCCAGATCCGCCAGCGTGAATTCGAGGCGCGACGAAATCTCTCCGGTGTGCGCGATGGCTTCCGGCAGATCCGCGAACAGCCGCACCATCTCCGCGCCGGATTTGACGTAGCGTTCCGCATTGGGCGTGAGCAGCCGTCCGGCGGTTTTGAGCGTCACTTTTTCGCGCACACAGGTGAGCACGTCCAGCACCTCCCGCTGCTGCGGATGGGCGTAGCAAACGCCATTAGTAGCCACCAGCGGAATGCCCAGGCGGCGCGCCTTTTCGACGATGGCCTGGTTGCGGGCTTCCTCGTGGCGGTCCATGTGCCGCTGCAATTCGGCATAGAGATTCCGCTTTCCGAAAATGCCGGCCAGCGTTTCGTCGATATCCGGCGTGATGCAAATCAGCCCATTCGCGAACTCCGCGATCTCTTCCAGCGTGGCGGCGCCTTCGCCTTTCTTGGCGCGCAATTTCATGCGCGTGACCAGCCGGCAAAGGTTCCGATAGCCCTCGCGATTTTCGCATAGCAGCGGATAGCGCTGGCCGTTGGTGCAGGTAATTTCGGAGCCGATGTGCGCGCGCATCCCCGTCTTTTTCGCCGCCATGTGAAAACGCGGCGCGCCGTACACGCCGTCCCGGTCGAGCAGCGCCATGGCCGGAATGCCCAGTTCCGCGCAAGCGGACACCAGATCCTCGGGCGCCGATGCGCCTTGCAAAAAACTGAAGGCCGAGCGCGCGTGTAACTCTACATAAGGTCCAGTCATAACTTACTTCACCCTGTGGGGCAGGCCCTCGGCCTGCGGCGGCCTCTCAGGCCGCCCTTTCTCAGTCATAACTTCCCTCCACAAACCAGCGTCCCTGCTCGCTATAAATCCTGTAAATCGCGCCGTCACTCAGCGCGATGTCCCATTCATCGCGAGCCCATGGATCGGCAGTCCACCAATCTCCCGAAGTCCGCCAGGGTCCCGCGGACGAAACCACGTGCCCACGGACGCCTTCCGCCTGGACATGCACCGGCTGTCCGGAGGCCATTTGGACGCGGGCTGCCCGCGCCGGCCGCATTGCCCGCATGGCCATCGCCCTGTCGCCGCGTCGCCGCGTCTCCGCGTCTCCGTATCTCCGCATCGCAAACGCCCCCGGCCGATGCGTATCCAGCAACTCCGGCGATCCCACGTTCCCCTCACCCACCAACCCCCGCAACCGCGCCAGTGTCAGTTCCAACTTTTCCGGCTCAGGCGCGAGGGGAATAAACAACCCGGTCTGCGCCGCGCGCGGCTTGGCCGGCTCCGCTTCCAGCCATACCTTCACCACCGGCGCCGGCGGCGGATGCGCGCCGAGATCCAGATCGATCAGCTTCAAAAATGCCTTGGTGTCCAGCATGGGGACGGGGAAGCGCAGAGTGCGCGTGTACTCGTCCCGATTTTCCAGCTTCAACCGCAACCGCAATTCATTGGTGGCCAGGCCGTGCGCGGCGAGGCGTGCGCGCAAACCGCTCAACAACTGCGCCAGCACGAACATCAACGGCTCCAGCAACTCCACCGGATATTCCAGTTCCGCTTCTTCTTCAAAATGGAGCGGCTCTCGAACGGGGACCAGCGGCCGGTCGCCCGCGCCGCGCGCCAGTTTGTGCAAGCGCAACCCTTCCGGGCCGAGCCGTTCCGCCAGTCCCAACTCCGGCAGCGCGGCCAGATCGCGGAAACGGCGTATGCCCCAGCGCTCCAACGTCTCCTGCATCTCCGGCGTAGGACCCAGCAACGTGAGTGGCAGGCTACCCAGATATTTGGCTTCATCGCCGTAAGGAATCACGCTCACGCCCGCAAATCCGCGCGCCGCATGCACCGCCGTATCCAAATTGGCCGCGATCGCCACGCTGGCCTCGAGGCCGCGTTCCACGGCGCGGCGCGCCAGGGCCGCCGCGATTTGCTGGGGCAAGCCGTGGATGCGCTCCAGCCCGTCGGCATCCAGCGCTACGGTGTCCGCGGCGGTCTGCTCCACAAGCGGCGAAAATTCCTGTGCCAGCCGCAGCAGACTGTGGGGCAGGCCCTCGGCCTGCGGCGGCCTCCCAGGCCGCCCGCGTGCGCTTTCAAGAAGTTGGGGCGGGTTTTCGACCGTGCCCGCGCTAACATGGATCGCCGCAAACATAACGTCCTACCAGCGCGATTCAAAAGATGCCGCAATCGCCGGCACGGGCTTGCGCCGGTCCACGTGTATCCGGATGCCGCGCAGCAAATTGTGGGGCAGGCCCTCGGCCTGCGGCGGCCTCCCAGGCCGCTCCGCCGGGTTGCAACTATGCTGCTCTGTGGGGCAGGACTCTAGGCCGGGGTGCCCAAAGGTGGCGCAGGCGGTTTCGCCTGCGTTTGCGTTGGACCAGGCCGCCCGCTCGCGCCGCATCTCCAGAGTGAGCGAAGCGCAGGTCTTGGCATGCGGCTGCTGCTCCACTACCAGCAACACCGTGGGCGTATGCTCCACGGCGCGGCGGAGACGGAACCAGGAGGTCATCGAAATGCGCCGCGCGGTGACGACCGGCGTATCCGCCAGATCCATCACCACCAGGCCGAATCCCCCGCCCTGTACCAGCAGATCCGCGGCTTTCAGCGCGTGCTCGGCATTACCGCCGCAGCGCACCCACAAGAGCCGCTCCAACCGTACGCCGGCCGCCGCGGCCGATGCCGGATCGAATGCGTCGCTCGCATCCACCAGCGCGCATACATTCTCGCGGTGGGTGGACTGCGCCATGGCCGCCAGCATCAGGCTGGTCCGTCCCGACGATGCGGGCCCGTAAACTTCGGTCAACCCCCCTTGTGGCAGGCCGCCAGCCAGCGCATCCACTTCCGCTATACCGCTAGGGCAAACCTCCAGTAAGCCTACCTTGAATACGAAATCCCGGCCCAGCGCCACGGCGGCCATATTCGCTTTTTCTTCGCCTTAACCCTAATTTTGCAGGATGCCGGGCCGGGTGTCAAGGGGCGGGGTACGGGCGTTAAAAAGAGTGCCATTGCCGGCGCTTTTCTGCGCTGGTGTGAAGGGTTGGGGATTAGCGAACTCGGCCAGGTGCAACCGTCCATGTGGCCGCGTATATCGAGGCGCTGCAGGCGGAGCACGCGGCGCCCACGGTGAAACAACACCTCGCCTGTATCCGGATGCTTTTCGGTTGGCGGTAACCGGCCATGTGGTTCCGTCGAATCCGGCGCATGCCGTCCGCGGGCCGCGCTATTCGGTGAGCAAGGGTTCCACGCCGATGCTGTCCTCGGAAGAAGCAACCGCGCTGCTGAAGGATATGGACGTGTCAACGGTCGTGGGCCTCCGCGACAGGGCCATCGTTGCCGTGATGACGTACACCTTCGCCTGCGTCGGCGCGGTCGTCGCGCTGAACGTCGAGGATTATTATGCGCAGAAAAAGCGGTGGTGGCTGCGCCTCCACGAGAAAACGGTAAGCTCAATGAAATGCCTTTTCACCACAAGCTGGAAGATTACCTGGACGCCTATATCGAAGCCGCGGGCCTTCGCGGCGATTCGCAAGGGGCCGCTGTTCCGCTGCGCGATCGGGAAGACCGGCGCCCTTACGGGCGATCCCATGTCACGAACGGCTGTTTAGCGCATGGTCCGCCGCCGTGCTTCCGATGCCGGCATTGAGACGGCGATAGGCTGCCACACCTTCCGCGCCACGGGCATAACCGATTACCTGACGAATGGCGGCCGTATCGAGGTCGCGCAACGCATGGCCGGGCACTCGAACGCGAAAACGACGGGCCTCTATGATCGGCGCAACGACTGCCTCACGCTGGGAGTAATACTCTGTCGGTGAGGAGCAATGCCCAAAAACGAATTTGGAAGTCCAATCAGGCTCGGGCGGGAAAAGAACGGTCTTTCTCAGGCTGAACTTGCGGCTAAAGTCGGCGTGTCTCAGCCCCTTGTTTCTATTTGGGAGCGCGGTGTCGCGCAGCCAGACGAAACGCAGAAACAAAAGCTGGATTCGATTCTTGGCCTAGGCCTATCGTCCCCGCAAGCGGTCACAGCCGAAGGCCCTTCGATCTTTGGCGCTTGGTTGGTAAAAACGCGCGTCAGACAAAAAGACTGACAGTCCCGGAGCTTTCGAGCCAAGCCGGAGTCAGCATCCCGGCAATCTACAACATTGAGAACGGCAAGGCGAGAAACCCTCACAGCAAGACCGTTACCGCGTTAGAGAAGGCTTTAGGGGAGAGGTTTGAACGGGACGCTGAACTTGAAAAATCTAGCGAGATAGAAGGCATCGGGCAGTTTGTGGATTTCGATCCTCACGACGATCGCGCATGGCCGAAAGAGGCAGGGATTTATGTGTTTTACGATATTGCCGAGCGGCCCATCTACGTGGGCCAAGGGTCAAACATAGCGGCTCGGCTTCGTGTACACCACGAGAAGTTTTGGTTCCGGTCTCCCATTGTCTACAACGCCGCGTACATCCAAGTGGCCGACAAGCGGCTAAGGGAGCAGATCGAGACGATCCTAATTAAGTTCCTGAAGTCGAATGCGGTCATCAATAAACAACAGGTGGAGCGGGATGAGTCATAAGCGGATAGCGGGTGAAACAAAACAGGCTAGTGGCCGAATCGCCTCAGCGCCAGTCCTGTGCACCATGCCAGATATGGAGGATTTCGACAGCCTCACTTGTGACGCGGTACACGACGACGTAAGGCGCGGAGACGAGTTCGCGGGTTCCTTTTAACTCTCCGGGCCGCCCAAGATGGGGAAAGGTTTCAAGCCTGTCGATGTCGTCTATGACAGCCTGAGCTACATTAAGGGCAGCGGTCGGGTTTCCCTGTTGAATGTGTTGAACGATGCCTATGAGCTGGTCGGATGCCTCGGTAGTCCAGCGAATACGCATCACGACTGAAAGAGCCGGTTGATGCGGTTCTTCACCTCATCGTGCTCAATGAGTTCGCCACGGTCGGCGGCGGCAATGCCCTTTTGCACTCCTGCGATAAAGCGGGCTTGATTTTCGAGCATTCGATTGACAGCTTCTTTCACCAACTGCTCGGGGGCAGTCCCGTTATGGTTGGCGATTTGCGAAAGCTGCGCTTCCTGCTCCGGGGTGAAATGAACTTCCATACGCTTTTAGGGTAAGGGCTGCGGTCGCTTCTGTCAACGGAGGTTTGGTGGTGCGGCGGCAATGGGGCAAGTCCACGGCTGCAAAGCGTCGTCGATCTCGCTGGTTAGATCGAGCATGAAAGCCTGCGGCTTCAGCGACCGCTATCGGTTCGCCGTTAATTAACAAGCCTGTCCCATCCGCGTTCGATTGCTTCCACGACGACATGACCTTTCAGGGCATAGCGAAGCGGGGCAGGGGTTCCGTTATCAAAGAGTATGAGCATCCGCCGTCTGGGCGGGGGGCTGCACTACAGGCGGCGCGTCAAGACTCCGCGCCGCGAATTCCAGCACCGCTGCCACCTGTTCCCGGGTGACGTGAAACCAGTCCATCACCTCGCCGATAGTCGCTCCCGCTTCCAGATTTTCAAACACCACCGAAACCGGCGTCCGGGTGTCCCGGAACACCCAAGCGCCGCTACGCTTGCCGGGGATGCTCTCCACGGCGGGGCATTGTGACCAATCGAGACTTGCCATGATCTGCGCTCCTTCTCTGAGAATACACTGTTGCGTTACCGCGCCGGGGCCAGGTGATCGCAGAATGGCGCGGCTGAAATGCTGCTGCGCCTGGGTTGGGGGTTCGAGCCTGCGCGAGTTCTCCCCCCGGCCATATGCCCGCCGGTCACAGATCGACATCCCCCCGCATCCATCTGAAAACAAGGTCAAATGCCTCCGAGATCCCCGCCCCCGCGCAGCCGCCCATGCTACTCTCATCGTCGAATATGGAACACGCCGCCGATTCATCTCCCCTCTCCACGATCCAGCAGTGCGTCGTAAATGCCCTGGCCGCCGGTTCTACTCTGACAGATGCCGCCGAAGCCTACAGCGTCCATCGCGTCACCGTCTACCGCTGGATGAAGACCTGCCAGCCGTTCTCCGCCGC
>OCZT010006931.1_pt1 | contig 11156 bp, 7 predicted proteins | sample 1539031 | NCBI WGS metagenome assembly OCZT01 (sample SAMEA3539308, study PRJEB22396) | soil metagenome | biome: tundra; feature: field; material: soil | place: USA | collected 2010-05 | depth 0.15 m
TACGGCGACCACCGAGATCTACACTCTTTCCCTACACGACGCTCTTCCGATCTAAGTTTCGATGCACGGGCTTCATCAGTCATAGAATCATTCAACTGCTTCATAATCGTATCTGTAACATCTTCCATACGAATTAAAAAAGTGGCAGTAAGCCCTTCGTTTTGCAATTCCTGTTCATGGGTATAAGCCCAGAAACCATTGGTTACATAATCATGTTCAACGGTACTATGGGCTTGCACAGCATCGAAACCGCAATGATGATTGGTAAGCAATAATCCCTCATCAGAAACAACTTCGGCAGTGCAGAAACCACCACCAAGACTCACGATGGCATCCTTCAGACTGGCATGATTGACATCATATATATCCTCAGCAGTAAGTTTGAAACCTTTAGCCTTCATATCGGCTTCGTTATATTTTTTGAGGAGCAAGGGCAGCCACATTCCCTCATCAATGGCGACGCAATTAATGCTTATAAATAAGGCAGTAATTGCAATAATAAGTTTTTTATTCATTTGATTGTTAGTTTATGGGTTACAAAGAAACGAAAATTTATTGGAATGGGGATTTAGTTTAGATAATTATCATTGCCTTAAATTATTTTTTCCTACTTTTGCATCTCATTTTAAAACTTAAATAACATGAAAAAAATTCTATTGAACTTAATTATCATTTCTTCTCTCTGTATTTTAAAATCCAATGCGTCAACAACTATCCATGTAAATGGAAAGTATATTATTGGTTATTGCGGAGACACCATTGTGTTGCGTGGGATTAATTATGCTCCTTTTAACTGGGGCTGGGATTTTACCCAGGATCGGTTTTCTCAAATTGCACTTACAGGTGCCAATTGTGTTCGTATTCCCTGGTATTCTTCAAGTGTTGCAGGTGGAGGCGCTCCTCTGTATGACCAGCTTCAGTACCTCGATTCGGCAATTGCGCAATGCATCCGGTTCAAGATGATTCCTATCATTGAATTGCATGATAATACCTGCGACAGTACGGCAAATACATTGATAACCCTTAGCAATTTTTATCTTCAACCCAATGTTCTTTCCATCATTAACACCTATCAGAGCAGTCTGATTATTGATGTGGCTAATGAAGCTCTCTATCATAATTGGGCGAATGATCCGGCGCAATATTTAATAGAATATCAAAATACCTATCAAACAATAGTTACCAATATGCGAAATGCAGGCATTGTTGTTCCTATTATGATTGATGCTCCTGATTGCGGCTCTGACCTTACAGGACTTTCCTCTATCGCAACAAATTTACAAACCTCCGACCCGCAGCATAATATGATATTCAGCGCCCATGCTTATTGGTATGCTTATGCCAATAATGATTCGGCTACTGAGCGGAATATTCTCACCGCTGCTTTGGCATATAATGTTCCATTTGTGCTTGGCGAGGTAGCTGACTTACAGGATGGAAATACTGCATGTCAGTACACCTTAAACTATAAGCAGTTGCTCGAAATTTGCCAGCAATTAAATATAAATTGGTTGTGCTGGAGCTGGGATCATGATGTATGTGCGAACCGCCAGATAACTACTGCCGGCTTATATGCCAGTCTTACTACTTATGGAAATGATATTCTCAATAATCCTGTTTATGGAATAAGCAGCCATTCGGCTTTGACTACCTATCTGGCTAATAATGGAAGTTGTAGCACCTCTGGTATGCCTGAAAACAATAAGAATATCGGTTCTGTTTCTTTATTTCCGAATCCGGTGAATGAAGTTTCTGCGTTGATAATCCAATCTTCACTCCCCGGAAAAGTAACAGTAAACATCTACAATATCCTCGGACAAAATATCTTAACCAAAGAATCGGATAGCCATACTATATATATAGGTAGCAAAGAATTTAATAGCGGAATCTATTTTTATCGTGTAAGTATTGGTAATATATTTCTTGGAGATGGGAAATTTGTAGTAGAGTAGGGTTTAAACCAGTATCATCAAAATCAATTTTCAGGAAGGAAGATTCAGAAGAGCCTTTGCAAATGCAGGGGCTCTTTTTCACTCTTTTACAAATTTCCCTCTCAATGTTTCTTGGTTGTTTATTAATTGATAAAAATAAACCCCATTACTCAAACCCGAAACATCAATTGTTTGTGCTCCTTCTGTTTGTTGTATATTATAAGAATAAACTGTTCTTCCTAAAACATCTACAATTTGTAATTCATTATTTGGTAATGATAGATGGTAAGAGAGAGTGAAACTACCATTATTTGGATTAGGATAGATAGATATGTTATTCTTTTGTGATATCGTTTGTTTTATTCCTGTTGTTTGGTTGCAGGGAATAACGACAGGACAAGTTGTATCTGGCACAAATCTCCACATATCATTCAGCCTGTCATTATTATGATTAGTACCTCCGAATAACCATAAGTTGCCATCGTTATCTTTCCAGCCAATTGAAGCTGCTCTTGACATGGGCATATTTGTTCCGCTTGAAACAGTTAATGAACCATAACTACCAGGCAGGTCAACATCAGTGCTGCTACCGCTCATTAATGTCCATTCATTTGTTAAAACATTATAATCCCATAAATCATTATAGCAGTGTACATTAGCTGGCGTATAACCGCCAAAAACCTCAAAATGATCTTCACCTCTGGTCCAACAAGCCGCATTATTCCATCTCGGGGGCGGAACATTATTAACTGAAGGGAGACATAAGCCATTAACTGAACCTGTATCATAGATATTGTCTGTTCCGCTCATCCAAGTAAATTCATTTGTACCTATATGGTATCTCCATAAATCATTATATGTTCCTACAAAAATTACATATCCTCCAAAAAACCAAAGGTCATCATTGCAATCTTTCCATTTAGGATAAGCTGCCCTTGGGCGTGGGATATTTGCCGGATCAGGCATACCTTTAATACCCCATACTCCTGGTTGATTAGCTGTATCAGCACCCTTAATCCATGTCCAATTATTGGTTATTATATTATATTTCCAAAGATCGCTTAATAAAGAACTTCCTCCTCCTCCAAAAAGCCATAAGTTATTATTTTCATCCATCCATGAAACACTACACGACCTGGATGGTGGATTATTGGCAGGAACTTCAATTCCTATAGTTCCATAATTGCCAGGATCATTGCCTATATCCGGACCCTTCATCCACGTCCATTCATTAATGCTAATATCATATTTCCATAAATCATTAAGAAATACGTCCATACTATTCATATAACCAGCGCCACCAAACAGCCATAAATTACCGGACGTATCAACCCAGGTCATAAAATCACTTCTGCATCCGGGGTTATTGGCAGGAGATGCAATGCCTTGTGTTCCATATATTCCGTAAGGACAAATTGTCCCCGAACCATTTATCCATGCCCATTGATTAATGGAAGGATTAAATTCCCAAAGGTCAGCTCCACTTTCAAGAGCGGTGCCTCCAAATACCCAAAAATTTCCCTGTTTATCTGTCCATCCTAAGGCATCATAAGTTCCGGGTGGTGTGTTCAGTGAATCGAAAACTCCTTGTGTTCCATAATGTCCCAATGAATTCACCGAACTATCCCCATTCATCCAAGTCCACTCCCCCATCTGCCCATAAGATTTCACCACCATCCCCCCAATCATCACCAATAAAAAAATTACCTTCTTCATACTCCTATATATTATAGTAAGCATCAAAATTAAGGAAAAAAGTCCTAAGTACAAAGAAAAAAGTCCTAAGTACAAAGTATTAAGTCTTAAGTATGCTGATGGTTTACTTAATACTTAGGACATAGGACTTAATACTTTCGTTGGGTGGAGGATGAAAATTGCCTTAAAAAAGGGTTTTTAGCTTAAAAAAGCTTCACGGTAGCAATATGTTCGGCAAAGGTTGCTACCGTCGTCCGAACGGTTGCTACCTTCATCGGAACGGTTGCTACCTTCATCGGAACGGTTGCTACCTTCACCGGAGCGGTTGCTACCTTTATCGGAACGGTTGCTACCTTTATCCGACGGCAGCAACCGTTGTCCTAAAGGTTGCTATCTTTGTCGGAGCGGTTGCTACCTTTATCGGAGCGGTTGCTACCTTTATCGGAGCGGTTGCTACCTTTATGGGTACGGTTGCTACCTTTATTGGAAGAATGAAAAAAGATGATGGGAAAATTATTTTTGGATGATTAGAGATTAGATATAATAAAAAAGCAGCTCTGAATTTTTCAGGATTCAGAGCTGCCGTTTTGATTAAATGATTAACGGATTATTGAGCCGTTTTTGAAATCGGATTGCTTATTGGATAAGGATTATTATCATCATCAATAACCAATTCATGACGGAAATAAACCAATTCTCCACGTGTGAAACCTCCCATTTTTGTTTTATTCTTTTTGGTTGAACGCATCGGCACCCAGGTGATATTATCCAGAGAGTACCACCATAAATGAAATCCATCTTTACCATCCTGATCTACATCGCCTGTTAATAAAAATTCGCCGGCAACCACCGAATTGCGAACCCCGAACACAGCCAGATGATTTCCACCCGGTCCAACTACGTGAAACCCGCCGCTTTGTAGCGTTGACACCGCATGTGCTCTATTAATGGGTAGCTTTACAAAGTTGTTGAACAAAGCAAGAATCGGTTCCATAGCATTAATCATTTCGCGGTAAAACTCGGCGACTGCCGTTCCGTGTGCGCCTTCATAATTATCTATCCCGGTAGTTCCGGCAGCAAGCAGGGCTACGGAAACAGGAACATTAGGATTTCCTGTGCAATCGAAAATAATTTGCCTGCCGGTTCCAATAGTTTCGCTTTTGTTTTTGCCAGTCATGTCCAATACGCCTTTCACAACTTGATTTGCATTAGGCAATGATGGCAATATAAAATAAGTGCCATACCTCGTTCTTTTCCTCTGCAATTTGTACAGAATCACGATGATTCCTTTTGCCAATAAAGTCTTTTGCAAATACAAGCCATCTCTATTATCAAGGTGATAAAAGAATTTTGCTTTCTTAATTACAGGTTGGATAGTTGTTGCCACCTTTTCAACAGTTGATTTTGATACTTCGACAATCTTCAACCAGATTATCAATAGCAATTTAATAATGGTTAACTTTTTCATTACTTTTAATTTTTTTTAAGATTAATAATACAACAGAAGAAAACATAAAAAAAGGCTACCTGTTATCCTATTAATCTCAACACCTGTTTCGAGAAGGATGGCTTAAAATTGCTTTACAAAATTGCACATTAAATAATTAAGAACCAAATTAATTCCGAAAATATATTTAATGAACATCTATAAATGAAAAAAGGACTGCTACAATGTAACAGTCCTTTTTGTTTGAGGATTGATAAATCTTTTTATTTGATGATATTGAATTTACCCGTTGCTATAGGGATATTATCAGCATTCAAAACCCGATAAGTATATAAACCGTTAGCATAATCGGATGTGGAAATGGTTGTAATTTTATCTTTTAATTGAATGTTATCAATCAATCTTCCCATCACATCATAAACAAAAAGATAACTTGTTTCGTTACCGTTGTTCATAATATTCAACTCAGTAGAGGCAGGATTTGGATATAAAGAAATCTTGGAATTATTATTTGATAATTGAGGAACGCCAGTATTTGTTGACACAATATAGTCGGCAGTAGAATCCTGAGTCCATGCTTTATTCATTGTGATTTCAACAATAGGAAATCCTTGTCCATTGGCAAACCAACGATAGGTGAGCGATGAGTCAAGAGCAACAAGTGCAGCATTTTGCCATCCGAGAGTTGTAGTATGAGCATCAATAGTATCAATGGTCCATTCAATAAATTTCTGACGAAGAACAGGGACATTATTCGCAACCGGTGTATTCATTATTCCCCATGCATCAATCATTGATGAATCGATAATAGTATGATGTATTCGAAGGGTATCAACGGTAACTATTGAATATACAAAGGTTGTATCATCAATAATAATAGCATTGGCACTTGACATAAAATGAGCGCCATAAGTGCTTGGAAAATTAATGTAAGTTTGAGGAGTATTCAGAACAATTGCTTCATTCGGAGTAGTGGTAGAAATAGGAAAAGTACCTTGCATTAAACCTAATCCAATAGCTGTAACACCTGAGGAGGAAGAGTTTCCGAAATTATAAGTGCCGATACTATTTGACCTGGTATAAGCAATATTTGCAGCACCAAAACTTGCCGGAAATGGAGCGGGGGTAGATGCAACAGTCATAAACTGAAGTACATCGGTATAATCATTTCGCAAACTATCGAAGACCCATGTTTGAGTCAGTGCACTTGGATTTCCAATATGAATATAGGCAGTATCCACCAAAGTGTCATTTGCCTGAATAGCATGATAATTGATATTCCCAAAATCAGCCTGGGTAATTGTAATCTGCGCTTTAGTGGTTATTACTGCAAGCAATGCCACTATAATAAATAGAATTTTTTTCATTGTTTTATTTTAATTGTTTATGATAAATTTACCTGAACTTAATGTATTTACTTTATTATTATCTAATATCCGGTATGAATATAATCCTTTCGAATAGCTGCTGGTGTTCAGCTTTGTTGCTCTATCCGTTAATAAGGATTCATTAACCAATCTTCCCATCATATCGTAAATGAGAATATAGACAGCATTATCATTGGATTTTACAATATTCAAATCCGTGGAAGCAGGATTAGGATAGATTAAAATATTCTGATTATTGACAATTTCCGGAACTCCGGTAGGAGTTGCTTTTAGCCAGACAGCTTTTTTGGGAACAGTCCAGGTGGTATCCATTGTAATTTCGACAATTGCAATGTTTTCTGCATTTGCATACCAACGGTATGTTAGAGTTGAATCTTTTGTTGCAGTTACAAATTGCCAACCTTGAGTTGTTGTATGAGCCCATAGACTATCTGTTCTGCGTTCTATATATTTCTGACGAAGAGAATTGAATGAGCCTAATGGTGTTGTCATTGTTCCCCATGCATCAAAATGAGAAGTGTCTTTAACGGTATAACGCTCTTGAAGAGTATCAATAGTAACAGGTCCCGAAACAAACGTAGTGTCAATTGTATAGGTATATTTTGTTCCACCACTAAAGCCAGCATTATAAGTACTAGGGAAGTTCAGGTATAGTTGTTGGGGAGAATAAACAACTGCTTCTGCAGGAGTAGTTTGAGTAAAGATATGTGTAGGAATTCCAATTCCATCAAAGCGAATTGAAATAGCATTGGAAGAAAGATAATTAAAAAATCCCGGTAAGTTAGTTTGGGTTACTGCAATATTTGCCATAGGAAAACTAATACCAAATGGAGTAGTAATCGGATTCACAAACTTTATTGTATCCCAATAATGTGTATGCAAAGCTGTAAAATTCCATGTTTGTGCTAATGGACCAGCGTTTCCCACATTTAAAGTAGCAGGAATGGTATCATTATTTTGTACGCCAACAAAACCTATAGAACCAAAATCAGCTCCGGTTATAGTAATTTGTGCTTTTACGAAAAGTACGCATGTTACTAATGCGATAATTGTAAGAATTTTTTTCATTTTATTATATTATTAAAAGTTTAATTATTCAACAATAAATTTCTCGTTTTTAACAATGGATTGAGTAGTACTTATAATCTGATAGAAATAAATTCCTTTGGATAAGGAAGAAGTATTAATTACAGAAATGTCATCATTAAGATTAAAAACCCCTACGTTTCTTCCCATTTCATCATAAATATTCATAAAAGCATTTTTCCGGAAGAAATTATTGTTTTTTACAAAAAGAGAACCCGAAACAGGGTTAGGGTATAGATCGTAGTTTCCATTAAGCGCATCCACTTCATTAATTCCTGTGAGTAACGAAAGATCATCAACCCATAAAGTAGTGCCAACATTTGTACCCGGGACTCTGCCGGAAATAAGAACAACCATTCCTGAATCAGGAGCAACAGAATTAATGGAATCATCAATTATATTAAATTGAAAATGTGTCCAGGTTAAATTACTTGTACTTATCTTCATTATTCCATGAGCCACTGTGTCTCTTTTACCAAGAGTAACATCCCATTTTGTATAAAAGGAAACGATATAAGCCGTATCTCCAGCTCCAACTAATGAGTCTCTATACCACCCTGCTAATGCAGCTGCTTTAGTAGTGGCAGGAAAACCTCCTGTAATGATATAAGACAAAGGAGAAAGTGATATAATATTAAACTTTCCGGTACAGGCAGCACCAGGATAATTTTGCCCAAAAAATGTTTTTGTTTGTAATTGAATATCATATAATCCGCTATGAGGATTAATAGAATCTTTGGTAACGGGTGCTGGCGCAGATAATTGAACCGCAAATGAGTCAATAGATTTCCATCCAACAGGTTCCTGCCATGTAGTTAAAGTTCCATGAGTTGCCCATGTTTCAAAATTCGGAGTAGGGATAACTCCCTGACCGAAAATAAATGATGATACAGTTAAAAATAAAACTGCCGCAATTAGTACTGATTTTTTCATTTTATTATAATTTAAGTTTAAAGATTATTTTATTATTGAGAATTTTCCGTTTAATAGATTTTTATTGTCCTTATCGATTAGCTGGTAGAAGTAAATTCCTTCAGCATAATTTAAGGTGTTTAAATTTGTCAGATGTTCTTTCAGGGAAATGGTATTTATTGTTCTACCCGATAAATCAGAAATGATTAAGGTTGAAGGATTAGATTCAAAATCATCAAACCTTATATTAATATTTTCATTTGAAGGATTTGGGTAAACAGAAAAATGATTAGATACGTTTATTTCATCTATACCAGAAGAAAACGGAAAAAAAGAAAGATCATCAAGAAACAATGCACCTGGATTAGCGGATGTAAAACTTCCAGAAAAAACAAGGATTGAAATCGTATCTGGAATTACTGCGCTAAGAGGAATAATAAAAGCTGTAAATGAAGTCCACGCAGTTTTATTTGTAGAAAATTGTGTTCCTCCAAGACCAACAGTATCACGCTTTCCTGTAGAAGTATTCCATTTTGATTCAAGAATAGCGATTGTTGCCGTATCTCCTCCTGCAGAAAGATCGTATTTATAAGATCCCTTTAACAAAAGAGGTTTAAAATTTATCGGAATACCTCCAGTGGCAGAAAATGTAGTAGTATTTATCTGACCTGTAGATAAAATACCCGGAAAAGTACCGACAAATGGAATGGTTATTCCCTGAAGCCTTATTGCCCAGTTACCACTGTTCCCAGGAGTAACTTTGGTTGCGGTTACTTGCCCGATTGGTCCGGTTAAAGTATTTAATGTTGCCCAGTTATCAGGAGTTTCATAAGAACTTAATCCTGTATGGGTTGTCCAGTTTTCAAATCCGGGATTAGGAATTGGGTTTTGCCCGATTGAAAAACTTGTTGCGATAACGATAATTACAATAGTAATTAGTATTTGTTTATTCATGCTTTTATAGATTTTAATTTAAATTATAGTGCCCAAAAGTACAATTCTTTTCTTAAACTACAAAACTATCTGAAAGTTTAATTATATAAATGATTGTAAATCGTATAATTTCTTATACACACCTTCATGTAATAATAATTTCTGATGAGTTCCTCTTTCAACGATTTCGCCTCTTTGCAAAACTATTATTTCATCAGCATGTTGAATAGTTGAAAGCCGATGTGCAATTACTAAGGAAGTCCTGTTTTCCATTAATTTTATCAAAGCATCCTGAACTAATCTTTCTGATTCAGTATCCAAAGCAGAAGTTGCTTCATCAAGGATAAGTATGGGTGGGTTCTTTAAAATAGCTCTTGCAATGCTTAATCTTTGTCTTTGCCCTCCGGAAAGTTTTAAACCCCTATCACCGATATTTGTTTGATAGCCTTTCTCCATTTCCAGGATAAAGTCATGAGCATTGGCAATCTTGGCGGCATTAATTACAGCTTCCTCTTTTACATTCTCCATTCCAAAAGCAATGTTATTAAAGACTGTATCATTGAATAGAATAGACTCTTGAGTTACAATTCCCATAAGGCGACGAAGGTCATTGAGTTTAATGTTCTTTATTGAATTACCGTCTATTGATATATCCCCTGATGTAACATCATAGAATCGAGGAAGTAAATCTGCCATTGTTGATTTTCCTCCACCTGATGCACCAACTAGTGCTATTGTTTTCCCCTTATTAATAGTTAGGTTAATATTTTTAAGTACTGGCTCAGAGTTATTATTTACACGATAAGAAAAAGCAACATTTTTATACTCAACCTTATCTTCAAATGACTTAACTGAAATAGGGTTTTCAGCTTGAACTATATTATTTTCTGCATTTAATACTTGATTTATTCTATCTGAAGATGCCATACCCTTTTGAAGGCTATAATAAGCGGTTGCAAAAGATTTAGCAGGAGGAATAATCTGTGAGAATATAACAATATAAGCAATGAAATCTGAGGAATCTAATTTTGAATTAAGAACTAACTCTCCACCAAAATAAATTACAACTACCATAACAATTGTTGCAAGGAATTCACTTAATGGAGCTGATAAATCTCTCTTACGATACATTTTAATCATAAGCTTAGTAAGTTCATCATTTATCTTCTTAAAACGAGATGTGGAAAATACTTCTGCCGTAAAAGCTTTAATAATCCTTAATCCTGAAAGTGTTTCTTCTATAACCGAAAGAAGGTGTCCTATTATCGATTGCGCCTTTGCAGAGTTTTTCTTTAAACTTTTACCAATCCTTCCAATTAGCAAACCTGTTACCGGTAATAAAATAAGGACAAATATTGTTAACTGTGGACTCATAAATATCAGAGTAACCATGAATACAATTATTGTAAATGGTTCTCTGAAAACAACTTCCAATGTAGTCATAATGCTCCATTCAATTTCCTGTACATCGGAGGTCATTCTTGCAATTAAATCCCCTTTACGTTCTTCAGAGAAATAAGAAAGTGGTAATATGAGAATCTTTTCATAGAGTCGGTTTCTCAAATCCTTTATTACGCCATTTCTGATTGGAGCTAAATAATACATTGCCATGTATCTGAAGAAATTTTTCAGAAAGAATAAAACCACAATTGCAATGCACAACATTAAAAGAGCATTTAATTTTCCAGTGTTTTTAATGATTTCACTGATGTAATAAAGATCGGAAGAGCACACGTCTGAACTCCAGTCACGCCAATATCTCGT
>OCZT010006932.1_pt1 | contig 11154 bp, 15 predicted proteins | sample 1539031 | NCBI WGS metagenome assembly OCZT01 (sample SAMEA3539308, study PRJEB22396) | soil metagenome | biome: tundra; feature: field; material: soil | place: USA | collected 2010-05 | depth 0.15 m
GTACCGCGTGTTAATTACGCCCATGCTATAGATAATTATATTTAATTTAGACGCTCTCCTCCCATTACCCATTCCCAATCTACGAAGCCTATAATTTCATTGTTCGTCTCTAGAACATTATGCAAGTGAAAATCTCCGTGTAAAACAGCAGGTTTTTTCTCTCCTTGTTCTAGAGAAGCGCGATGCGTAAGATAGTACTTTTTAGTGTGTTCAAGTATTTTAGATAACCCTAACGGAAACTGTTCTGTCTGCAATCTCTTATATAGACTCTGCGTATACCTGTCATTTCCATCCACCCAAGTACCGTTCCAGCGATGAATCCTAGTTTGAAACCATCCAACGCTATAGTTCTCTAATTTTATTTGGTGAAGCTCTTTAAGTTTGCCAGCAATTCCTTTTGCCAATTGAATTTGCTCTTCAGAATTTTTATTGATCCAATGTTCACCTAAATTCTCCCCTGGCAACTTGAGTAGGAGCATGTAGTGATATTTTATTAGTCCTTGAAACGTACCTGTTCCTAATATTGGTGTATTACTGAATTCGCGAACTCGATTTATACCAGCGCTTTCTCTAATGACATGTGATTTATGAGGGTCACACTTTAATATATATTTATCATTAATGTCATAGACCGTATTAGAAAAGCCATTGAGTACTCTGAATTTTTCAAACGTTTCAACACCACTTTTTTTCAAAATTTTAGTGGCTTGCTGAGGAGTTAGTAAAATGGTTATTTTCTCTTCCATTTTGAAATGATAACAGTAATTTGTAGCTCCAACACAGTTTTAATTTAGAAGTTAATTCTCGGGTTATTTTCGCCTTTCGTTTTATCCATCTTATTACATAAAAACTACACCGTCTTTGTCAAATCATGTATAATAAAGACATGAAAAATCTATTGCCAACTCTTAAAGTAAATGAACAAGAAGTTCTTGATTATTTGATCAAAGAAAAGAGGGGTATTTTTGACCTTGTTCTTGACAAACCGTTAATTGAGTCTAAAGGTCTTCTGTCCCCTGTCTTTGTCAAAAAAATGAAGGCTTTAGATCTCATACAGCCCTTACAATGGGGAAGGTATGTTGTTGCTTCAAAAGAAAAGCCTACAACAAGTCCTTTGTATTACAATTCTGAAGTTTTACCCAAGATTCTCCTGGAGAGATTAAAGATGGATTACTATCTTTCTTGGCATTCTGCCCTGTGGCATTACGGACTAATAGACCAACAATCTTCAACTATATTTACAGCAATCAAAGAGAGGAAAAAAGATTTTAGGTCTAATGCTCTAAGCGTCAAGTTTGTAACTATTTCTTCTACTAAATTCTTTGGGTTTAAGACAGTTTCTTTCTTGGGTCATAAGGTTAACATGGCCACTCCTGAGAAAGGTCTAGTAGATTGTTTTGACCATCCTGAATTTGCTGGTCCTTATGGAGTTGTGGTCAATGCGCTAAAAGAAGCTTGGGACAAGGGCTTGATTACTGGAGAAGCATTAACTAAAACGATATTGCAAATGGATAGTCCTACTCTAAATCGTCGATTAGGTTTTTGGATGGAACGATATGAGATTCCTGGATCCGAAAAGCTTTTGCCTTATTTAGGTAGAGGTTATGCCGTATTACTAAGTCCTGGTAGATATCAGAAAAGTGAGCTGCCCTGGAAAGTTAATCGGAAATGGAGAATACTCGAAGATGAGCAAATTATATATACAGCAGAGCATCTAAAATGAATAAAATTAGCGACAATAATCTAATTCAAAACGAAATGGAGAAAACCGGCCTTCCTGAAAGTAGAGTTTTGTTTTTGGTTGCTCGAAGTGCTTTAGTTAGATATCTTGCAACCGAATTTGCTGATCGCTTTTGGTTAAAAGGTGGAGCCCTACTTTATCATGTTTATGACAGCCCTCGCGTTTCTTTTGTCGATACTGATTTTGCCGATATCTCCAAGCATAAAGTAAATGAACTTGAGCTAGAAAATATCTTCACAATTGAAGGTGATGGATTTCTGATAGCCGCCGATCATGGTCAATGGACGACGGAAGGCGAAATAATTAAGGCGAAGGTGCCTTTTTATCTTAATAATTTTAGAACTACCAGAGGAAAAGATTCTAAAATAAAAATCAGTGTTTCCGTCAGACAGGCAGAAATTTTGGATAAAGGTGAGAAACTGATTTATAATGCCAAAGGATTGCTCTATGGTGCTAATACTTTTTTAGTTAATGGTCTAACTTTAGAAGAATTGGCTGCAGAAAAAACTTTAGCATGGTGTTTAAAAGTTGATTTATTCAAACATTATTCCGATCTGGCTCTTATTGCGAGAGATTTCAGCGTGGGTTTTGATATAGAAAAATATAAGAAAATGTTGATTTCTAAATTTGAAGCAGAAAAGGAAATGCCTGAAACAAAAGGCCTTTATCGTTCTCTACGCCTAAATTCGCCAGATGACTTATTTGATTGTTTTTCTTTATCCACTAAAATTGCTAGTGCAAGAAAAAGTTGGGATTTCGCGCTGGATCAGCAACTTTGGTTTACTAAAGCTGAAAAGTTGAGGGAAACTTCTTTAACTGATTTTTGAGACACATGCATTTTTATCGCTTTCGGAAATTTTGAACATCTTTAGCCGGGGTCTCATCTCGCCCTCGTTTCTCTTGACTATATCGGTACATACCTACATACTTCCCTCTATGGCTAAGACTACAATATATTTGTCAGAAGATCTTCAAGCACGTTTAGCTCCTTATTCTAATAAACTAAATCTCAGTTCTTTATGTCAAGGCGTGTTAGAAGAACATTTAGAAAAATTAGAGAGATTTGACCAAAGCGAAAAAGGAAAAGTGCTATCACGTCTTTTTTTAACCGAAGTTTCAACAAAGGAAATTGCACGAAGGGGATATCAAGATGGAAAAGAATGGTCCTCTAGAGAAGCTTCTCTAGAGGAGTTATGTCATTACGGACAATACTCTTTCAGTGTCCCGGCTGACGTAAATTGTAGCCCTCGTGTCACGGCCTGGTTGTCAGAAGATCATCGTTTAATGCGTGTAGATATCATCTGTTGGAACGCGGCGAGTTCGTACATGGCCGCCACAATAGATCCAATCGTCAAATTTCCTCAATTTTCAGAAAAAATGAGAGTCGTCTGGACTGACAACAATTACATGAAAGCTCCCTTGCATGAAGTTTATTGGAAAAATTTCATGAACGGAATTAGATATATTTATGAACTCGTCAAGGATGATTTGCCTTCTCAATCTTAGCCGCTCCCTAAAAATTGAGAACATCTCTCACTTTAGTAGAGTAGATCTGGTTAGTTACTTCTTCGTTAAATTTTTGCATAATCCTTTCTCTTTGCATTTTCTTTTCAAGGAGCGTGAAACTGATTGCATATTGCGCGAAGAACTCAACCAGTTTCATTTCATTCCAAACTGTGGCAAAAGAACGTTCGTTGGGTTGAAACGACCACAGATCATATATTTTTTCATCTTTATCAACTTGATCAAGGGCCCAACAGCCGCTCTTTATTGAGTTCATAATCCCAATATGTTTTCTAGATTTCCAAATTTCTTCATTTAGTTCCACCCTGTCGAGTTCCGGATCTTTATCTCTTATTATCGTTGCGGAAAGATTTTTTGAAGCTATTTCCATTTCTTCTTTTGTCATTTGATGAATGGGAGCCAATGCCAAGTCTCCATCTTCTCTAGAGATTTTTGTTGCCCAAGAGGTATTACAACATATGCAAGGTTTTAATAAATGCAAAAGATGAAGATCAGATACCAATTCTAAATCTCCTCCTGGAAACTTAAATTTTCCGACCACACTTTGATAGGATTTCTTGTTATTTTTATTGATCCACCAATTAGTCATTTCGTCAATCATTACATATCCTTCTTCTTCTCCATAAGGAATCCATAGGCAACTAGAGCCTAATCTTAGTGGCAGTCCCGCAAAAGGTTTATTATTTTTCCAAAGAATTTCAGCATGTCCTCTAAAAGAAGTTTCTTTATCTAAAATCGTGGTGCCAGAAACTTTTGGAATGATTGAATATTGCATTGAGTTTTCTATATCGCACCGGGATGTTTCCAAGAAATCTTCAGATTCTACATTCATATTTAGAGTATAGCATTTGTCTTAAGGCTCTCTAGGAGTTCCCCGTCTGGTATACTACAGGAATGAGCAAACAGGAATTGAAAAATTATATCGCCTTCTTAGAAAACTATGCACAGGAAGCTAAAGAATCAGCTCGTCGCTTCATTTTGGAAAATTAAATAGCTTCAAAAAATGTTCGGTTTCAGCTTCAAAAATCGCGAACTATAGCTAACAGAGCCAGAAGTTAGTATCTCAACAAAATTGCCTCTTTAATCTTGATATAATAAGAGATATCGAAGGAGAGGACATGCAAACCAGCTCTATAGTCATCGAAGCAAATTCGAAATTTTTAGATGCACCCAGAACTATTCTTTTGGAAGCTTTCGGGAATTGGCTTGCCTTGCAAAAGGAGTTCAAAGCTCTAGCTAAGGATGAAGTCGTTGTTAGCGTAGTTCCTAAAGAAACTTTTGGTCGGGGTGGTCGGGCTATAGGAGAGCAAATGATTTGGGATTCTTGGGGTCGCCCCAATTCTATTTGGCAGGTAAAAGTAGCTTATGGGGCTCAATATGACGATAGTTACGATCTAGCTTCTTGGATGGTTACACTGCCACACGAACTATTACATATCGCAGATTTTACAAGAAGGTCTAATGGACTTAAGCCTTCAGAAATGGAATCTATAGCTCGCATTCCCCAAGATGAAGCACTTGAAGATTCTATTGAGGAAATGGGGCGAGATTTAATGAACAGATTTATTAAAGAGAACCCAGAAGAGTTTCATCGGAAAGATTTAAATTTAGGCGCTGTTGAATTTCGGTTATCTCTAACCGAGAAAATTCCAAAAACCACTAAGAAGCAGATCGTTAAAACATTAGAGGATTAGAAGAAGGTCTTTTGTTTTTACGACGCATTTGCAAAGCTTTTCTAAGACGTGCTTTTATAGCAGCTGCTTTTGCTCGTTTTTTCTGAGAAGAACAAAGTTCTTATCAGAAGGTTTGGGTTTTGCTGGAACCGAGATGGCATTTAAGACCCGTCTGCGTTTTTGTCGCATTGAGGCTTATATAAAGTAGGGCAAGCCCTCCAAATCGTTCATAGAAGCAGTATAGGTTATCCTTGTCTTTGAGGCAAACAGCGGTTTAAACGGGAATTTGAGCGACCTGCAAATATCTATCCTGGTACTCCAAAACTTCATTTATTTGTTGTTCATTCGGTTTAAACCTGCCAAGGGCACTATAGGTAACAGTTCCTAACCGGGCTCCGTTCCTTTGCGTAGATTCTATTTTCATCTCATCGATTTTTGTGGCCGGACCCCACCAACTTTGTCGTCTTGCAAAACATACTCCACATTCCGGACAAACATATATATCACCATAACGGATTTCCATAGTTTTGCACGTTTTTTTGTGTGGAACAGTACAAAGATGCAAGGAGCGATATTTAATAATCATTAGAAAATTATATCACTTTTTAGAGAAAACTTATATTGGGATTATTTCTCCAGGTAGCCCGCCTTGATCGTCCAGAGGTTCCGGAACTAATTTTGAATAGGCCGCATCAAGTTGCTCAAAGTACTCTTGAGCTTTTTCTTTCAACTCTAACTCTCTTTTCTCCAACAATTGTGGGAATTTTGGATTTATCGCCGTGCGTCTTGTGATAAAAGCATCCAAATCGTCCTGCGCCCTGTCATCTGTCATCACTAACGCTCCATTGTCTGATTTTTCTCCACCAAAAGGCATAAATTATAACCGGCTCTTTAATTGCTTCACGCATAGATTTTGAAATCATCGCAAGAATAGTCAGCAGGAAGATACATCCTAAAATAAAGAGCATTGCTTGAATATCTTCTCCTGTGTACATTATTTCCTCTTGCCGATTGCTGTGGCGAGGCCGTCCAGAGTGTCGAATGTGAGCTTGATAATCCCGGCCTCCAATCGAGCGATGGTTGGTTGTGTAGTATCCATCCGAAGGGCCAGTTCAGTCTGTGTTAGTCCCGCCTTTCGTCGAAGAGCCCTGACGACACGGCCAAACTGAAGGGCTCGGCGCTCTTCAATATACTCTGGAGTCGCACTGGGGTCCCCTCTATGGGACCGAATCTCTTCTAAGCTCTTTGCGTTTCTATTTCTCATAAGCATAATCATATCACCTTTGCTCATCCTATCGGTCTCTGTTGTCGCCCAAGAATTGTTATGAATCTTGTCCTAACAGGTACAGAAATTCAAATTCATCTTTCGTTGGATTTCCAGCATTGAACTGTCGGTCAAGTGATGCAAATTCTTCCGCTAATTCTTGATGATGTTCTGTCATCGCCAAGAGAGATCCCTTTTTTAAAATCGCTAATTTGTTCTATCATAATAATGTCCTCCTTGTGCCCTCTATACTAGCAAGGATATGGTTGAAAAATACACGTGTCAAATTGCAGAGAAAAAAGAAGAGAAATTGGTGACATTGTTACAAGGATAGCGTTTTACTACGTCCTTAGCAGAAGCCCCCTACTTTAGTGAGGGGAGTGTCACTAACCGCCACTACCTTCGTCACTGTCGGTACTAATTTTTTGATACCGTTCCTTAACATCTCGGTTCAGGCCAATTTGTCTCATTTTGCTCATGTAATTTTGCTCATGTAGAGAATTATAACCTAAATTTCAATTTGGTGGCATCAGTTTCCAATCGGCAAAACCGTTACCAAAAGATAATCTTTCTGTAGCAGGTATTAACGGCACTTACGCATATGAATTGTTACATTAGTTTTAATGAAATATAAAAAAGTTATCACTTTAGTTTCAGCAGCTTTTCTGTCGTTCGGATCGTTGTTTTCAAACGTTCCGCTTGCTCAAGCTGTTACCAATTTTGATTCCTATACTGCCGAGCAGCAACTTTTTTCTTTGCTTAATCAGGATCGAGCCCAGAATGGCCTCGGCCCACTAACCGCCACGGCTCCATTATTTAATTTAGCTCGTGGTGGCAGCTGGACTCCGCCAGGATGCCCAACAGTACATGGTCGCTCTCAAGACATGATTGAGCATAACTATTTTTCCCACCAAGTGCCACCGTGTAACTCTTATGTGTGGCCAGGGATTAGTCAATATGGTGTTCAATATAGCAACGCTGGAGAAAACATCGCCTGGAATAATTATGACCCCAGTAGTAGCCCGACCCAAGCCAATACAGCGTTTATGAATAGCCCAGAGCATAAGGCCAACATTTTAGGAAATTTTAACCAAGTTGGGATTGGTGCCTACATGGGTAATGCTTTCGGATACACCAATGTAATTATGTACACCGAAATTTTTGTCAACACTACAACTCCAGCTCAATCATTAAACCCTGGAACAAATTTATATCCAGTTCTGCTTAACAATAGCGTCAGTGGTAATGTAGAAATTTATGGGCTTTCCCGGTCAAGTAATTACACACAATTTGTCCAACACACTGCCACAGCTTTTGGGGCGGTAACTGCTAGCGACTGGCAGTTTATGGTTGGAAGTTACAACAGAGATGGCCAACCAGATTTATATGGAATTCATGAGCGAAATACCGGTTCAGGAAGAGTTGAGGTGCATATTCTTTCTGCGTCAAGCGGATATACATCCTGGCTCCTTCACGCCGCCACAGCTCTCCCGGCTGTGCCTTCCGGACAGTTCCAGTTTGCTCTAGGAAGCTTTGCCGGAGATGGACGTTCGAACCTCTATGCTATCAAGCTTAACAACAGCGGAAGTAACCGTGTGGAAGTACATGTTCTGAGTGAAACGAGCAATTATAGCCAATGGGTACTCCACACCGCCACAGCTTTTGGAATGGTAAGTCCTAATGATTGGCAATTTCTAATCGGAGATCGTAATGGCAGTGGAGATTTAGTGGGAGTGGATCATACCATTACAGGTTCTGGGAAAACCGAAGTCCACATATTGTCCCGGGCCAGTGGTTACAAAACCTTTACTCTCCATAGTGCCACTGCACTCCAATACACTTCTAATTCTCAATGGGTATACGCTCTCGGAAGTTTAAATAATAATGGTTATCAAGATCTTTATGCAATTGAGATGAATAATACTGGAAGTGGCAAAACCGAGTTGCACGTTTTATCTGCATCCAGTAATTACACAGGCTGGATCGACCACGTAGCAACAGGATTAGGAACCACTACTGCTACTCAATGGCAATTTTCAGTTAACTAAATTTATCCAAAAGTTGGTCGTCCTTTTTGCTGATTTTATGATAAACTAACTTCAATCCTTCCTCTCCGCTTTAGAATTATCATTTATCAAGATTCACAAACAAGGAAATATGGCATCAACATTATTCACCAGCGAAAGTGTCTCTGCGGCTCATCCCGATAAACTTGCAGACCAAATATCCGACGCTATTCTGGATGAAGTTCTATCTAAGGACCCACTAGGTCGAGTTGCTTGCGAAACTCTATTAACAACAGGGCTAGCAGTTATTGCTGGAGAAATTTCCACCGACTGTTATGTTGATATTCCCAGAGTTGTTCGAGACACAATTACTGAAGTTGGCTATACAAATGCAGCTTATGGTATGGATGGCGAAACCTGTGGCGTAGTTGTCAGCATTGACGAACAATCTCCTGATATTTCCAGAGGCGTCGAAATTGGAGGTGCAGGTGATCAGGGAATGATGTTTGGGTTTGCTTGTGATGAAACTCATGAACTAATGCCAGCACCTATTCAATACGCCCATTCTCTAGTTCGAGAATTAGAAAGAACAAGACGAAGTAAAGAGAATCCGTATTTGCGTCCTGATGGCAAAGCCCAAGTCACCGTTGAATATGAAGACGGAAAAGTTGCTCGTATTAACACAGTAGTTATCAGTGCCCAACACGACGAAGATGTCGATTTCGAACAACTTGTTGGCGATCTAACTAACTTAGGAAAGCGGGTTTTACCAGATTTTTTAATTGATGATCAAACTATTTTTTATATTAATCCCACCGGACGGTTTGTTCTGGGCGGCCCCCAAGCAGACGCTGGTTTGACGGGTAGAAAAATTGTTGTTGATACATATGGGGGTTATGCCAGGCATGGTGGCGGTTGTTTCTCAGGGAAGGATCCAAGTAAAGTAGATCGCTCTGGTGCTTATGGAGCTCGCTATGTGGCTAAAAACATCGTCGCTGCAAAGCTCGCCAGCAAGTGCGAAATTCAAATAGCCTATGCAATTGGAGTAAGTAAGCCCGTATCCATTTCTTTAGAAACTTTTGGGACAGAAACTATAAATAAAGAAAAAATCATAAGTCTTATCTCAGAGAACTTTGATCTTTCTCCATTTGGATTGATCAAGGAACTAAAATTGCGCCGTCCTATCTACAAGCAAGTAGCTGCATACGGACATTTCGGTAGAAGCGATCTTAACCTTCCTTGGGAAGATACAAGTATCAGTCAAGCTTTAGCTCGATAAGCTGTTGTCAGATTATAAAGGTCGTATTGAGTCCGTCCCTTAAATATATCAATTCCAATTATAAAAGATAAAACTCTTCAAAAACGAGATTTATCTACAGGTTATTATAATCCTAGTCCATCGGAGCTTTTGCTTTTACTTCGATTATCTGTTTTATAAAACCCACCACCTTTAAAGACTACTCCAACAGGTAGTATAACTCGCTCAACTTTAGAGCCACAGTTTGGACAACATTTAAGAGCTGCATCTTTGATAGATTGCTGTATCTCAAATTTTCTCTTTTCTTTCTCACAACGATAGGTATAAGTTGGCATAATTTAACTATACCCAATTTGCAGAGACTATCTCACACGATTTGCCCAAAACAGGTCAGATTGCACCATCTTTGTGGAAAAAACGGTACAATACGCCCAATGTCAAAACGCACACAAAATAAGAAAAAGAAAAGGCCACTTCCTTGGGTTCCCAAGCCCGTAGTCGAAACCCCAGAGTTTGTTGAAGATACTTATGTTCAAAGAAAAGGCAGGCGTGGCGAAGGATCTGGACGTTTTTCCTGGGTTCGAGCAGGTTTAGCTTTAGGAATAACAGTTCTCGTTATTTTGGCGGTTTTCGTTTTTCAATCTCCGAAGCAATCAACACAAGTTCGACCAAACGCAACAATTAGTCCAAGTGCCAAAGTACCAACCGTCGCCCCAAAGACAACGCCATCTATAAAACCAAGTGTCATCTCCAAAACCCCATAGTTCGTTGCGTATTGGTTAACGAACAGAGTTAAATGTGTCATTGTGTCAAAAGCGCGTTATGCTTAAGTTATGTCAGAAAATATTAGGCCTCGACTCTGTTGATCTTGATATAGATCTGCAGCAAAAAAATAAAACTATAGTGAGCATCAAAGATATGACTATTAGAGATTACTTGACATTCTCCCCACTAAAATAGGGGGATTCCCATCAGAGTTGCCTCTTGCGGGGCAAGCTTTCAAATAGGAGTTTCGCCCAATTGACCAAGAGAAGCTTCCTCTACTTAACTGGACTTACGCAAGGCGAGTGAAATGCTAACGTTTTTTGTCCTGTGAGATCGAAAACGGAACGATTTACACTAAAATTGCGTACTTGTAGAACTTTATTTTTCCAAAAACAGAGTGTACTACCTATTCTGCGTAAGTCCAGTACTTAATTAAGTTCTATTGCTATGTTCGCTCCTTTCTTTTTTCTGACGGAGTGTCAGTTTTCGAATTTATTCTAGCACCTGCTGACAGATCGTCAATGTGCCGCAATGCGTTAATTGGAAGTTGATACTCTGTAAAATAAAACGAGGTCTAGTTGGGCCAAGTCTCATTATCGGCTGTTCTATACTCCAACTCTATTTCTGCGTTCATCTTACGATACTCTGGATCTTTAGCTGCACGAGCATAAGCGAGCTTTCTTTCTTGTTGTTTTTTGGTAACAGTTCAGGTAGTCAAGTAGAGTCGGGTAACCAGGGGTTACCGCCAAACGCCATTTCCAGCCCCCGCAAGGGGTTGACGCCGTTCTTGCGAAGCGTGGAGAGGTAGCCTCTGGTGGTCAGAAAGTCTGAGGCTCCCGCCTCGGTGCGCCAGCCGCCAGAAACCTTCTGCTGGAGCTTGCACATGCGGATGTCACGCTCAGCGAGGTTGTTGGTGAACGGCA
>OCZT010006933.1_pt1 | contig 11154 bp, 8 predicted proteins | sample 1539031 | NCBI WGS metagenome assembly OCZT01 (sample SAMEA3539308, study PRJEB22396) | soil metagenome | biome: tundra; feature: field; material: soil | place: USA | collected 2010-05 | depth 0.15 m
CACCGAGATCTACACTCTTTCCCTACACGACGCTCTTCCGATCTGGGGACATTCGACGGCGCGGGATGGTTGCGGATCGGGCTCGCGGGGCATCAGCCTTCGCTGGGCGAGGACTATATCTCGACCGGGAGTTTGTACCTATGCACGACGGCGTTTCTGCCGCTGGGATTGCCGGCTGCGGACCGGTTCTGGAGCGGGGCTGCGGCGCCATGGAGTTCGGTGAAGGTTTGGGGCGGCGTGGACTTCAAGGCCGACCACGCGTTGGATGGGTGATTAGGCCGCTGGATCGCGACGACTGGGCGGCTGGGCGTAGGTTTCGGCGAAGGACTCGTCGGGAGAGGCCGCGGGCCAACCAATCATCACCAGGAAGACGTCGAAGACGAAAAGAGCAATGGCGATGTCGTTGAAGATGGTGGCCTGATGCGGGTCCGGCCAGCATTGATTGGCGGCCCAGAAGAGAAATGCGATGGCCAGCAGGATCGCTTTGAGCCACTCCTTGGGCGGAGGCCGATGGACGCTCTGGTACACGAGATAGGCGACGGCGATCATGGCGAGGGGGAATGCGCCGAGGAGGTCGTGGGCGCGGGCGGGAAAGAGCGCCGGGGCAACGTCCCAAAGCAGGAGTACGGCAACGCCTGCGAGCGTGATGACTCCGAGGAAGACTGGGATGGCTCTGTGGGCTCGATCGAGACGGGTGTACATAGGGAAAGGTTATCGCATAGGGGAACGTGTCTCGTTAGGCGACGGGTGTTCGAATGCAGCTAGCCGTTGGGCGTTAATGGCAGCATTAACGGGAGTGCCAAGAACGGTAATACCTCTTGCGTGCAAAATCGTGGTGAAGTGGGGCCCTGACATCTAACCTAATTGCAGGAGCGTGCGCCATGAGCCATCAGACTATTGACCTTACCGATGAGCTTACGAATGCGATTCAATCCGTGGTTGAATCCTTCGAGCCCTATCGGGCCGACCATCGCCCGGATTTAGCGGACGTCGACCGCTGGCTGATCTGGAACAATCAGACCTCGGAACGGCTGGGCATTGTGGCACTGGCCGGGCCACAGGAACATGCACTGTCGCTGGTGGAGAAGAAGACGCTGCTGCGCTCGCGCGCGATGGATCTGCTGCGCAACGTGGCTTAGGAGGCTGGGGAAAAGTCTGAATCGCCGCGACGAGGAGAAGGTCCGGGGCCAAAGCCCACTGACTAATATGCGACTCACCGCGGGCTAAAGCCCGCTGCTACTCCGAAAAGCAAGAGCGCAGGGTTTTTTCCGCAACCTGTTAGTTAGCCCGGGACACTTGTTACACTCAGTTGGGTTATGAAACTGAGAACAAAAACCGCTGCGAAATCCGGCGTTAAGCGGGACTATCCGACACCGGCTCTTGAGAAGGGTTTGGACATTCTGGAGCTGTTCGCCAGCACTCCAGGCGGCCTGACGGTCAGCGAAGTGGCGCGCAAGTTGAACCGCACCGTCTCCGAGATATTCAGGATGTTGCTGTGCCTGGAGCAACGGGGCTATCTTTCGCAATCGGAGAACCGGGAGCGGTATCAACTGACGTTGCGACTCTTTCGCCTGGCGCAGGAACACCCGCCGACCAAACGCCTGGTCACGGAAGCGCTGCCGGTGATGCACAGCGTGGCGCATGAGCTGCGACAGTCGTGTCACCTGGGAGTGATCGACGGTGGACACGTGGTGATTGTCGCGCAGGTGGATGCTCCGGAATCTACTGGCTTTTACGTCAAGATGGGGTCGAAGGTGGAGCTGATGCACGCTGCGACAGGAAATGTGATTCTTGCGTACCAGACGGAAGACTCACGCAAGCGAGCCCTGGAAGAGTGGGCCCGTGAGACGCAGCGGAAGAAGCCAGCGGACCTGGACGCCCATCTTGCGAAGATCCACCGGCGCGGCTACGAGAGACGGGCGAGCTATCAGGTTACCGGTGTCGTGAATGTCAGTTTCCCCGTGCTGAGTGCGAATGGGAATGCTGTCGCCGGGCTTACGATTCCCTACGTGAAGCGCATTGAGGACAAGATCGGCATTCATGACGTGGTGAGGGTGATGCGAGACGCGAGCCAGGAAATATCCGAGGCGCTGGGAGCGGCGCCGGGAGCGTCCAAGACACGGCGCGGCGCACGCGTGAAGAAGTAACGCGTGGTTCGTGCGCTACACGCTGCGGGGCTACTTATCGTCCGGCTCAAGTCGCGTCCCTAGCAGTTTGGGACTCGTGGACGCCAGGCTCGTGCCAAAATGGTAGGTGAGCCATCATGCCAAACGAGATCATCCCGGAATCTTCCCCCGCAGTTGAAACCACACCTGAATCTACTGAAGAGTCGTTTGGTGAGCTGCTCGCGCAATTTGAGCACACCCATTCCCACAAAGCAGAGGACGGCACAAAGCAACTGCAAGGCACAGTCGTCTCGATCGACGCCGAATTTGTGTACCTGGATATCGGCTACAAATCCGAGGGGATTCTGCTGCGGAGTGCATTTGAAAACAATGCCGAAGGAGTATCTCCGGGAGACACTTTTCCCGTTTCGGTGAAGGGCCGCAATGCCGAACGCTACTACGAGCTTTCGCGCCACAAAGTCATCCAGCCCGTCGACTGGGCATCGCTGGAAGAAGCCTTCACACAGAAGACTCCGGTTGTGGGGACGGTGACCGCGGTGGTGAAGGGCGGCCTCACCGTCGATGTTGGCGTACGCGCGTTTATGCCGGCTTCCCGCAGTGGAGTGCGCGACGCGGCAGAGATGGAGAAGCTTGTCGGCCAGGAGATCACCTGCCGCATCACCAAGCTGGACGTGACGGATGAGGACGTGGTTGTCGACCGCCGCGTGATTGCTGAAGAGCAGGCGCGTTCCCTCGAACAGGGCCGCTATTCCGAACTAAAAGAGGGCGACATCGTCAGTGGCCAGGTCCGCAGTTTTGCCGCGTACGGCGCCTTTATCGATCTTGGCGGAATCGATGGCCTGTTGCATATCAGCGACATCGCGTTGAGCCGCGTGACTACTCCGGAAGACGTGTTGTCGATCGGCCAGCAACTCCAGCTCAAGGTGCTCAAGGTCGATGCCGAGAGCAGGCGCATCTCCCTTGGGCTCAAACAGCTTGAGCCGGAGCCATGGGATTCCGCGGCAGACAGATATACGGTCGGCCAGCGGATCAGCGGCACCGTTACGCGACTGATGGACTTCGGAGCATTCGTCGAGATGGAGCCTGGGATCGAAGGTCTCATCCATGTTTCGGAGATGTCGTGGGTGAAGAAGGTTCACAAGCCCAGCGACATTCTGAAGCCAAGGGACACGGTTGAGGCGGTGGTGTTGTCCGTGAGTCCGGGCGAACGCCGGATCTCGCTCGGGCTGAAGCAGGCGCTCGGAGACCCGTGGACAGAGGCGCCGCAAAAATTTCCCGTGGGTTCGGCAATCGAAGGCCCGGTGACGCGCCTGATGAAGTTTGGCGCATTTGTGCAACTGACGGAAGGCGTTGAGGGACTTGTTCACGTCAGCGAGATCGTTGCTGATCGGCACATTCACCATCCGCAGGATGTACTGAAAGTGGGTCAGATCGTCAAGGCGCAGGTGCTCGCCGTCGACACGGAAAAGCGGCAGATCAAGCTCAGCATGAAACAACTGGTTCCCACCAGCCTCGGCGAATATCTGGAGGAGCACAGCGAGGGCGATGTGGTCTCTGGTCGCGTTGTGGAGCAGACACCGGAGTTTGCCACGATTGAACTTGGCGAGGGGATCCGCGCCAAGTGCCGATTGGCGACAAGCGCTCCTGCCGCGGCGAAGAGCAGGAGCGACGCAGGGGTTGACTTGTCGTCACTGACATCAATGCTAAGTGCTCGCTGGAAGGGTGGAACGGCGCCTTCCGGCAGCCAGCCGGAGCCGCTCAGCGTGGGCCAGATTCGCAGTTTCCGGCTTGTAAAACTCGACCGCGAGGCGCAGAAGTTCGAGCTGGAATTGGCTTAGCCATTCGCTGAGGCACATCCGCGAATATTGCGTCATCCGCCTGGATGAATGGCTTTTTGCTGGCTGACGTCGTTGCCGTCGCCGCTCTTCAAACTGCGGAAGACGATCGTCGATGCGATGGTCAGTACGCCGAGGGCGATGAGAGCTTTGTGGATTCCGTGAATCATCCCGGCCGGGTCGGAGTGAGAGCTGGGAATGAAGAACGCTGTGGCCAGCCCCGCGATGGCTACGCCGAAGCTGATTGACATCTGCTGCATGGTGCTGGCGATGGAGCTTGCGCTGCTGGCGTCCTGCTCCGTGATGTCGGCGTAGACCAGCGTGTTCATGCTGGTGTACTGCAGTGAGCTGAACGCTCCGTAGAGGAAGGCCTGGAGAACGATGACCCAGACCGGCGTACCCAGGCCGATGGTGGCGAAGACCATCAGCAGAATGCCGAGGATGATGGTGTTGGAGACAAGGACGCCGCGATAGCCGATGCGTCGCAGCAGTCCCGGCATGAACGCCTTCATGCTCATGGCGGCGAGTGCCTGGGGCATGACGAGCAATCCGGACTGGATCGGGGTGAAACCCAGGCCCACTTGATAGAGGAGGGGCAGGAGAAACGGCACTCCGCCGATTCCCAGTCGAGTGAAGAAGCCGCCGCCCGCAGCGGCCCGAAACGTACGAATGCGGAATAATTTGAGCTGGAGCAAAGGGAATTCAAGACTGTTGGCGTGGATTCCGTATCCGGCGAGCAGGACGAGCGACATGACGAGGAGGCTGGACATCTCCCGTGAGCTCAGAGCATGTTCGCCGAAGATCTCCAGTACATACGACAGCAGTCCGATGCCGGAGCCGAAGAGAATGAGTCCGACGACATCAAGCGGGTGGGTCTGCTCTTCGCGGTAGTCGGGCAGATGCAGATAGACGAGGATCAGGCCTGCGAGGCCGATGGGGATATTGAGGAAGAAGATGAAGCGCCAGTGCAGATAGCCGACGATGAGGCCTCCGGCGATGGGTCCGAGCATAGGAGCTATCAGGGCCGGGATGGAGACGAAGCTCATGGTGCGGATGAGTTCGGATTTGGCGAATGTTCGCACCAGGGTGAGCCGGCCGACGGGGACCATCATCGCTCCGCCGCAGCCCTGCAGGATGCGGCACGCGACCAGCAGGTGAATGTTGCCCGATATTCCACATAGAAAGGAGCCAAGGGTGAACAGGCCAATTGCAGATGCGAATACGAGACGGGTTCCGAACCTGTCCGCCATCCAGCCGCTGATCGGGATGAAGACGGCGAGGCTTAGCGTGTAGCTGGCCAGCACCGCCTTCATGCTCAGGGGAGCGACGCCGAGGGCCGCAGAGATGGCGGGAACTGCGGTGTTGAGAATCGTCGTATCCAGCGACTCCATGAAAAATGCGACGGCGACGAGCCACGGCAACAGGCGCCGGGCGGCGTCTGATGGAGTGGATGAAGGCGGAGGCGCAATCAACGGGCCGGGAGGATTCATACGGAGGAACTTCGGGGAGGACTCACCGCCATCATGTTAGCCGATGTATCCAACATCCAGAACAGAGGCCGGACTGGAGCTGGACCGAGATCGCTACTTCAACGTCGATTCAAACTGTGCGCGCGAGTAGATAAGGGCCTTCTGCAGTTGCTGGGCGAAGTTCTGCGCGGATGCCGTCATGTGCTGGCTGTAGATGAAAGCGCCCAGCGAGAGATACGTCAGGAAGGTGCGGTTGCTGATTGTCGAACGCCAGCCGAGGACCCGGATGGCGAAAAGGATCCATACTCCACGCACAAGCAGGACGAGCATGCACATCCTCCGCAGGGCCCGGGAACATTGGATTTAGGAAGTAAACCAGATAATCCGCCAAGGCTGCATCGCAGTCAAGAGCGAAGTTACAGCATCAAGTCAAGTCCGTGGAAGGGCGGAAAGGGCGACGTGGTGGGCGATGTGGCTCGCGCAACCCGCAAGTGTGGACTCAAGTTTGGGATATACCTCTCGCCCTGGGATCGACATGAACCCAAGTACAAAGACTCCGCCGCCTATGACGACTACTACCAGGCAGAGTTCTAATGATTGCGCAGTCCCGCCGCTTACGTCCCGCAGAATGTCGCACTGACGCACTCCTCGGGGCGGGCTGGCGTGGTGTACCGCTCCAGGTCCGGCCTGTCCTCGTATGGGCGTGACACGACGTCCAGTAATTCCTCGAACGGTTGGAAGTCCTGCCGGTTGACGGCGGCATCGAGCGCCGCCTCCACCACGTGATTGCGCGGGATGAATGCCGGATTTGACCTCCGCATCATCGCAGCGCGTGCCTGGCCCGAGACAGGCTCTTCTTCCAGGCGCCGGCGCCATTCAGCAGCCCACGAGTCATAGGCGCTGGGGTCGGCGAAGAGCGCACGTGCTCCCCCGCCGCCTTCCAGTCCGGCCGCGGCATCGCACAGCCGGCGGAAGGTCAGGGTGAAGTCAGCGTGGTTGGCTGCCATGCGCTCCAGCAGGTCCTGCGCCAGCGCGGCATCGACGTCGCGCTCAGTGAAGAGGCCAAGCTTGCGGCGCAGGCCGGCCATGCGAGCCGCCTCAAACTGCGGCTCGAACGCGGCGAGCGCCTCCTTGGCCGAGGCCAGCGCTGCCTCTTGATCTCCGGCCTCCTGCTCCAGAAGGGGCAGCAATGCCTCGGCCAGGCGCGTCAGGTTCCAGTGTGCGACGGGAGGCTGGTTGCCATAGGCATAGCGTCCGTTGAGGTCGATGGAGCTGAAGACTTTGTCCGGATCGTATGCCTCCATGAAGGCGCAGGGGCCGTAATCGATGGTCTCGCCGGAGATGGAAGTGTTGTCGGTGTTCATCACGCCGTGGATGAAGCCGAGGAGCATCCACTGCGCGACCAGGTGCGCCTGCCGGGCGATCACGCTATCTAACAGTGCCCGGTACGGCTGCTTTGCCCTCGTGACCTCAGGATAGTGGCGGGCGATCGCATAGTCCGCCAGACTGCGCGTCCCTTCCGTGTCGCCCCGTGCGGCGAAATACTGGAAGGTGCCCACGCGCAGGTGGCTCGCCGCTACCCGGGTCAGCACGGCTCCGGGCAGGACTGTTTCGCGCAGCACCTGTTGCCCCGTGGTCACCGCGGCCAGGGCTCGGGTGGTCGGCAAGCCGAGCGCCGCCATGGCCTCGCTCACGATGTACTCGCGCAAGACCGGACCGAGCGCCGCCCTGCCGTCGCCGCGGCGGGAGAAGGGGGTTGGGCCGGAGCCCTTGAGCTGGATGTCGTAGCGCACGCCGTCACGCCCCATCACCTCACCCAGCAGGTTGGCGCGGCCGTCGCCGAGCTGAGGCACTAAATGCCCGAACTGGTGCCCGGCATAGGCGATTGCCAGAGGCTCGGCCCCCTCGGCCACGCGGTTGCCGGCCAGGATCTCCACGCCTCGCGCGCTTGCCAGCGCCTCCGGATCGAGCCCGAGGCTCCGGGCCAGTTCCACATTCACCTTGACCATGCGCGGGGCTGCTACCGGTGTCGGGTCCAGCCGCGCGTAGAAGCGCTCCGGCAAGCGGGCATACGTGTTTTCGAAGCCGAAACGGACGGACTGGTGGTCGGGGGCCGAAGTTCCGGGCAACACAATCGCGGGAGCATCTGGTGAACTCATGATCTATTTGATGTGGGTATGCTGTTTTCGCTTCCAGCTCAGGAACCGGGCCAGCCATATCATACAGGTGCCTGTATATACGGAAGCTCCCTCGTGATGCCGGTCACAGGCTGCCGTTGCCGCCAGCTGAGACAATGATCCGTGCTGCGCGAGGATCAGAAAATGGCTACGGCTACGGCGACACAAGCGAAGACGATGCATACTCTCCCCGGAGATGCGGTGCGCCAGATTCAATGGCGATTTGCGGACCGCTTCGATCTGCAGATGCTGGTACAGTCCTCCCGGGCCGTGGCGCGAGGAACGGTAGCCCGCATGGTGGCCGCCGGCGAGCGCAATACCCACGAGTGGACACCCGCCAAGAGCGAGATGATGGAGGCGTTCGATCGCGCCGGCATCACCGCTGCCTTTATGGAGCCGGAAGAGGGCGGATTCATCGCTGGGCCGAAAAACCTGGCGCTGGCACTTGCCGCCTTTGAACTGGCTTGGGTAGATGGCGGCGCGGCGACCGCCAGCCTGGCGAGCTTTCTGGCGCTAGCGCCCATCCATGAATGTGGCACCGCCGAGCAGGTGCGGCATTACAAGGGACTGGCCGCCCCGCCACAGGCAGGTGAAGACCGCAAGCCGTGGCGAGGAGCCTTCGCGCTGACCGAGCCACTCCCCTATGTGGGCGTGGACACCGGCGTGTTGAGCGGCAAGGTGAGCGTCGTTGAGTGGAAGGACGGCCAGGAACCCATGCTGCAGGTGGACAAGCGCGGACGGTTCATCACCAATATCGCCTTCGCCAACTTCGTCACCGCGGCGGTGACCTCCGACGATCCGCGCATCAAGGGCAGTTGCATGGTGATTCTCGAGGAGGGCGACGAGGGCATCTTCGACCGTGGAACGCCGACCAAGAAGCTGGTTCATCAGCTCTCTTCGACCGGCGATCCGGTCTTCAATCTGAAGGTTCCGGCGAGCCGCATCATCGGCGGATATACCGTGCAGGATGGGGTGATCGTCCCCCGGTTTAACCACAGCGAGGTGATTGAGGCGGTGTTTCGCCGCACCCGCGTGGGCGTTGGTCTGATGACGTCCGCCAAGCTGCTGTCGGCGGTTGAGCCGGTGATCCGCTACCAGCGCGGGCGCTTCCGCGGGGCCGCGGGCGCCAAGCCTGGTTCGATGCGCTACGAGTTCGGCATCCAGCAACGCGAGGATGCATTGCACCGGCTGGTCGATGTCTGGGCCACGGGAGAGGCCGCCACGTCGCTGGGCTTCGCTACCGCAAGGCTGTTTGACGACTTGGACCCAATAGAGAAGCAGAAGAACGCGATTCTGAAAGAGCGCGGAGTGGTGGGCCGGCGGGCGGAGCTAAGGGCGCTGCGAGAGAGCGAGCAAAGAGCGGTTGAATTGCTTGCGCTCGAACCCGATGATCCGCGCCGGATCGCACTGGCCGCCGATCCGCTGGTCGATTTTGTTCTGAAGGATTCCGAGGCCAACGTGCTGTGCCCGGCGACCAAGCTATGGAACACCGGCAACGGGGCGAACATGATGCGCGAAGCGGTAAGCCTGATGGGCGGCTACGGCATCACCGAGGACTGCCCGGGATTTCTGGCCAACAAGTGGATGGATGCCCAATTGGAGGCAACCTACGAGGGCCCGGAGGCAGTGCAACGGCGGCAACTGACGGTGACCATGACCAGCGAGGTCTTCCTGGCGCAGTTCCGGGCATGGATCGAGTCGATGCGGCAGATCGCCGGGACGCAGCCGGGAACCGGGGCGTGCACCCTGGCTTCGGCGATGGAGATGTGGCAGTGGACGCTGGCCCATCTGCAAAAGGCGACCGACCCAACCGGCGGCCTGTTGTATCACGGGCAGAGGCAGGGTGTGACGTTTGCGTTAGCTGACGCGCTTTGCTGGCTGCTCGCCTCGCGCTGCCAGATTCTCGACGTGCTGGAACTGGAAGCACGCGGCGGAGACGATGAAGTTGCCGCCGAAGGGCTTGCGGGAACGGTGCAGTTCCTCAGCGATCTCTGCCACACCCAGGCGGCGCGGGCCAGCGGCGAAGTCTCGCGCATCTGCGCTGAGCTGGTGTTTGGCTACAATCGCCACCCGGCCTGGGATGAGGAAGGCTGTAGCCACTGCTTTACGACGCAGGAGCTCGAAGAGCTGGAAGAGACGATGCCCGGCATCTCGGCCTTCGCCATCGATGTCGTGGGCACGAATGGCAGTCATCCGCCAAAGGCAGGGCCATGCGCAGGGTGCGCGGGAGCGAGCCACTTTCAGCAACTGCAGAACAAGCTCACCACCTGCCTCAGCGGCTCGCGGCTGGCCAAAGACCGGGCGGCGGATACGCTCAGCAAAGTGATGATTCCTGAAGCTCTGGACTACCCCGTATGAGCGGGGCAACCTTTGCCACCAAGGCACTGGCGGCCGCAACCGAGCGGCAGACGATGGAAGTCGACATCGCGTGCGTCGGCTTCGGCCCGGCGATGGGCGGCTTTCTCACAACCCTGACGCGCGAGTGGGGCGAGCATCCGGATGACCCTGCCTTTGAAAGCAAGGTTGCGCCGGGTATGCCGTTGCAGGTGCTCTGCTACGAACGCGCCGACGATATAGCCGCCGGGGTCAGCGGTGTGGTGACCCGGGCGCAGGGCATCCGTGCCAGCTTTCCCGATCTGAATCCGGCAGAGATTCCCATGGCTGCGCCGGTCACCGAGGAGCGAGTGCTCTACCTGTTGGACCCGATCGGCGCCAGCCGCCGCTCGTTCGCTCTTCGGGTGGGAGATGCCATCCTGCGCGGTTTAGACAAGTGGGTGCTGCGTCTGGAGGACGATGCGTTCGAGCTGCCGTGGACTCCGGGCTTCCTGCACAAACACGGCGGCTTGGTGCTGTCGCTGGGCCAGTTCAACCAGTGGATCGGTACGCAGTTGATGGCCAGCGGCCTGGTCCAGATATGGCCGGGGACCCCGGTGAGTGCGCCGATCTTTGCCGGCGAAGCGGTTGAGGGCATTCGCCTCGCCGACCAGGGCGTCGACCGCACGGGGGCGCCGGCCGCAGGTTTCATGCCGGGAATGGATGTCCGCGCCCCGCTCACCGTGGTGGGCGATGGGCCGGTTGGCGCGGTCGGCCAGGCGATCGATCAGCGGCTTGGTCTGCCACCAGGACACGCGCAGAGCGAATGGGCACTGGGCATGAAGATGGTGATCGAATTGCCGGAGTCGGCGGTGGACTCTCCGCTGAAGCCAGGCGTGGTCTGGCACACCTTCGGCTATCCCGAGCCGGAGATCTTCGGCTTCCTGTATGTCCATCCCGATCGCCTCGTCTCAGTGGGGATCTTCGTTCCATCGTGGCTGAGCGATCCCTCGCGGACCGCGTATCGCTATCTGCAGCACTACATCCAGCATCCGGCCCTGTGGCGTTATCTCAAGGATGGAACCCTGCGCTCATGGGGAGCCAAGTCGCTGCAGGAATCCGGCAAGCATGGCGAGCCGTTTCTCAGCGGCGATGGTTTTGCGCGCATCGGAGAAGGCTCGGGCAGCACCAGATCGGAAGAGCGTCGTGTAGGGAAAGAGTGTAGATCTCGGTG
>OCZT010006934.1_pt1 | contig 11152 bp, 14 predicted proteins | sample 1539031 | NCBI WGS metagenome assembly OCZT01 (sample SAMEA3539308, study PRJEB22396) | soil metagenome | biome: tundra; feature: field; material: soil | place: USA | collected 2010-05 | depth 0.15 m
AGTAGGTCACGATATCCACGGCGACTGGAGCGTGGAAGGACTGCCCAGTTACCGTGGATATCGTGACCTACTCGTAGGTGGCGGAACACCTTCGTGGATGCTGATGCAGTGGCAGGACGCCATAGCGTACGGCACACCAGAGTCCTACTACGTAGGGAACTGGGACGAAGACACTTCTCTGCAGACGTTAGGGGAATACCCATACACTGGGAAGTACACGTTGCTGTACAACATGTGTTGGCGTGACATGCAGAATGGAAAGATGCACATCGAAGCGATGCCCCTGAACTCATTTGTGCTGGACACGGTAGTACCCATCATCATGCAAGCCAAGGAAATCTCCTACGAGAAAACCATGGCGGCTCTGAAGGAGCAGAAGGACAAAGACGACGCAGCAGACTTGACTATGATCGAGGATTGTATGCGTGACGCTTCACTTGCCTTCAAAGGACCAGTGTCGTACGCACGGCAAGGATGCAGAACAAGCCTCATAGACAAGAAAGTTGAGGCAATGACTCGGAACTGGAACCGCATGACCACTAACGCTAAAAGACTTGGAAGAGGATTAAGCAGTTACAGTAACAACCCCACACTATGAAGACACATTGTGTAAACGGGCATGAAATGGTACCCAGTAACGTATACTGGAGAGGAAAGTACGCAAAGTGCAAAATCTGCAACAATGCTAGGGTACAAAAATGGGTTCTTACCCATCCTGACCAAGCAAAAGAAGCAGGTCGTATTAAGGTTGCTGCGTGGAAAAAGAGAAATCCTACAAAGGTTTCAATAATGAATCAAAAACGTAGAGCCTTACGGACTCAAGCTGGAGGTTCATACACCTTAGATGAATGGGTAGCTTTATGCGTGTATTATGGCAATGTGTGTCTTTGCTGTAACAGGACATTTGCTGTTGAGGTTTTAACTCCAGACCATGTGATTCCTATATCACTAGGAGGCACTAGTAACATAGATAATATACAGCCCTTGTGCTTACCTTGCAACCTGCACAAGTACACAGGCACAACAGATTTCAGAAAACTCAGAACTTAGACTCGGAAAACTCAGAATGACGCACAGCGTCAGAAGGATTATAAAATATGGACGCAACTTGTTCTTCACCAACAACCCGTGGCGATCTCAGCGCGGCTATGACTCGGGCAAATAACATCGATTGGAACTTCTCAACAGCAGATTACATGTTGAGCCGCCCAGCCGATTTCTTTGTGTATCTCTTTAACATCGCAAAGCAGGAATACAAAATTTCTCGCTTACCTATCATCAAAGAGATGATTATCCCTGCTCGCAAAGAGGGAGAAAAATACGCACGTGTTACGAAACTTCCTTCACCTATGAAGTTACCAAAGGGCAACGTAGATTCCAACGATATCGACGTTGTTGTCATGGACGGCAGACGCATGGCGATGGACATTATCAACCCTGACAACTTCTCGTTGGATCAGGATGCAGTTATCACAGGCAGTTTCTCCGTAGGCAATAACCTAGGTAAACTCGGTGTGTTTTGGTCGTTGAATGAGGAGCCAACCGAAGCAGAACTCGCTGCGGCAACCAAGCGTTTAGAAGCGCATTACCGTAGTGTACTGACCGAAGCACGTGCAGTGGAAACGTCCAATCCGCAGGCACTCCCAGCAGTGCTCACGCCAATTACCCACGCAGCGGCAGACTACTTCAGGGAAACTTTTAACTGGCATAAACGTGAGGTTCACCTAGAGAGTTGCCCACGTTGCGGACAACCTGCTAAGATTGATGCACCTTTCCACCCACTTGAAGGTGGTGGCTTGTGTATCGGAAACTGGAAAGCGGCAATAGCTGCTGGTGTAAGAAGCAGAGCGCAGGCTTATGAAGCCACGGACGATGAGCAATTTGCGCCCAAAGTTCGTAAGGTTACCTCTGTAGATGTGGAAGAAGAAGCGTAAGTCTTTAATACCTCAGGACCTCGAATCCTGAGTTAGAGTTGGGAGCAGCCTTCAACTGCTCCCTTCTCGACCTTTGAAGGAGGGTACAATGCGAGGAAGACCAAAAGGAAGCAAAGATTTATCACCTAGAAAAATAAAAGCGCATTTAGAACTAGAAGGGCAACGCTTCAGGTGTTTAGTAGTACAGAGGCGCATAGGGATCAGTAAAAATGGAAGCGTAATGTGGGAATGCCTTTGTGACTGTGGTAAAACTAAAAATGTTCCCACTAATGAACTGAGGTCTAATCGCGTAGGCAGTTGTGGTTGTCTTCTAACTGTTCCTGATCCAGCGTTTAACGGATTGTTTGGCAGTTATAAAGGTCAAGCCAAAAGCCGTGGCATAGCGTGGGAATTGACTCAAGAACAATTTAGGAAACTTACTGAATCTCCCTGTTACTACACAGGTAGAGAACCGTCAAATGTGTATACATCTGTAAGTTCCAGAGGCAGAAACAAGCGTGGTCTGCCTTCTACGGAAGATGATACCTACACTTATAACGGTGTAGATCGCTTGGATTCCAGTAAGGGTTACACATTGGATAACTGTGTATCAAGTTGCAAGGATGCAAATCTTGCAAAACAGTCGTTATCTCACTACGAGTTCATAGCACTCTGCAAAGATATTGCTGCTCGTCATTAGAATTTAGTAACACGACCTTGGCACCCGAACGAGCCTGAGCAAATTCGGTTCTGAGTCCCGCATTTGTCGGACTCTAAGGGTGCCATGTAATTTCAACACCAAACCTTAGGGGGAGTGTGACGAGAACCGTTTTTGATCTGAGTCCAAAAACCGTAACCTTTGTCCACTCCCCCTATGTTAGTTTAAGGAGACAATATGCCTAGCCCATCAATTAACGTAGGACAGGCTACCACTAGCCTTGAGACAATAATGAACCTCGTGCGTGCGATTTGCAACGACTCACAGGCAGGTGTAAATAACATTCCCGGAGAGGGGCAGATCATTACTGATTCGCCCACGATCTCTCCGTTCGTTTTGCCGATGCTTAACTCATCCATTCGTAAACTGTATCGGATGCTACGCAACGTCGGAGACCCCTGCCTTATAAGGGACAACATTATTTTCACCAACCTGCCAATCATCAATAGCCCGGCAAATGGCTTGGGTCAATCCGATCCAGCCGTTCAGACTTTCCTTGACCCCACAGGTTACTTCGATGGTGTGCAGATTTGGCCCAATTTTCCTCTTCCCGACGACATGCTTTACCCAACGCAGTTGTGGGAACGCAGAACAGGAAGCAATGATATATTTCATAGCATGGAAGCACCGTCTGGTGGCATGGAAAGTGCCATGCAGGGTCCATATCTGAAGCAATGGGAATGGCGTAACAATCGCCTGAATTTCCGTGGTGCAACGCAGAACGTGGACATTAGATTGCGTTATTACTGCTCTTTGCCACAGTTCTTCAGTTCCACTATGGACTTCGCATCGACGTATGTTCCTGTTATGGACTGCACCGACTTTCTTGCATTTGATGTCGCGGTAACTTACGCGACCATGCTAGGCTCTCCGGGTTTAGCAGGACTGCAAGTCATGGCAGCAGACCATATGTTCCAACTGAAAAACGCGAATGTCAGACGTATGCAGCATGAAACTATTCATCGCATTCCGTTTGGACATAGTGATGGCGACCTGAACAACGAGTTCAGTTTTCTTTCTTGGTAAAGAGGCTCCCATTGTGGATGCGACGTTGTGGTCAATGTGGTAGAGAATTACGTAAATCAAGTTTAGCAGAAGTCATACAATGCCTCTGCGGATGGTGGTGGGGAAAATAACATGCCAAATCTAGCACGTTTTGACACGTGGATTCGTAGCGCAGTAGGCCCAGCGGCGGCTGGTGCTAGTGTTTTTATCTGTTCGCAACCATGTGCCGTTTCTTCTAATCCTACACCAAAGGCACAGTTGTACTCTGACGTTGCTGGTACATTGCCAATCGCCCAGCCACTCGTAGCAGATGGCTTTGGTCACGTGTTTTGCTACATCGCTTCTGGTACCTACACCATTGTAGTTGTGTATGGTGGACAACTAGTGCTTTCCTACCCAGATCAAGTCATCGCAGTAGGTTCCGGTAGTTCTGGGACGTTAGTGTCGGGACTGCCTAGTATCATCACAGCACCTGCGGGGGATGTTATAACAGCAGACGGAGCAGGAAACATCCAAGACGGTGGCGTGCTTCTAAGTAACTTAGCCTCTGCAGTGTCAGTCACCAACGAAACCAATAGAGCACTTGCAGCCGAGGCGTTGCTTGCTCCCAAAGCTAGTCCTGTATTCACAGGCATAGCAACGGTACCTGAGGTAACTTTCCCCGGTTCTGGAAGCGGATCAGTTTCCATAATTTCTCCAGCAGCACCCTCTACGTGGACAATGACGTTACCCACCACGGCAGGAGTAGCAGGACAAGCACTAGTGACGAACGGCTCTGGCGCAACGCTGTGGGCAACCCCCGGCCCTGTATCTGGGCAGAACGTATGGATTGCTGCAGCTAACGGTTTTGCTGCTGCTAACTTTGCACAAGGTGCTTTTATGGGAAATACGGTGGGCAACTGTCTGCCGGGAAGGTACGCTTTGTGCATGCCTGCTATATGGAAAGTAAGTTTCCAAGCATTCCCCGGAAACACCACAAAGATTGCCGCTTGCTCTATCGTGGTATGCCCAGCAGATAGTCCAGTTGCGTCTTCACATGTCATTGTTCTATTCTCAGGCATTGGGACTGCCTCTTTCACTTCAGAGTTAACGTCTGATGCAATATCGTTGCAGATAGATGCAGAGCATGACTACTACCTGATGGTGTACTACGATGGTACGTCAAATGATCCGGGGTACTGGCAAAATAACGGACTAAACGCCGCTGTTTATAATCCCGGTGCAATTTACTCTACTGTGAACAACACCAACCCTACCAACATTTTGACTACACCATCTAGTCCCTCAACTAATTTTTATATTCACTATAAAAAGATCACGGTGGCGTAACATGGGTATGAGCAAAGTTTGGGCATGGCTAGGCAAAGCGTTCAGTGAGAACGGGGAGCCTAGCGCATCCCGTATCATAAGTGCGTGGTTGAGCGTGTCATCGATGGCACTGATATGGTGGATGGCAAAGAATGCTATGAGCCAACCTGTGGAGAAGCTACAGGTTTGGGTTGGTGGCATGCCAATGATCATCGGTGCACTGGCAACCTTTGCAGTTTCACCGTACGGTGTGTCGAAGTTAACTGGTATATTTACCAAGACGGCTGACAAAGTTGTCGATGAAGAAGAGCATAAGGACGACAAGAAGTGAGAACCTTAGGAAGAACAAGGCGGGAGGCAGCAATCGTGCTGCCTCCCATAAAACAACTAGCGACTATCATAGTCCCCAGCAAGCACTCAGACATCTTCGAAGGGTGCCGTAGCAACCTAGCGGAGTGCGCTAAGAATGCTACAAAGATTTTGATACGTGACGGCACAGCAATAGCAGAGCCTGAGGATTGGACTACCATCCAAGGTCCATCTTCACCGTTCGTGTACGCACACAACATGAACCTAGGCATAGCAGCCTGTTCTGGCGACGTGCTACTTATGAATGACGACGCACGGTTCGTTCGGGCAGGAACCCTAGAGGCACTGCAGGGCGTTTTAGCACTGCGACCAGACGTTGGTATCCTCTCGCCAATTGTGCAAGGCGTGGCAAACGGCGTAGGATATACACGAGAAATGGCGCAGGTAACCAGTGGGTACCTCAGTTTTGTATGCGTGCTGATACGACGCGCCGTGATAGACAAGATAGGACTTCTAGACGAGTCTTTCACAGGATATGGCTCAGAAGATGTAGACTACTGTCGCAGGGCACAGGCCGCAGGGTTTTCCTTAGCGGTGACCGCACTCGCAACCGTAGCACATACCAACGGGAGTTCCTCATACACCCGTGAGGCGGATATCGAGGCTAAGCGCCAAGCGTCTGCCAAGCAGTACCTCCAGAAATGGGGAAGAAAGACTCAGGGGCACTATGGAGATGAGCAATAGCTTAGCAGGGAGGAAACTCCTTGTTACAGGCGGAACTGGCACTATAGGAAACGCAGTAGTAGAGCGCTACTTGAACACTGACATTTCAGAAATAAGAGTGTTCAGTAGGGACGAAAAGAAGCAAGATGAGATGCGTAAGCGCTTCAACAACCCACGCATCAAGTATTTTATCGGTGATATTCGAGACTCAGCAAGCCTACTTGAACCAATGCAAGGAGTAGACTATGTGTTCCACTCTGCGGCATTGAAGCAGGTGCCATCGTGCGAGTTCTTTCCGTACGAAGCCATAAAAACCAACATACTAGGGGCAGAGAACGTGTTTAACTCTGCCATCGAGAACGGTGTCAGCAGGGTTATAGCGCTCAGCACAGACAAGGCAGTGTACCCAAACAGTGCCATGGGAATGACCAAAGCGCTGATGGAGAAGTTAATGATCTCCAAATCCAGAGTACAGAGCAAGACGGTACTTTGTGGGACGCGCTACGGAAATGTTTTGGCGTCCAGCGGTTCTGTAGTTCCTTTGTTCATCGAGCAGATCAAAGCAAGTAAGGAATTAACCATCACTGACCCGTACATGACTCGGTTTATGATGACAATTGACGAGGCGGTAAGTTTGGTAGCCTACGCCTTTGAGAATGGGAACACCGGGGACATATTCGTTAAGAAGTCAGATGCTGCTACGATCTTGACGATTGCGGAAGCGCTGAAGAAGATTCTACATGCCTCCAATGGAACCAAAATCATAGGCGCACGGCATGGTGAGAAGCCCCACGAGACACTGGTAGCTGCCGACGAGATGGTACGCGCCAAAGATTGTGGAAGTTACTTCCGCATCGCACCAGACTCTAGAGATTTGAACTACGAAGCATGCATGCTCGTCCAAGGTGATCGCAAGGAGTACACAACTCAGAGCACACACCTTATGACCGTGGACGAGATGGTGACGTTGCTGAGAACATTGGAAGGACTCCATGCTTAACTATAGTGTATTGGTGACATCCTGCAATCGCCACGACCTGTTGGAGCAGACGATCAACTCCTTTATAGAAAACATGAACATACGGCCACAGGAAACCATCATTGTAGAGGATGGCTCTGCACCAGCGCCGAACTGGATCAATGCTGGGCACATGGAAAACATGGGGAAGAGAACGTGGCTCAACAATTGGGCACGAAGAGGTCAACTGCACAGTGCCGATAGGCTCTGGGAGGCATGCTCTACCGATCTTGCATTCTGGATGGAGGATGACTGGAGATTCCTAGAGACTGGATTCATGGAAAAGTCTCAAGAGATCATCGAGAAGTACCCAGAAGTCTTCACAGTATCCATGCGCGGTCCTGCACTCACAGGTTGGCACCCGCTAGTAGATGATGCACGGTTTCCGTTCAAGATTTTGCAGCCGGGATATAGTTGGGGATGGGGAGGATTCACCTTCAACTGTGGACTAAGACGCAAAGCAGACTACTTGAAACTTGGCATGCCATACGCTCAATACGTAACGCAGACAAATACTCCCTCGTTTGAGTTGGAGATGTCCAAGCGGCATGTTGATATGGGCTACGTGATTCCAGACATAGGAAAGTACATCGAGCACACAGGTGCTGGGCATTCGTGCTACGGGGGATAATGATGAAAGTGTTGATAGCGATAACAAGCTGTGTCCGCGATGCTCAGAACGGCAACAACCAAGCCCTTCGAGACACATTCTTGATGGATGTAGCAAACCATCCTGACTTAGAGTATCGCTTTTTCCTAGGTGATGGTACTCCAACTGGAGAGGATGAAACCACACTTAGAGCGGGAGTCCACGGAGCTATAGATCACAACCGTGGGATTGACTACAACGAGAAATGCATGGAGAGTGAGCGCACAACGAGAGTCACCACGTACACGTCAAGGTCGGACGAAGTGATGCTACCCGTACCTGACGACTACTTTCACCTTGTGTACAAAGTACGAGAGATGCACCGTTGGGCGCAGCAGCACGGATTCGACTTCGTGTACAAAAGTGACACGGACACATACGTCAGCATCGAGAGACTTCTTCACAGTGGCTTCCAGAACTACGACTTCAGCGGTGGGCCAGCAGGCCCCGGCTTTGTTGCTGGTGGTAGTGGATACTGGCTAAGCCGTAGAGCGTACAGCATAACGGCGCAGGAACCAATAACCAACTGGGCAGAGGACTGCTGGGTAAGCCAGAGGCTGAGCGCACACGGAATCACACCGCACACCGACGTGCGTTACAGTGACAACCCAATCACCATCAACAACGACTTGATTAGTACACACCTTGGTTTCAAACCGGGGTACACTTCTGACATGATGTTGTTCGCACACACAAGGTCCAAAACTCAGATCAACGGGAAGGCACTTATCGCCCTGAACGGATGGGTAAAGGGAGCAACCAACGGTGATCACCAAGCAATACGCAATACGTATGCCAAGGAAATAGCGGCGTACGCTAGCAAACTCGACCTGAGGTTTTTCATAGGGGACGGAACGCCTATCGGTGAGTCAGAAGATAAACTTATAGACACACTGAAGCATAAGTTTTCCAGTCCGGGTCACCAAGAGAAGGCATTCTCTACCAAAGCAGATGCACCTTTCACGTACACTCCTAAGGAGGATGAAGTGATCCTCCAAGTGCCGGACGGGTATATATACGTTTCGTATAAGACTAAGGAAAATCACCGCTGGGCAATTGCACATGGTTACGACTGTGTGTTTCAAGCCTGCACGGATACCTTCATTGACATCCCTAGACTTTTGGACAGTGGTTTCGAAAACTGGGACTACACAGGAGTTGCAATAGGTGGACCAGCAGAGCCTTACGCCTCAGGTGGATGTGGCTACTGGACACGAGGAAGAGCAGTACAGACAATCGTCGACGAGCCAGTGACAGATTGGGCAGAGGACCGTTGGGTAGGAGAAATACTGCGTAAGCACGGCATAACTGTACACCATGACCCTCGCTATGTGGGCATGGGAAGAACACCGAACCTAAGTAATAACTACATCACTTCTCATCTATGTGACACTCCTAGAGTGTACAGCAATCAAGAGATGTACGAGGCATACCGTCTTAGCAAGCTGCCAGAACCCACACCTCCGAGACCACTAAGAAGCCCTGCATCTAGAAACCCAGTAGCTGGACCAAGGGCAACAGTAAGTACAAGCAACAGGAGACCTCCGAGATGAAGACTCTACTCGCTCTCATTACATGCCATAATCGTGGTGCCTATGCAGATGCACAGCGTGAGACGTGGATTCCTCAGATACCAGAAGGACTAGACTACCGCTTCTTCTTGGGACCGTCCGAACGCACCCCTAAAGAAGATGAAGTGTTCCTGAACTGTGATGATTCATACCGTGGACTGCCCAACAAAGTACAAGAGGTTGTTCGATGGGCGCAGGAACACGGGTACGACTGCATGGCTAAGGTAGATGACGATGTAGTCCTTAAACCAGCAGCATTCCTAAACTCAGGCTTCCAAAGCAGAGACTTTACAGGGCACATCAACGGCGACAAAGGAAATGTGAAGATACCGTGGGGCTTTTGCTACACGTTGTCAAAACGGGCCATGGAGTATGTTGCTGTAGCTCAACTTCCGGGTAACAACAATGATGAGGCATGGGTAGCCCACACATTGCACTATCATGGGATACCGTTGCACCACGTTGCTTGCTACCACTTGCACGTAGGTACACGCCCAGCACCAAGTCCTCGTTCGGTGAGAGCACCTAAAAGAGATTACCCACCTCGGCCAGAGCCTCCTCCAGCGGACGCTGTTGCATACTGTGTGTATCTTAACTGGAAAGGGTACCACGCCACTCCAGACGAAGAGAACATACGAGAGTTTCACATGTTGTATGCGAACTATGCAAAAGGACTCAGATGAACAAAGCAGAACTTGAGCAGTACCTGTCCGACACCAACGCAAGGATCATACGCATGACTCGGATTGGCATCAAGAACGGCGTGGACTACGCATGGCGTAGCAGAACACGACGTAGAAACCTTAGCATCACCCAGACGGGTTTGCTGCAGACTCTGGAGTATTTGAAGCACGAGCACAGACCTCTACCAAGTTTTTGCAGAGCAACAAAACCAACATCCCCAGCCTTATAAACTGGGAGCAGAGTGGGGAGTGCCCGTAAGCCTCCCTGCTCAACCTACTTACGGAGGAGCAATGCCATCAGGACACAACGGAAGCTATCAGCAAGCCATATGCCATCCAGAAGTAAAGATGTACAGCAAAGGGTTATGTAAATCTTGCTACTATAGAACAATCAGATCGGACTACAACAAAGAATATCAAAAGGCTAGGCATAAGAAAAACCCAGAGCTAAAGAAACGCGCCAGTCTTAAGGTACTTGGTTGGACTTTAGAATTGTTCAACAAAACCTTGATAGAACAAAACAACAAGTGCGCCATTTGTGAAAAAGAAGTAAACTTGTCTAAAGTGCAGAATGATGCTAGAGCATGTGCTGACCATATACACACTAGTCCACCTGTACATCGTGGCATACTATGCTCACCATGCAACGCAATGATAGGTCAGGCGCAGGAGAGTGCTCGTATACTCAGAGCGGCGGCTCTTTACATAGAAAAGTTCTTGCTGGAATCTCCAGCAGAAGTAGTAAACAACCAATAGGTATACGCCATTGCGCGTGGAAAGAGAAATTGTATGTCTTCAGTAACAGCAGTTTTAGGTTTACAAGAGGTGTGTTTCCCGGATATTACGGGCAAAGTTCTAAGAGCATGGGGTCAGGTTCTGATCAACACTCCCGGCGCTTATGTCACGGGTGGTCTGCCCATGGGACTAATCAAATTTGCAGATGATCGCACAGTGGACTTTAACGGGTTCCTGCGTTGCGAAGTGTGGGACGAGGAAGTACAGACTGTCGGTCTAGTACGCTACCACTACAACCCAGTTACAGACACACTGCAGGTTTTCACACCAGCAGGCGTTGAAATTGCAGCAGGTACCGCTCTGCCAATCACCTCAGCTATTAACGTAGACGGACCAATGACACAGGTAGACCCTGCTCTCATTATGTTCGAAGCGTCATGGGATCGTACCACGGTGAGGGGCTAATCCGCAACTAGCGGAGAGAGGATAACAACATGCCTACAGTAGATTCTTTTCTAGG
>OCZT010006935.1_pt1 | contig 11152 bp, 7 predicted proteins | sample 1539031 | NCBI WGS metagenome assembly OCZT01 (sample SAMEA3539308, study PRJEB22396) | soil metagenome | biome: tundra; feature: field; material: soil | place: USA | collected 2010-05 | depth 0.15 m
CAAGAACAACAGCACTCCTCTTGCAAAACAATTGATAGAAGAAGGCAACAGAAAATTTTATTTCGCTGAGGATAAAGACCGCGGGTACATTGACGGATTGGAATTTAAAGTGAACGGTTTGCCGGTGAAAATAGAATACGGTGAAAGTATTGACATGTGTAAAATTTATCTGAACGAACCTTTGAAACCCGGAGGAAAAATTATCATCACCACACCTTTTCATGTGAAAATTCCTATCGGAGTTTTTTCTCGCCTCGGACATATTGATCAGCAATACCAGATCACACAGTGGTATCCAAAGCCGGCTGTCTATGATAAATACGGATGGCATCCGATTCCTTATTTGAACCAGGGAGAATTTTATTCTGAGTTCGGAAATTTTGATGTGTTCATCACGATCCCGAAAAATTATGTGGTAGGTGCAACAGGCGATTTAGTGGATGGCGAGGCCGAAACAGAATGGCTTAATAAAAAAGTAGAAGAAGCAAAAGCCATGTCAACCTTCCCGAAAGACGCAAGTTTCCCCCCTTCTTCTTCCGAAACAAAAACGCTGCATTATCACCAGGAAAAAGTGCACGATTTCGGCTGGTTTGCCGATAAAAGATATTATGTAACGAAAGCGGAAGTGGTGCTTCCGAATTCAAAAAGAAAAGTCACCACTTGGGCGATGTTCACAGGACCTGAGGGACGAGTTTGGAAAAATGCAGCTCAATATGTTGCTGATGCTGTTTACTATTATTCAAAGTGGAATGGCGATTATGCCTACAACCACGCAACAGCAGTGGATGGCGCGCTGAGCGCAGGAGGCGGAATGGAATACCCGAACATAACGGTGATAGGTCAAACAGGAGATACGCTCACGCTGGATCGTGTCATCGCGCACGAGGTAGGTCATAATTGGTTTTACGGAATGCTTGGCTCGAACGAACGGGATCATGCATGGATGGACGAGGGAATTAATTCTTTCAACGAGAACAGGTACATGGATACAAAATATCCGCCTGATAAAACTGGGATCATGTCAAGCATCATGGTGCAGGGAATAAATGTCGGGAAGCTGCTGGGCGTGAGCGATCTGAGCGAAAAAACTCTTTTTGATCTCGGCTATCGTTTTAATGCTGTTCAGAAATTGGATCAGCCGGTTGACATGACCTCGAGCGAATATACCACGATAAATTACGGAACAATTGTCTATGGAAAAACGTCTGTCATCCTTTCGTATCTCCAGGCCTATCTTGGCGAAGAGATGTATGACAAATGCTCACAAGCCTATTTTAATCAGTGGGAATTCAAGCATCCATATCCTGATGATATTAAAAAAGTGTACCAGGAAGTTTCAGGAAAAGATTTGAGTTGGTTTTTTGACAATATGATTCCGACAACGAATCAGTTGGACTATAAAATCTGTTCTACAAAAAAGATTGACAATAAGAATTTAGAAGTGTCGGTAAAGAATAAAGGAAAAATTGCAGGTCCGTTCAGTGTTTCAACAATAAAAGATGGAAAGATCGTTTCTACCAATTGGTTCGAGGGTTTTTCAGGAACAAACAAAGTTCAAATTCCGTCCGGTGATTTTGATCATCTGAAAATTGACGCACAAAATATCATGCCCGACATCAACCGCCAGAACAATACGCTGAAGATGAAGGGGCTTTGTAAAAAGACCGAACCCTTCAATTTGCGCATGTTTGGAGTTCTTCATAATACAGATAAGACGCAGCTTTTCTGGGCGCCTGTGATGGGATGGAACAATTACAATAAGTTCATGCTGGGCGCGGCAGTGTACAATAATCTGTTGCCGGAGAAAAAATTAGAATGGGTGTTTATGCCGATGTATGGTTTTGGCAATAAAGACCTGGCAGGAGGTGCGAGCGTACATTACAATATTCATCCGAATAGTATTTTTCAGACCATTCGTTTTGGTGTGAACGTAGAAAGGTATTGTTACAGCAATACACCTCTTGATAATCTTGACTTCGCCAAAATCACTCCTGAACTTACGCTTGAATTAAAGAAAAAACATTTGAGAAGTACGGTTAAGCAGACTATTCATTTTCGCCAGGTAAATGTTGCCAAAGATATTGCAACAGGTGATTATTCTTATATACCGACTTATTACAAATACGACACTGCTCACGTTACCATTAACGATTTTACCTACCTGCTTGACAACAGCAGGAAAATAAATCCTTACAATGTTGCCCTGAATGTTCAGCAGGGAGAAAATTTTGTGAAAAGTTCTGTTACTGCAAATTATAAAGTAACTTTCAAGAAGAAAAATAAATCGCTTGATATCCGCTTGTTTGCAGGTAAATTTCTTGATAGTAAAAATCTTTATGACCCGACTTACTTCTTCCAGACCAGCGGCAGCAAAGGGTCGCAGGATTATATATATGACAATGTTTTCCTTGGCAGGTCTGAATTAAGCGGGCCTTTGTCCCATCAATTTGCCGAAACAGCAGGTGCGATGAAAATGTACACGTTACTTGGTGAGAATACAAACTGGCTTACCTCTGTAAATTTAAAATGCTCTCTTCCTGCAAAAATTCCTCTTCGCCTTTTTGCTGATTTCACTATGATTCCGCAGGCAAATGCGGTTAATTCAAATGTTCTTTACGATGCCGGAATTTATCTTCCGATAATTCCAAATATTATTGATATTTATCTTCCGCTGCTGATGTCGAAGGACATAATGGATAGTTTTAAGTACAATAATCCGGGTGTTACAGGGGTCAAAAAATATATGCAAATGATTCGCTTCACATTCAATATTCACAAGCTGAATCCGTTTGAGATGGTGAGGAACTTATCTTTGTAAAAACCTCACCCCAGCCCTCCCCTGAAGGAGAGGGAGTTAGGTAATTTGTAACTTCGTGCCGATGATTTACTTCCTTTCAGATTTTCATCTTGGCGCACCCGACTACGCAAGCAGTCTGGTACGTGAAAAGAAGATTGTTGCTTTTCTGGATTCAATAAAAAAGGACACATCCGAAATTTATTTGATGGGTGATGTGTTTGATTTTTGGTTTGAATATGGGAAAGCGGTTCCGAAAGGATATATGCGTCTGCTTGGAAAACTGGCGGAGTTAAGTGATTCGGGAATCAAACTGCATTATTTCACCGGCAATCACGACATGTGGGCGTTTGATTACCTGCCCAAAGAACTCAACCTAAAAATTTATCGCAAACCGATTACAAGAGAAATCAACGGAAAGAAATTTTACCTATCTCATGGGGATGGACTAGGTCCCGGAGATTTTGGTTACAAGTTCATCAAAGCGGTCTTTGCAAGTAAAGTGTGTCAGTGGTTTTTCGCTCGAATCCATCCCAATCTTGGAATCCGCATAGCGCAATTCTGGTCAGGCAAGAGCCGTAAACTGACGGAAGAGTTGCATTTTCATGGGGAAAAAGAATGGCTTGTTATCTTTTCGAGGGAGATTTTAAAGAAAGAACATTTTGATTATTTTATTTTCGGTCACCGGCATCTTCCCATAGACATGGTTTTAGCTCCCTCTTCTTCGGAGAGGGCGGGGGGTGAGGCACGATACATCAATCTTGGGGAATGGATCAGCCATTTTTCATACGCAGTATTTGACGGAAAAGATTTAGCTTTAAAATATTTTCGTGAGTAAAATAAAAGCGAAACAACAAGCCAAAGGAAATTGGTTTGAAAAGTTTTTCTCCAATTCCTCCAACCCTTATAAAATCATTGTTGTTGTTTGCATTGCTTTATACATCCAGATAGTAACATTCGGGTTAGTTCATTTTGATGACCACGGGTTTGTGCTGTTAGCTTCTGATACGTTGAAGTTATCTAACATTCCTAAATTTTTTAATCACTCGGTCTTTTGGGTGATGGGTGATACAACTCAGGACTACGATGTTTTTTATCGTCCTCTGCAAAATGTAGTGTATGCTATCTGCAATACAATCGCAAGCGAGCAGCCCTGGATTTATCATTTTACCGGATTGTTGTTTCATGTTATTACATCCTGCCTCTTGTTCAGATTTTTTAGGGAATTAAAATATCACCCATCAGTTTCTCTCGTGTTTGCTTTGATCTATTCAGTTCACCCGGTTTTGGTACAAGGCGTGGTATGGATTGCCGGTATGGGTGACCAGATGGCAGCGATCTTTTCTCTTTTATCTGCAATTTATTTTATCGAATTATTTTCTGACGAGAAAAAAATCAGCGCTAAATATATTTTGATTCATTTAATTTCTTTTTCGTGTGCTTTGTTTTCAAAAGAAGTGTCAATAGCGTTAATCCCACTTTGCTTATTTTGGTTTTTCTTTATTAATAAGAATAAACCAGTATTTAAAAACCTTTTGATCGTTTTGACAGGGTGGGTGATGATCTCAGTTACCTATTTTATTTTCAGAAACAATGCAATTCATCCTGTGAAAGGCAATCTGATTGCCTCCGCCTTGGAATCCTTTAAAGTAAACAGCCCATTGGTTCTTGAATATTTCGAGAAAATATTTTTGCCCTATCGTTTAAGCCCAATACCCTCACGCGAGGATGCTCAGTTGCTGATTGGCGGAATAATTCTTCTGATTCTTATGTCCTTATTTGTTTTCAAAAAACGATTTACCAGGATGAGTTTGTTCGGTGCATTGTGGTTCATCGTATTTCTTTTTCCTACATTCATTCAGCAAAATCCCCAGGCGCATTTTTTTGCTTTTGAGCACCGGCTTTATTTGCCGCTCATCGGAATTTTAATTGTCCTGATTGAACTTGTAAATATTCGCCAGATAAATATTCAATCCTCTTATCAGAAATACGGTTTTGCAACTTTACTTATTTTATTTTTTGCTGTTACTTTTTCCCACAGCAGAACATTCACCGACCCTTATACTTTTTATGACAAAGCGATTTCATCCTCGTCAAAATCTGTAATCGCCTATAATGGATACGGAAAATTATTATTGGAAGACAAAAAATATGGGGATGCGATTGAAGCGTTTAAAAAGAGTTATGAGTATAAATCAGATGATTTACAGACAACTGGTAAAATTGCGGAAATTTATTTGAAGAATCTTAACAATCCGAAGGAAGCGATTACCTGGTTTAAGAAAACGCTTGAAATAGATCCCAATTCAGTAGAAGCGGCAGTAAGCATTGGAGATACTTATTTTAATTTTCTTCACGATACTTCAGGTGCGATTGAATGGTATACTAACGCGATAAAAATAAATCCTCATAATGAGTTTGCACTGGCAAATCTCGGAATGATTTACGCAGGCAAGGGAAAAAATTCGGATGCAAGAATTTTTTTGTTGCGATCCATTGAATCAAACCCCAAAAATCTTAATGCGTTAAAATGGGTTGCCATTTCTTGTTTTAATGAAGGAAAAATTTCTGAGGCAGTAAATTATCTTATTAAAGCATATGAAAATTATCCGGGAGATAGTGACCTCCAACGAAATTTAATGATTTGCTATTACAAACTGAATGATTACAGCAATACGGAAAAATTTGCAGCTGAATATTCAAAAAGTCATAACCAGATTCCGGCAGAAATAGAAAGTTATTTGAAAAGTAACCGGCATTAGGAAATCCTTTCCACCAATTCCGCCAGTCGGTTCGAGTATCCCATCTCATTGTCGTACCAACCGATCACTTTCACCATTCTTCCTACAACAGAAGTAAACTCGGCATCCAAAATGCAGGAGTAAGGATTGCCGATGATGTCAACTGACACGAGGGGTTCTTCGGTATATTGAAGAATTCCTTTCAGAGTGGTTTCGGATGCTTTGCGGAATGCTGCATTGATTTCATTTGCGGTAGTATCTTTTTTTAAAATGCAGGAAATATCGGTGAGTGAGCCATCAGGGACAGGCACACGGAATCCGCAGCCGCCCAATTTCCCTTCAAGGTGAGGAAAAATTTTCGGAATAGCTTTTGCCACTCCTGATGAGGTTGGAATAATGGAAAGCGCTGCCGCTCTTGCTCTTCGCAAATCTTGATGAGGAGCATCGTGCAGGCGCTGGTCGCCCGTGTAAGAATGCACGGTGGAAATATAAGCATCTTCAATTCCCCAATTTTCATCAAGCACTTTTATCATAGGCGCAGCACAGTTGGTGGTGCACGATGCGTTGGAAATAATTTTATCCTCTTTTGAAAGAATATTGTTGTTGACTCCAAGAACAATAGTTTTGATATTGTCTTTTGCTGGAGCTGAAATGATAACTTTTTTTGCTCCTGCTGTCAAATGTTTGCCTGCGCCTGTCCTGTCGAGATTATGGCCGGTAGATTCAATCACTACATCAATGTTTAACTTTCCCCAAGGTAATTTCTCGGGATCTTTTTCGGAAAATATTTTTATTTCTTTTCCATTAATTGAAATAAAATTATCGCCCGACTTTATTTCTCCCGGAAAAATTCTGTGTACCGAATCGTATTTGAAAAGGTGGGCAAGTGTTTTGCTGTCGGTTAAATCGTTGATGGCAACAATTTCAATAGATTGTTTTGCTTGTGCAACTCTGCAAAAGGTTCTTCCGATCCTGCCGAACCCGTTAATAGCTACTTTAATTTTCTTACTCACGTGTATTCAGGTTGTGATGCGAATAGGAAGTTTGTCTTTAATTCGTATCAATTTTTGTGCATTGGCATGTAAACATGCGGAGCGCAAATATAATCATACGCTTCATTTCTGAATGAAAATTACGTTTGTTTAAAAGAATGTTGATAAGCAAATGAACGAAACTTGGTTTTTACTGATTGCTTTCTGAACTTTGCTGTAAACTTATCCCAAATTTATTTTGGGACTAAATCTTTTTAATCATGGAAAATACTAAAATCAATTATGGAAGAATGATCATGGGTGGAGTTCTCGCAGCAGTAGTTTTGTTTGCTGTAGGGTTTCTTATTCACGGAGTAGTTCTTGCAGATAATTACAAATTTTTTGAAGGAAAATCGATTTGGAGTCTCGAATATCCGAAAAAATACGGGATGCTTGTTGACATCGGTGGGCATTTGGTCAGCGGGATGTGCCTTTCTTTTCTTTATGTCATTGCCAGGAAATTCGGAACACCGGGACCGATGATCGCTATCCTTGTTGGTTTTCTCGTAGGGCTTTCCACGATCAGCGGTATTTCGGCTGAATATGCTTTTTACAATTTCGGGAAAATGATCCCGCTGATGTCGCTCGTGAACAATATTGTAGGATGTATCCTGGCAACACTGCTGGCGGGACTGGTGTATAAGGACTAAATTGGTTTTCAGTTTCTCCAGAAGTGACTCCTTCGGCGAGCTGTTTACGATTTCCGGTTTCATATTTTATGTAAGTATGTGTTACAGTGAAGAAAGTAAAACATACTTACATTTTTTTTAAATTTATTTCTGAAAGAGAATTTTATTCTCCAGAAATATTTTTATCTGTACCGAAAAAATCTACTAAATCCACTTATGCGTCTTATTTAAATTTTTAATCCGGGGGATAAAAGAAAAATACACAACATATTTTTGTATTTTGTATATTCGTATACCCCAGATAGTTCCATAGGAGAGCCTTCGGCTCTATCGGGATGTTTTCCATTGATTTATGCCCCAAGCTGTAGATAAAAAATCTGCTTCTACCTTATCCCCGCAGGACGTTGTCCCTTCGGGCAAAGAAACTTATTCCTGGTGGTATGAGCACATGCTCTTGATGCGCAGGTTTGAAGAGCGCGCGGGCCAGCTTTACATTCAGCAGAAGATACGGGGATTTTGTCATTTATATATAGGGCAGGAAGCAATTGCTGCCGGAAGTGAAACCGCACTCAGAAAAACAGATAGAGTTATTACTGCTTACCGCGACCACGCTCATCCCATCGTGAGGGGAATGCATCCGAAATTTGTGATGGCGGAACTTTTTGGAAAAGCAACAGGATGCTCAAAAGGCAAAGGCGGTTCTATGCACATGTTCAGCAAGGAGTTTAATTTTTTCGGAGGTCATGGAATTGTGGGCGCACAAATTCCACTTGGAGCGGGAATAGCATTTGCAGATAAATACAACGGAAACGACAGCGTAACAGTCTGCCTGATGGGCGATGGCGCAGTCCGGCAAGGTGCGCTTCACGAAGCATTCAATATGGCGATGACATGGAAACTGCCGGTGATCTACATTATTGAAAATAATAATTATGCAATGGGAACTTCCGTTGAACGTACATCCAACGTACATGATCTGTACAAACTTGGTGCTGCTTACGACATGCCTTCTTTCCAGGTGGATGGGATGCGCTGTGAAACGGTTCACGAAGCGGTTGTCTCCGCTGCAGAAAGAGCGAGAAAAGGAAATGGTCCAACTTTGCTGGAAGTAAAAACCTACCGCTACCGCGGGCATTCCATGAGTGACCCCGGAACGTATCGCTCGAAAGACGAAGTGGAGGAGTACAAAAAACTTGATCCGATCGAACAGGTTCTCTCCACGATGAAACAAAACAAATGGATTGACGATAAAGGCGTGGAAGCAATCGAAGCGAAAGTGAAAGCGCTTGTGGACGAGAGCGTTAAGTTTGCAGAAGATTCTCCATTTCCTGATGCGAGTGAAATTTACAATGATGTATATGTGCAAAAAGATTATCCTTACATCAAAGACTGAAATCAACCCATTAATGAATAACAATTAACGATTAACACCCCCATGGCCGAAATTGTAAGAATGCCCAAACTGAGCGACACGATGACGGAAGGAACCGTATCGAAGTGGCTTAAAAAAGTAGGTGATAAAGTGAAGTCCGGAGATATCCTGGCGGAGATCGACAGCGACAAAGCCACGATGGAATTTGAAAGTTTTTACGATGGCGTGCTTCTTTACATTGGCGTGCCGGACAAGAAAGGAGCTCCTGTGGATGCAATTCTCGCCATCATCGGAAAAGAAGGGGAGGACGTTTCGAAAATCCTGGAAGAAGAGAAAAAGAAACTGCCAGCGGCAGCGGCAGGAGGCAGTAAGCAACCAGTAAAAAAAGAAGAGCCGAAGAAAGAAAGTCAAAAGTCAGAAGTCATAAGTCAAAAGGAAGTACACGTTGAGCAGTTTGTTTCTCCGTCAACCATCAACCATCAACCATCAACCATCCTCAAAGCATCTCCTCTCGCAAAAAAACTTGCTAAGGAGAGAAACCTGAAAATTTCTTTGATCGGAGGTAGCGGTGAGGGCGGAAGAGTAGTGAAGAAGGACATTGAAAATTTCCTGCATTTTTCAGGGTCTTCCGCTGGAGGAGGGAAAGGGCAGGCTAAAGAAAGTTTTACCGATGAGCCGGTTTCTCAAATGCGTAAGACACTTGCCAGGCGTTTGAGCGAAAGTAAATTTACTTCCCCGCATTTTTACCTCACGATGGAGATCAACGTGGAAGAGTTAGTGAAAATGAGAGAGACCATCAATGAAGTTTCCTCTGTAAAAATTTCTTATAACGATCTTATCATTAAAGCGGCTGGCGCTGCGCTGCGCGAGCATCCGAAAGTAAATGCTTCCTGGATGGGAGACCCTTCGGCAGGCTCAGGACAAAGTGTGATCCGTTACAATCATCACATTCATATCGGTGTGGCAGTGGCTGTGGAAGAGGGATTGCTCGTTCCGGTAATAAAATTTGCGGATGGAAAAACGCTTTCTCAAATTGCTGACGAAGTAAAAGAGTTCTCGAAGAAAGCAAAAGAGAAAAAGCTTCAGCCGAAAGACTGGGAAGGAAATACATTCACGATCTCTAACCTCGGAATGTACGGCATCGAAGAGTTCACCGCCATCATTAATCCTCCTGATGCCTGTATTCTTGCGGTGGGTGGAATCAAAGAAACTCCTGTGGTAAAAGACGGGAAAATTGTTCCGGGAGTAACGATGAAAGTGACCTTATCCTGCGATCACCGTGTAGTGGATGGAGCAATCGGGGCAGATTTTTTGCAAACGCTAAAGACATTACTTGAAAATCCTATTTTGTTTTTAGGAGCAAGCTCAATCTAATCTACTAAATTACGAATGGATACTAATTTACTAATGAATACAAAAAACCTAATGGCTGCTAATAAGTACATTAGTAAAGATTAGTAATTTAGTAGATAATACCTAACATTAAATTTTTGAATATGGAAAATCAAGGAGAACATAAAAGAGATTTATCTCTCATAATTTACTGGGTGGTAATCGGACTCGGACTTGGAATCGTAATTGGCGCTTCCACAAAAGATTGGGGGATTTCTCTCATTTCGGGACTTGCAATGGGTGCCGGGATGGCTTTTTTTGCTACCAAGCTGGGAGTTGATCAGTGATTTTCTCCCTCTCCCGTGGGAGAGGGCCGGGGTGAGGTTTATTTCTTACTCACCCTCACTTCACATCCCGGGACTGCTTTCTTAAAAGAGCTTACTGAAAGTTTTGTACCGGTGATGTCCAGCACCTTAAGTTTTTTCAGGTTGTTCAATTCCTTCGGAAGCGATTTCAACTTTCCGCAATTGGAAAGATTCAGCGTTTCAAGGTTGCTGAGGTCTCCTATTTGTGTAGGAAGCGCTAACAGGTCAAAGCAGCTTGAGAGATTAAGTTCCTTGAGATTTTTCAAAGCGTTAATAGTTGGAGGAAGTGCAGCGATAGAGTTACTCTCAAAATTCAAAACTTCAAGGGTGGAAAGCTTTGTGATGAGATCCGGAAACTTATTGAAATTATTTTTTCCGAGGTTAAGTGTTTTTAGGTTCTTCAGGTTTTCCATTTCATTGGGAAGTGCGGAAAGTTTGTTAAGGTTTGCACTCAGCACGGTGAGTTTGCTGAGTTTGCCGATGTCAGCAGGAAGAAAATTAATTTGATTGATTTCAATGGATAAGGATTCAAGATTTATGAATTCCCCGATTTGCGTAAACAGCATTTTTGAGCCGTCCGGAGAGATAACTAAGCTTTTTTCAGCCACATCATGCTGAAGGCTGTTCAGGTTAAGTGCGTAAACATTTTCCTTGTTCGCCAGCGCGTCCTTGATGTTTGAATAATTATTTTCAACGCAGTTTAAACTTCCATCCTCAATATGAAAGTGCAGGTTGTTTTTTCCGGAATTCAGAGTATTTAAGTTGATGACATCAGCAGCAGTGTTATCGACCCCTGCGACATCAACCAGTATGGAATAATCGCTCATAGCGATATAGATCGGAAGAGCGTCGTGTAGGGAAAGAGTGTAGATCTCGGTGGTCGCCGTA
>OCZT010006936.1_pt1 | contig 11151 bp, 10 predicted proteins | sample 1539031 | NCBI WGS metagenome assembly OCZT01 (sample SAMEA3539308, study PRJEB22396) | soil metagenome | biome: tundra; feature: field; material: soil | place: USA | collected 2010-05 | depth 0.15 m
AGAGCTGGAAAGATTTTATTGAAGCATTCCCTGAAAGAATAATTCAGAACTAATTGTTATGATAGGATTTATAAAAGGTAATATAATTTCTGCGAAACCGACACAATTGCTCATTGATGTTAACGGTGTGGGGTACCTTTGCAATATTTCGATAAACACCTTTGAAAAGATTTCAAACCAGAAAAGTGTTTCACTATTTATTCATACTCATGTAAAGGAAGACTCTATTACTTTGTTTGGCTTCTATACTGAACCTGAAAAGATAATGTTTGAATTGTTGATTTCAGTTAGCGGAGTAGGGCCGAAGATTGCGTTAAGCATTTTAAGCGGGATTCAAATCAATGATCTTAAGAATGCGATCATTTATGCTGATAGCTCTCGTATTTCGGCTGTGCCTGGAATAGGAAGAAAAACTGCAGAGCGGCTTATCCTGGAACTTAAAAATAAAGTCGATCAGGTAAATGAAGAAGGTGGGACTGAGCTCCCGTTCAGTATGAAAAATGAAGCAGTAATGGCATTGTCAACCCTTGGGTACAACAATAAGCTTGCTGAAAAAGTAGTGCGGGATATCCTTTTAACTGAACCTAATACCCCCCTGGAAGAGTTAATCAAAAAAGCATTAAGCTTCCTTAACAAATAATTTCTATGTATCAATGAAAAAATCTATTTTACTATTATTTCTATTAATCAATATCCCCTTGTTTATTGGCTGCAATCATAATAATAATTCCTCTGTAAACTTATTAATTAATTTCAGGGCATATCTCGATAAACTTCATAAAAGCGATTTAGCTTCAATATCTAATGCATCAAATGAATTCAGAAAAAACTTTTCTGCTGCAGATCCGGAAATAAGGGATTCAGCTTTTATTGAGTTCAGATCCTTTTATTATGATGTAATTAATAACTATTATGAAATATTCTTGAACAATCAAGAACTTGTAAATAAGTTAAATGATCACAAGAATGAGGATCCCCAGGTTCAGCAGCTTAAAATAGCCCTGGACCAGAACGGATTACGGCTTTCCAAGACTGAGGGAGGGTATTATATTGATGAAAAACCGGACTACCTGTATAACAATTTTAATAATTTTGTATCCCGGGATATAAAGGAATTCCTTTTAATAAGGAGCAAGGAACTGGAGGAAGGTTTTTCCGAAGATGCAAGATTGCTTATATCGTATAAATCTCTTGGAGACCGAATTATCACATGGGAAAAATATTTAAATAAATACTCTACTTCCCCACTATCTGCTGAAGCAAAATTCTCTTATCACTTATATCTTAACACTTTTATTACCGGACTTGATAACTCCCCCGTCACCACTGATGATGTCCTATTACCAGAAATGAAAAATGTTTATTCAGATTTTATTCATAAGAATAATAATTCGGAAAGCGGAAAGATAGTGGAAAAATTCTATACAATAATTTCTAATAATAATTTTCACCTATCTTCAGCTCTTGATGATTTTTATAATGAAAATCAGATAGAATCTATGAAGGGGATGGAACCTCCTACCAGATAAAATCCACTTCTCATACAATAGGCATCCTGAAAAATATTCTACTTTGCAGATTTGTTTATTTCGGTTTAGCAAGAACTCTAATTGCCATTAATTAAAAAAGCCCGCTTATAAAAACGGGCTTTTTACTATCTGTGTATTGTAATTACTACTTAGAACCTAAAACTGCATCCTTTGCGGCTTTAGCAATTCTGAATTTCAATACTTTCTTTGCAGGAATTAACATGGTTGCGCCAGTAGCAGGGTTTCTACCCATTCTCTTTTTGCGTTGAACCAAAAGTAATTTACCTAGACCTGGAAGTACAAAAGTTTTTTTTGCTTCCTTGTGTGCTAAAGAAACAAGCTCTTCTAAAAATTGAACTGCAAGTTTCTTCGTTGTGTCGGTCTTTTTTGCTAAGTGATCGACTATCTGTGATTTGGTCATTGGTCTAGCAGCGGCCATTTGTAACCTCCTTGTTAATGGTTAGTAATTCAGAATCAAAATTAAAAATTTTTTAATATTAAACAAACATTTTATTCAACTTTATTCTGTTTTTTTAATACTTTTTCTGTTTTAAGCCATTATTCGTCCGTTTGCAACTGGTTATGCGCTATTATTTCCTCTTTCTTTGTAGCTTTACTATAAATTATATATTTTCGACATATCTTATTTAGCCATACAAATTAATGATTAAGAGTTTTCCCCTATTCATATTTTTCATTCTTCAGGGAAATATATTCTCCAATGTTAATTATGATTCTATAATTGCTGGCAGGGAATCAGCCCCTGTGCATAATGATTCTACAACTTTTCGGAGTGGTTCGGATTCTGCTTCTATTAATTCTCCACATTTTCCAAAAGACTCAACATCAGTCGTCTGGGATTCGCTGAAAAACAAATGGATAAGCGGCAGTTCAACTCGTGATAGCTTGGGGCTCTTGACTCGAGCAAAGAATAATGCTGCAAGAGATACAGTTATCCCTATTTTTCAAACTCCTGTTTCAAATAACGGATTTATTCTTCGCAGCGATGACCTGCGGAAAAATGATTACAGGTACACTCCCGATTATCTTAAGTTATTTCAATTTACCACCTTGACAGAAACAGGTAACCTCGGATTTCCTGATCAACTATATCTTTATGGCATGCAAACGTATCGGACAAATTATCTTAAAGATGGAATTGCGCTTAACGACATTCCGTTTATTTTTTTTGATCTGAATTACCTTCAATCTGAAACTGTCGATTCAATTGAAATAATTCCGGCACCTCGTGGATTTTTATATGGCAGCTATAATAAGCAAGTATCTGTTAATTTCATTTCAAAAGATTTCATCTCTATAAATCCCTATACAAGGATAAAATATTACCAGGGGGTTTTCGGTGAAGCAATGTTCGACGGCATCTTTAATTCCGTATTATATAAGAAACTATTTGGCTTTCTGGATGTCACAAACAGGAAGCTTGATCAACGATTCATAAATTCCGATTTCAGCTCTTGGCAGGTTACTGCAAAATTAAGATATCTGTTTTCCAACTCCTATAATATTACCGGATCCTATAGCTATAATAAAACATATAAAGGGCTTAACGGAGGAGTAAATGTTGACACACTTAATTTACTCGGATGGAATATTAATACTTACTTGTATGATGAAATTAGAGCTCCGGTTGTAAACCAAATAACCGACATGGATGTCACCCAGCATAGTTTTGATCTCCGGTTGCTTGCAAAACCATTTGCCGGCAGCAACACAGATTTTAATCTTTATTATAAATTTGATGGTCAAAGCCTAAATAATATAGGTGATAACTCAAATGATTTTGAAAAGACAAAAAATAAATTATATGGTTTGTCATTAAACCAAAAATACAATGAAGATATTTACAATATAAATCTAATAGCTTGTTATGAGCATTCGGATATTAATCTTAATTTTTTGCCTTCCTCGCAGGATTCGATAAATTACTATTCGTATAAAGTGAATCTGTTTTCATTAGCAGGTATTGCCGGTATAAATATTTCAGCTAAAATAAAAGCTTCTATATTTTATAAATACTCATCTATGATGAATGAAATGCTCAATTATTTCCAAATAAATAGGGAATCAAAAGGAGTTGGGTTTGATGTGAATATCAACACATGCAATGAACTATCTTTTTACCTGGGTTATTCATTATTTCAAGATTATTATAGTCAAAACTATTTAGGTAATGCCGAAGCTTCGGCTATTTTTTCATTAAATAATTTTTATCTGAGACTATCTCTTTTTGCTAGGAATAGTGCCAGCTATAATAATCCCGAATTTAGCAATCTAAATTTTCCATATTTATTATTATTCAATTTACAGCCATACTCGCTGTATATGGATAATCCATATGTAATGGGAATAGGTGAAAATTTACGATATAAATTTTGGATAATGTCATTTGAAAATAACACTTCATATTATTCAGGTGACTATATGGGAACCTCATTCAGATCCAAAGGATTGTTGGGGGTTCCGGAAATATTTTCCAAATCAGGTATTTATATCAGTGATTCGCTATTTTCCTCAAACTTAAATTTGAAAAGTGGGTTTGTATTCACATATTATGGCAGGATAAAATATTTAAACACTCTGGGTTCAATATTTGAAACAAATCCAGCTTATACAATTGACTTTACGCTTGCTGGCAGAATAAGGAATGCGGCTACAGTTTATTTTACCTGGGAAAATCTTTTGGATGAAAAATATTATTTAATCCCCTACTATCCTGCTTTAGGAAGAAACCTCCGGTTCGGAATAGCTTGGGATCTCTTTAACTGACTAATCAATTGACACTTCCCTCAAAACATAAATTCGTAATTATAGTTTTTTCTGCTTTCCTTATAGAACTGCTTTTGATCTTATTTGATATTTTTAATGGTGATGGCAGTATACCCTTATACATGTTCATCTACTTTGAAGTATTCCTCCTTTTTTCTTTGGTGTTTTTTATAGTAAAAGCCAAGCAGCCGCATAACGATAAACAATTTTTCCCCAAAGTCAGTATTCCGATATTCATAATAATTACAGGAATAATATTCCGTATTACTGTAATTCCTTCTGCACCGACCACATCCCCGGATGTATTTAGATATATATGGGAAGGAAAGATAGTAGCTCATGGAATTAATCCTTACCAGGTTCCACCAGGCGCGCCTCTGTTAAATCAATACCATTCAGACCTATGGACAAAGGTTGGATTTAAAAATATGACTTCTATTTATCCCCCATTTGCACAGGTTACATTTTTAATCGGTTATATTATTTCTGGTGAATCAGTCTGGGGATTAAAAATAGTTTATCTCATCTGTGAAATAATTACCCTGATTTTTCTCCTGAAACTATTGAGATTAAAAAAAATAAATCCGGGTTATATAATATTATATGCATGGCTTCCTATCCCTATAATGGAATATTTTATCAATACACACATCGATGCAGTGGGTATTGCATTCTTTATTTTGTTCCTATATTATATTGAGAAAGGAAGAAATAACCTCTCAGCGGTTTTCTTTTCTCTTTCCTTTTTAGTTAAATTTTATCCCTTAATGCTCTTCCCTCTTCTAATTAAAAAGATAGGAATGAAAAAACTTATCCCCTTCACCTTGATTTTTTTATTCACGAGCATAGTCTTTTATGCCCCTTTTCTTACAAGTGACTTGGCAGTAAAGAATTCCTTAACAACATATTTATTGCGATGGGAGTTTAACGGGTCGGTTTACAACTTAATTAAAATGTTTTCTGACAGTGATTTGGCAAGAATTATATGCAGCGTTCTGCTGATTATTGCAATTGCCGTCATTTCCTATAAGTACAGGGATTTTGTTAAGGGAACATATGGAGTACTGTTATCATTTGTAATTTTTGCAACTACCATTTATCCATGGTATCTTGGATGGATTGCTGCGCTTAATCCCGTTCTGAATTTCTATTCTGTATTTAGCTTATTATTTACATCTAACCTTTCTAACTTTACACCTCTGGGTAAGGTATGGCAGGAATACTGGCGTGTTCTCGTAATAGAATATTTCCCCTTCTTTCTGCTTTTATATATTGATATTCAAAACAGAATATTTGCTAAAAAAGACTAATCCTTCTTCTTTTTAAAAAGAAAAATAATCACTATAATAAGAACAGCCCCCGATATCATATAAATCCAGTAGGGGGTTTCCTTGATTTTATAGGGAATAAAAGTAACCGAAATAGTTTTCCCGCTTCCCAATTCCGATAGATTATAATTCCAAATTAGCGTTTTATTTTCCTGTTTATGTGCATTATGCTGCACTACTTCTCCGGAAAAAGTATATTTATACTGAATCTTAAAACTGCTCCCGTCGATACCCCATCCAGTAGCGATAGGTGGAATGAATTGTGAAAACACCTTTTGGCCTGCTGCGCCATCTTTAAATGAGAAATGTGCATCGGCAAAGGCTTTTGTTTTATTAAGTGAATCTATATATGTAAATGAAAGTTCAATAATTGAATGCATTGTGCTGTCAGTCGTGTCGGAATATATCCTAACTTCTTTAATTTTAGTAAACTGAGATGAGAATTCACTCTTTATTGTATCCTCGTTAAATATACCTATCTTGCCAAGTGTCTTTATGCTGGAACTATCCGGCGTTTTCATCCAGTAATTTATCTTCATTATTCCCGAACCATCAGGATAAAGGTTTACATCTTGAATATAATTCAAACATCCGGGAATGGATGTAAATAGCAAAGACAGAAAAAGTATTTTTTTCACAGTACTTCTTATTTTTTAAGAAATTATAATTTGCAATATACTATTGTTTAATTTATAGAAAAAAAAGTGTTTTTTCATTATGTTTTGTTTTGTAAATACAAGGAATTATGAATATGCCTACATACGAATATAAATGTAAGAAATGCGGTAATGTTTTTGAAGTGTTTCACTCAATGAGTTCGGAACCCGTAAAAAAATGTCCGAAATGCGGGGGAGAAGTTAAAAAATTAATTGGTTCAGGCGCCGGTACTATTTTCAAGGGAACGGGTTTTTACCAAACCGATTATAAGAATAAAGCTTCAAAAGCTCCCAAAGCAGAAACAAAAGAAAATCCGCCAGCTAAACCGGAAACAAAATCGAAACCTCCAACAAAATCGGAATAGAATTCATTTCAGATAAATCACGTTTTCCTTAATAAAGAGACTTATAGAATTGTCCTGGATTGATTGCATGTTCCCTTATGTTGGTTTTCAATTTGTTAATTATTCCTCTATTTTTATTTAGATCAATAAAGATTAATGTTTTGAAAAAGTGCATCTCCATATTATTGGCATTTCTTATCTTTTTGAATTCAGCGGGATATATAATTCTTTTCTGGCAAATTCAACAGGATGTTAAAAGAGAAATGATTAAAAAAATCTCAGAAATACTTCCTTCAGAGGAGCTTACATGCATAAAGTTTCTTAAGAAAAAAATTTCCCGGTCAGAATGGATTGAAAAAAATGAATTTGAATATAACGACTCAATGTATGATGTGGTTAAAAAGGAAGAGACAAGTAAATATTATCTCTTTTACTGCCTTAACGATGAAAAGGAAGAAATTCTTATTAAAAATTATAGTCGGCAATTTGATGATAATAAAGAAAAACCCACCCAGCATAGCACAAGAACCCTTATCACCCTAATTGTACCAGCAATATTAAGAAATAAAATCCTCATTAAGCGCATAGATACAATCTCCTCCATCAATAATTATTTATCCTTTAATTACCAGTCAATATGGCTGGACAAATTAACCCCTCCCCCAAAACAAACAGTATAATCAATTTTTTATCTTCTCTCTGTTGGAAACAAATAGAGAGAACACAATTCGTCTTCTTCTTTAGAAGAAGTATTATTCAGATTAATAAATTTAATTATACTCAATATGAAAAAAATACCAATTATTATTTTATTTATGCTGTCTTTCGTTTTTTTAACAAACGCACAGCAATTAAAAGATACAATATCTTTCAAATACCCGTCTGAAATTCAGATATCTGCACCAAGAATGATTGCCCCCCTTAGTGAAATCCCTTTTGCTACAAGTATAGTTGGACCATATATTTTAGATGAACAGCCTCGCACAATTTCTATTGACGAAGCTCTTAAACTTGTTCCTGGTGTAAAAGTTGATAACCAGTCTGATGCTGAAAGGATTCATCTGTCAATCCGGGGCCAGGGAATCTTAACTGAAAGAGGAACCCGCGGTATAAATCTCTTGATTGACGGTATACCAATGAACGATCCTACAGGATTTGTTCCCGACTTTTTTAACATCGATTTTAATAATGTTGAAAAGATTGAAGTCCTCAGAGGTTCTGCTGCTGCACTTTTCGGTGGTTCCGCCTCAGGTGGCATTATTAGCATTACAACCCAGATTGCTCCTAATGTACCTTTATTTGGTGAGGTATTCGGAACTGGTGGTTCTAATGGTTTCTGGAAAGCTGCCGGAAAATTTGGTGGGGAATCCAACAATACTAATTATTTAGTTAATTTTTCCCGTACAATGGGAGATGGCTATAGGCAGCATGAACATTTCTGGGGAAATTTTGTCTCTGGTAAAATGACCTATACCCCTTCTGAAAATATTACATTAACCCCCCTGTTCACATATACAGATGTATATCATGAAAATCCCGAAGGTGTTCCTTTAGCTACTTATAACTTAGATCCCAAAATCCCAAATGATGCATCAATACCTGATAATGAATATATTGAAACTAACCGGGTTACTACTGGACTTATCGGGACAGTTAAATTTGCTGATAACCAGGATATCAGGTTTGATGGCTATGTAAAAAAGGGAACTTTTACTGAATCATCCAATGGTTCTTATAATATTCAAAATCTTACTACACCTGGTGCCTCTGTTCAATATGACCTCGGATTTGGATCAGCTAATACCTCATATAAAAATACTATTAGTGCAGGTATCGATCTGAGTGGTCAAACCATTAACCAGAACAGCATTGACCATTTTGATCAACTGGCAATAAATCATGCTGATTCGATAGAGTCCATGCAAAATATTAAACAAAGTGGTCTTGGTCTCTTCTTATCAGACAAAATGGACCTTAATAAAGAATGGAGCGCTGTTCTTAGTATCAGGTATGATAAAATTCATAATGAATTGACAGATGCTTTGGATTCCACAGCGACCGGTAATGCTGATTTTAATAGAGCAACCGGACGAATCGGTGTTACTTATTCTCCTATGAAAGAAATTAATTTCTTTGCCAACTGGGGGCAGGGATTTCTTCCTCCTGCTACCGATGAACTTTTAAATAATCCTAATTCATGGGGTGGTTTTAATACAAGCCTTACTTTTTCTACATCCAACAGTTATGATCTTGGTATAAGAGGCGCTTTAATGAAAAACAACTTGTACTATGATCTTTCCGGATTTTATGAAACCACTTCAAATGATTTTGACCGCTTCAGGATTTTTGTCCCAGGCAGAAATCTGCTTGATTTTTACAGAAATGTCGGTTCAACACGCAGAATCGGTCTTGAGTTTTATGGTGCATATTTTCCCGTTCAGGATTTAGAATTACAGGTTGCTTATACTTATTCAAACTTCAAGTATACCAATCCTGACACTATCCGGATTGTTATGGATCCGGATATAGATGCTGCTGATGGTCCTAGATATATCAAGAATGGTAATTTTTTACCTAACTCCCCAATGCATCAGTTATATGTTGATCTTCAATATACTTTTATGCCTGGTTTATCTGCAGGTGTTGGTGCTGAAATATATAGCAAAGCCTATATTGATGGTGCAAATATTGAATCCGAAGCTGTCCCTGCATATACACTTCTCAATGCGCGCATAAATTATGAATTACCTGTTAAAGGTATTGCAACGGAAGTAAGCCTAAGCGGTAGAAATCTTGCCAATATAAAATATGTGGCTTTCTCAGAACCCGATGCAAGCGGTAATTCTTATCAGGCAGGTGCAGGTAGAGAATTATTTGCAAGTTTCAGAATTAGATTCTAAATAAAAATGTTCTTAATAATCCCCGCCCGCGGCGGGGATCTTTTTTTAATAAGTATTATTAGGTAAAAACTATGACACTAACACAATTTCACCTTATGTTTAACCATCTTCCGATTTTCGGAATGATTGTCCTGTTCTTCCTCATGGCACATGCTGTTATTTTTAAAAAAGAAAAATTGGTAAGATTATATCTCTGGTATTTTGCTGCTGCTGCACTAGTCACTATTCCTGTTTATTTAACAGGTGATCCATCTTCAGAATATTTAAAGTCGGTCTTACCCGGCATCAATAATGATTTACTTGAAAATCATGAGACATTCGGAAATATATCTTTCTATATTATCTTGGTTCTTGGTGTATCAGGGTTGGGTGCTTTAAGATTCTTCAAGAATAAGGAATTTTTACCTTCATGGTTTAAATATTCTTTTCTAATTGTCGCTCTAATCTCTGTGTTGGCAATATCCTGGACAGGTAAAACGGGAGGAGAGATCAGACATTCTGAAATCTCTACTGAACATCCGATTATAAAATAGTCTATATTTAGTCGTTGCTGAAAAGTCATTTATTTGCGGCAAAGATAAATGTTTGGATATCTGAATCTTATCCTGTTCAAATAAGATCTTTCCCCGGTTTTCTCTAAACAGCTTTAATAGTGATAAGGCTTACATCATCCTCAAACTGGTTACCTGTAAAAGCTCTGAAGTCAGTTTGAATTTTCTCGATAGTATCATCTGAGGACGTAATACTCTTAATTAAATTTTCCAGTCCATTTACCCCGAACTGTTCCCCGGCTGTGTTGCGCGATTCTAATATACCGTCTGTTATTAGAAAAAGAAGATCATTTTGTTTAAAGTCGATAATCACTTCATCATAATGCCCTTCTGCGGCAAAACCAAGTAGTTTACCTGCGGATTGTATTCTCTTAACTTGACTTGAATCAGCGGGTTTATAAAATATCGGTAGATCCCCCGCCCCTGAATATTTTACAGTCTTTGTCTCATTATTTAATATTAGAATAGAGAGTGTGGCAAACACCTCGGATATCTTTGCATCCTGATAAACTGAATTATTAACTTGTTGAAGTATTTCATTGGTTTTATATTCCTTGGCAGTCTGAAGAACAATGCGCAGAGCGCTCCTCACATAACCTGCATACGCAAAAGCAAAATACCATGCTCCCCACTTCTTCCCCATAACATCCCCTAATATCACTGCAATATTATTTTCGTCAAGGATAAAATAATCAATAAAGTCACCTCCCGGAATTCCCTGATAGGGCACATGCCATTGCTTTATATCATAACCTTTAAAGGATGAAGCTACTTCGGGAACAACTTTCACCCTCATGCTGTTGGCTGCGCTATGCAATTCTGATACAACCTTCTGTCTTTCTTTTCCAAGACTCTTCAATATGGCATTTACCTTTGCTACAATCACCCGCGGACCTGAGGTTTTAACTACATAATCGGCAATGCCCATATCATAACCTTCCAGTATATCTTTCTCTGCACTTTTGGAAGTCAGAAAAATAAAGGGGATATGCCGCAGTTGGTCATCAGCCATCAGCATCCTCCTGAATTCAAATCCATCTATAAGAGGCATCATTA
>OCZT010006937.1_pt1 | contig 11151 bp, 9 predicted proteins | sample 1539031 | NCBI WGS metagenome assembly OCZT01 (sample SAMEA3539308, study PRJEB22396) | soil metagenome | biome: tundra; feature: field; material: soil | place: USA | collected 2010-05 | depth 0.15 m
CTACAGACAGGGAAACACGAAACGCCTCATAGATGGGGGATGCCGTCAGTCAGACCGTCGCACGCCCACCCACGACGTCGTCACTTCAGAAGAGCCGCACCCAATCGATATCCTCGTCAACAACGCGGGAGTCACGGCCACCGGGCCGGTCGACACGCTCTCTGAGGAGGCCTGGCGGTTCTGCCACGATGTGAATCTGACCGGAACGTTCCTGCTCTGCAAGGCCGTCATCCCGACCATGAAGCGGCAGAAGTCCGGCCGCATCATCAATGCGTCGTCTTTCGCCGCCATCATCCCGAGCGTTGCGCACGCCGCATATGCCTCGTCGAAGGCCGCGGTTGCGCACTTCACCCGCGCCGTAGCCGGCGAGCTCGGCCCGTGGGATATCACGGTCAATGCCTATGCGCCCGGGATGATCCCGACCGCGCTCAACCACTTCGACGAGCGAGCGAAGTCTGAGCAGGATGTGCTGCTCGACACCCTCACGCTCCGTCGCTGGGGCTCAAAGGAAGACATCGGCAACATCGTGTGTTTCCTGGCCTCTGACCAGGCCAGCTACATCACCGGCACCCTGATCGACGTGAGCGGTGGCAAGCTGGCAACGCAGGTGCCGAGCGTTGCGTACGACTACGCAGAGTCAGCTGACACCGCCTCGATCATTTAGACGACCGTCGGGAGTGCGAAGTACGACGATGAGAGCCTTCCAGGTGACCGGCTTTGGCGTCGGCGAGGTGCGGGAGGTCGCTGCTCCAAAGCCCGAGACCGGTCAGGTCGTCGTCGACTCGCCTTCGTTGGGATCTGCGGAACAGATGTCGGCCTCTTCCACCCAGAGAAGGGTCGCCTCGAACAGCTGCGTACGTCGTACCCGCTCCGGCTCGGTCACGAATGGAGCGGCACGATCAGCGCCATCGGTGATGGGGTGGACCCTTCGTGGCTCGGCCGACGAGTGACCGGCGACACCATGCTCGGCTGCGGCCACTGCGAGCGATGCCTCGACGGCAGACACCACCTGTGCGAGGACCGCTTCGAGATCGGCGTGCGCCGCGGATGGCCCGGTGCGTTGGCCGAGCAGTTGCTCGTGCCCGTCTCGGCCCTGCACCCGCTGCCGAGCGAGGTCAGCGATGTCATGGGCGCCATGGTCGAACCGGGCGGCAACGCGCGGCGAGCGGTCGCGTCTAGCGGTGCGGCAGTCGGCTCGCGAACCCTCGTTCTCGGCTCAGGGACGATTGGCCTGCTGTGCACGCAGTTCGCCCTGGCCGCCGGCAGCGAAGTGCACGTACTCGGTATCGACCCTGCGTCACTCGCGCTTGCCGATGAGCTTGGCGCCGCGGGGACGTGGACGGCCAAGACCCTGCCTGCGATGGCCTGGGACGCGGTGATCGAGGCGACGGATGCGCCATCCATGCCCGAATTCGCGATCGACGTCGCCGAGCCGGGGAGACGGGTGGTGCTCATCGGTGTGTTGCACGAGCCGAGCGAGATTGATTCGCGCAGGATCGTGCGCAAGGACCTGACGGTCACGGGAATTCTCGGCGCATCGCAGGGGCTGGCGCCGGCCATCCGTGCATACGAGTCTGGTGCCGTCAATCCGCTCCCGCTCGTCGCTGGCGTGATCGGGCTCTCCCAGGTCGCCGCAGCGCTCGGCGGCTGGCGGCCCGAGAACGCCGGGCGCGGCCCGAAAATCCTGGTCGACCCTCGACTCAGCTGACGATTTCCCGGTGCCCCGCTGTTCAGTAGGCACTGGCAGCAGCTCGGGCAGCCTCCAGGCTCCGAACGCGGTTCGCCGTTGAGCCGCCGAACCAGAGGTCACGTGCAGCGCGCAGGAACTCGACGGACGCGGCCATCTCGTCCATTCCGTTGACGCCGTCTTCGATGCTGATCCAGCCGTCGTAGCCCGCGGCGTTCAGCGTCGAGAAGATGCGGTCGTAGTCGTTCAGGCCCTGGCCGATGACGCCGTGCATGAGGGCGGGAGAGTACCCGAGCGTGCCATCCGCCTGCCTCAGCGATTCGAGGTCGGCGCCGGGCGCGAGGTAGCGGTCGGATGCCTGCATCGACACGACCCGGTCGATTACGGTCTCGAGAAAGTCTGCGGAGTCCTCGCCGGCGACAATCGCGTTGGACGGGTCAAACTGCACACCGAAGTATTCCCGCTCGGGAATGAGGTCGAGCAGCTGAAGGAAGACCTCCTTGCGCTGCGCGAACTCGGGATACTTCCAGGTGCTCGCCTTGTAGTGGTTTTCGATCGCGAGAGTCACGCCCTGCGCCTTCGCGATCGGGATCAGGCGCAGGATGGCGTCGCTCGCCCACTCCAGGCCCTGCGGAATCGAGACCTCCGGATGGGCCTGTCCACTCAGCACCCGACAGGTCGCGCCCGGGCCGCCGAGCTTCGCCGTGATCCCGATCATCTCGACCTCAAGGTCGAATTCGCGAGCGCGCTGCCCGGCATTCGGATGCGTGAAGTCAGGGGACGCGCAGAGCATCGGCATCTCGAAACCGGCCTCCCGCACGGCATCGCGAACGCGAGAAATCCCAGCATCGGAGGTATCCCAGAAGAATCCGGAGTGCAGCTCGAGTCCGTCGGCAGGGAGCGAGCGCGCGAGCTCGATCCAGTCGAACACCGTCATCGTTCGATCGATTGCGATGTCCTTGATGAATGCCTTGGGGAAGACGGAAATTCTCATTGGCCGGTGGGCTCCTTGCCTGTAGTCATGATTTCGATTGCTCCGCTAGCGCTTCCGTGGACAGCCGAGGACGAGACGCTCCTCGACCTCTTCCGTCGTCGGCATCGCGGTCGAGCATTCCCTGCGGGTAGCGACGATCGCTCCTGCCGCATTTACGAAGCGAATCGTTCGTTTGAGGTCCCAGCCGGCGAGCAGTCCGTGGCAGAGAGCGCCACCGAAACCGTCGCCGGCACCCAGACCATTCACGACCTCGATCGGGAGGGACTGCACCTCGACCGTGGACGTCCGTGTCTTCGCCAGCACACCACGCGGCCCCCGCTTCACGATCGCGAGGTCGAGGCCAAAGTCGAGGAGCGCATCCGCAGCCCGCACGGGGTCGGTCTCGCCGACCGCGACCTCGCACTCCTCCTGGTTGCCGATCGCTATCGTGACAAGCGGAAGGGCTGCCGTCACGGCCGAGTGCGCATCCGCCGCAGAATCCCAGAACATCGGGCGATAGTCGAGATCGAGAATCGTGTTCTGGCGGCGGTCGCGCGCCGTCAGGGCAGCGTGGTGGGCGGTGCGACTGGGTTCCTGTGAGAGCCCGGTAGCGGTCGTCCAGAGGATCCTGGCATTCTGCACCTCGTCGAGCGGCACGTCCGACGCCTCGAGTTTCATGTCTGGCGCGGTCGGCTGCCGATAGATGTAGATCGGGAAGTTGTCCGGCGGGAACATCTCACAGAAGGTCAGCACGCTGGCCAACCCTGCAAACGGGGTGACGTGCGAAACGTCAACGCCCAGCCGCGCGAGCTCCCGCTTCGCGTAGCGGCCAAATGGATCATCGCCCGTGCGCGTAACGAGCGTGACGTCGTGCCCGTGGCGTGCGATTGCCACCGCCACGTTCGTCGCACTGCCGCCAATCGACTTGGTGAACCCGGAGACGTCTTCCAGGTGGGTATTGACCTCGGCGGGGTAAAGGTCGATGCAGACACGACCAATCACGACGACGTCGCGGTGGTGGGCGGCCGCCGGCCCTGTAATCACAGCATCGGCACTCAATGTCGCTCCGCACTCGTCAGCGATACTCCGCCATCGACGTACAGCGTGACTCCCGTGACGAACCGCGACTCGTCTGAGGCCAGATAGACGGCGGCATCCGCGACATCCCAGGCCGTGCCCTCGATGCCGAGCGGCGAAGACAGCCTGCGCTTCTCCCTCACTTCCGGCGTCATCTCCAGCGCACCGGCATGCGGCGTGAAGATCGGACCAGGCACGATGCAGTTCACCCGGATGCCTGCGGCCGCATGGTCGTACGCCATCGCCTTGGTCAGCGCGATGACCGCGCCTTTCGACGCGGAGTACGGAGCCCGCCCAGACGGCCGAACCGCGGCAAGGGACGAGGTGGTTATGATCGATCCGCCTCTCGTGCGCGCGAGCTCTGGCACGGCGAATTTGCTCGTCAGCATGATGCTCTTGACGTTGACGGTCATCACCCGATCCCAGAGCTCTTCGGTTGCTTCGACGACGGTTCCCCGCCCCCGGATGCCGACGTTGTTGTGCACAACATCGAGTCGTCCCCAGGTCGTGACGGCGTGATCGACGACACCGCGCGCGCCGTCAGCTGTGCTCAGATCGGCGATGAATACCGAGCCTGACCCGCCCTCGGCTTCGATCATCGACATCGTTTGCTCAGCTGCGGCTCTGTCGAGATCGTTGACCACGACGACGGCGCCCTGCGAAGCGAAGCGAAGTGCTGCGGCCCGGCCATTGCCGATTTCTGCGCCAGGGGAGCCAGCGCCTGTGACTATGCAGACCTTGTCTTTCAAGCGGTCCACGGGGCTCCCTCGCCAGAATAGATGAAAATACAGTAACACAATTGGGTAGTTCGGGCCCCGTTTCTGAGTGAAATCTCTCGTATGATTGTTGCTATTCCAACATCAATGCCGATTCGGAAGGATAATCGTGGCGACGACCATGAGCGTAAAGCCCGACCTGCTAGTGGATGCCCGGGTTGGCACCGCCGAGGGCCCGGTCTGGAATCGACGCACCAGTCAGCTGGTGTGGACAGACATCCCGGGCGAAAGCATCCACTTCACCGACATCGAAACCGGCGAGGACACCCACGTGGATGTCGGCACTCGCGTCGGCAGCATCGTGCCAAGGGCTGGCGGTGGATACGTGATGGCAACCTGCCAGGAGTACCGCCTGACTGACGACGATGTAACGCACCAGGTCGGGCAGGTCATCGTGACCGATGAGCCACGGGTGAAGTTCAACGACGGCAAGTGCGACCCGGCCGGCCGGTTCTTCGCCGGCACATCCGGTCGCGATGGGCGCGTCGGAACTGGCGCGCTGTACCGACTCGACGGCGACCTCAGTCCGAGCTGGTGCCGGGAATCTCGGCGTCCAACGGCATGGGCTGGAGCCCGGATGCCAAAACCTTCTACTACACGGATACCTCGACCTACCGGGTGGACGCGTTCGATTTCGACAGCGACACCGGCTCCGTTTCTCGCCGTCGACCGTTTGTGGAGTTCGCCGGAATCGGCCGCTATGACACCGTAGACGGCATGGGCAGGCCCGACGGGCTCTGCGTCGACAGCGACGGCTGCGTGTGGATCGCGATGTGGCGCGGCTCTGAGGTGCGCCGATACTCCCCCGCGGGTGAGCTGCTCGCGCACCTGCCCATGCCGGTTGAACTCGTCGCGAGTGTCGCCTACGTCGGCGACCGGCTCGATACCCTCGTCATCACCACGGCCAGGAGCGAACTCATGAACAGTGAGCTGGCAACCCAGCCCATCGCCGGCGGACTGTTCGCCTGCTCGGTCGGAGTAACCGGGATGCCAGTGGCCGACTTCGCCGGTTGATCGGGTTGATCCGGTGCCGTGGTGTGTAATCGGGTATGGCGATTGTGTTGGGCAAGCCGGGAGTCAACGGGCTGAGCGAGGCCGTGGACGCACTGCGGGACTGGCAGTACGAGGGTGCACCGATGCAACTGCATCCGGGCGATCTGGGCTGGTTCTGGCGATTCGGTGCAGCGGCGACGGCCGCGGCGGTCCGGACCTGGAGCCGGGACGGCCGGATTCTCGCCGTCGGACTGCTGGACGGCCCAACACTGCTGCGGCTGGCGATCGCGCCAGACGCTCAGCGGGACGAGGAGCTCGCAGGGCAGCTGGTCGACGACCCGACCGCACCTGCGCGCGGCGTCCTGATGGAGGGAAAGGCATACGTCGAAGCGCCAATCGGCGCCCTGGTCCACGATCTGCTGTCCGAGCACGGCTGGAACACCGACGAGCCGTGGACGCCGCTGCACCGCGACCTCACAGAACCGGTGAAGGACCCGGGTGTGCGGATCGAGGTCATCGGGCCGGAGCAGGCGCCCGTGCGGACCGCCGTGCAGCGGGGATCGTTCGACGGGTCGACGTTCACGGATGAGCGCTGGCACGCGATGGCGGCCGGATTGCCGTACGCCGACGCCCGGTGTCTGGTCGCATACGACGAGCGCGGCACCGCGGTGGCGGCGGTGACGGTGTGGTCGGCCGGCCCGGGGAAGCCCGGTTTGCTCGAGCCGATGGGCGTTCACCGGGAACACCGCGGCCAGGGCTACGGCACGGCGATCACCGTCGCCGCCGCGGCCGCACTCCAGACCAAAGGCTCGTCGAGCGCGATCGTCTGCGCTCCGAGCTCGAATGTCGGCGCCGTCGCCACCTACAGGTCAGCCGGCTTCGACCCACGCCCTGAGGTCCGGGACCGGTACCGGGACGCTTAGACCGAGGGATTGACGATGAACTTCGGCCCGCCGCCGATTGGATGCGTGAGCTCGCCGCTGAGGACGGCCGGGACATCCGCGAGTCCAACCGTTCGCGCTATGAGCGGCGTCGGGTTCACCGCGCCGCTCGCGTAGGCGGCGATGGTGCCGTCCAGCCCCAATGAGCCGCCGAGAATCCCCATCACCTGAAGCTCCTTGTGAACAAACCGCCGCGAGTCGACCATGCTCGGTGTGATCGAGACACCGATCAGAACAACGCGGCGCCCGGGTTCGACGATATCGAAGGCGAACTGGGGGATCGACGGTGAGTTCGTGGCGTCGATGACGGCATCCCAGATCAGCGTTGGCAGGTCGTGCTCGGTCCAGGCGCCGTGGACGCCGAGCCGACGGGGAAGCTGCAGGTCCTCTTCACCGAGCCCGAGGACGTGCACCTCGCTGCCAGCCGCGAGGGCGAACTGGGCGGCGAGCAGACCTATGTTTCCTGGGCCGATGACGAGTATCCGCGACCCCTCGCGGGCGCCGCTCGCTTCGACGGCTCTAATCGCATTGGCCCCGGGTTCGACCATCGCGCCCATCTCGTCGGTGACGGCATCCGGAAGCGCGCGCAGCGAAACGCGCGGCACGAGCACCTTCTCGGCGAGTGCGCCGGCCCAGTTGCGGCGTACCCCGATGCCGAAGCGGTCGTCGCACAGGTAGTGGCGGCCATCCAGGCAGCGAGCGCAGGTCCCGCAGCCGAGCAGGGTGTCGCCAGTCACGCGGCGTCCGAGCCAGGACGGATCGACGCCAGCGCCGATCTCGGAGACCGTTCCCGACCACTCGTGGCCGAGGCGAATCGGGTAAGTCAGTCGATTGCGCCCAACGCGGGCCTCATCACCGAAGTAGAGCGAGACATCCGTTCCGCAGACGCCGACCCTGGCGACGTCGACGACCACCTGGTCTGGCCCAGCCGTTGGCGGCTCCACGTCGTACACGGAGCCCTTCCCTCGCTCTGTGACGAGAAACGCCCGCATTTCGTCCTACCTCTCCGTCGGCTCCGGGAGTCGAGTCGTCAGTGTCACCGCATCGCTGCCGAAGCCGTCCGCTGCCACCCGGACGACAACGGTCCCAGCCCGCCCGGCCAGTGTGCGGATCCAGACCGCGGCAACCGCCCCAGTCTCGTCGAGGTTGATGGTCGGTTCGCCGATGAGGACAGCGGGGCCCGAGACCTCGATCACTGCGCGGCTCCTGGTCGTGCTGCGCGGGTTACCGAACCGGTCAACAATCGCCACCGCTACCCTGGTCGCATCCGCTCCGTCGGCCGCCAGTTCGGAATCGTCTGCCAAGACGATCAGTGAGTCGCCCGAGCGGTCACCGGAGTAGCGCCGCGTGAGCGCGAGCTCGTCGCCGAGGTAGCCGTCGATTCTGAGCTCGGACGAACGCTCCCCGAGCGAGAGATCCGCGAACGTCGGCGCGTACTCGAGGTGCGGGAAGCGCTCGCGATCGGGATGGGCAACCGCGACGAGCTCGTCCCCGAGGAAGAACTCGAGCCGATCACAGTTCGAGCAGACCATCGCCTCAGAACCCGGCCCCCACATCCTGTTCTCCGGGTGACCCTCGTAGCCGCTCGCGTTGCCGAACTGCGGAGGATCCCAGACGAACGCCGGCTCGATGACGACCCGCTCGGTGGGCGAGACCTGGGCGCGATAGAGCGCTGCGCCCGGCTTTATCACGCGGAACATGTCGACCAGGCCCGTGCTCCGCACGCCGCGGTGGCCGTTGCCGCGAGGCGACTGGTAGTCGAAGGCGATCCAGGCCAGCAGGCCGGCGAACCTTTCGTCTGCTCGCGCATCGTTGTGCGCATTCGCGTAGTCGAGTGCCTGGTGCTGCTGCACGATGGCAGGCTCAGTGCGCCGGTAGTGGGATGTCGGACTGCTGCGCGCCGCGACCGACTCGCTGACGAGGTACGGCCGGTCATCCACTGGCTCGAGCAGGTCTGGTCGGCGCTGTCCGTCGGCGTCGAGCCTCGTGTTGTAGTCGTCATAGCTGAAGACGTCGTGCTGGAACGTCCCGCTGCGCGAGTAGTCGCCGTGCGTTGCGCCGCTCGTTGCCCTCGTCGGGTCGAGCGCCTTGACCACCGCCTCGGTTCGCGCATAGAAGACCGGGTTATCAGGCGTCTCATTCAGCCGGGCACCCCAGATCACAACGGACGGCCGGTGCCGGTCGCGCGCAATCATCTGCGTGATGTCGTCGACGGCGCTGTCCTGCCAGGCAGAGTCGCCGATGTAGTGCCAGCCGGGCGACTCCTCCCAGACGAGCAGACCGAGCTCGTCGCAGGCATCCAGAAATGCGGGAGTCTGCGGATAGTGCGAGCACCGCACCATGAGGCAGTTGAGGTCCCGGCGCATGATCTCGACGTCGCGCCGGTGAACTCTGGCAGGCATCGCGAAACCCGCGAACGGAAAGTACTCGTGGCGATTGACGCCCATGAGGTATCGACGGGTGCCGTTCAGGAAGAAGCCGTTTTCGCGAAACTCGGCCTCACGGTAGCCGGTACGCAGGCTGTGGCTGTGGACGGCCGACCCCACGCTCATGAGCGTGACCACGACGGTGTACAGCGTTGGCGAGTCGACGTCCCAGAGCTCGACGGCGGCGAGCCCACCGAGCTCTACCGTCAGCTGGGACACGCCAGCGGTCAGTGCTACCGGTGAAACACTCGTCGACGCGACGGTCTGGCCCGCAGCGTCGACGAGTTGAACCTCGAGCCCTGCGCTGGGCAGATCGACCCGCGAATCGATCGAGACGACAAACTCAGACCGCCGCTGGTCTGGGTCGAGCACGCTGAGGTGAGTGGTTGCCACTTCAGAAACGAACGCCGCCGGGACGACCCGAATCCAGACATCCCGCTGGATGCCGCCCGGCTGGAAGAAGTCGATAGATGCGCTCTGCACGGCATCCGGAGCGTTCGGGGGCACATTGATGTTGAACCGGGAGTCGAGGATGACCGCGAGTGTGTTCTCCCCTGCGGTAACGATGTCGGTGATTTCGTAGCTAAACGGCAGGTACCCGCCGCGGTGCTCGCCGAGCAACGAGTCGTTCACGGTAACAGTCGCGCTGGTGACAGCGCCGTCGAAGTCGAGGAACACCCGCTCACCGAATTTGCGTTCGACCGAGAATGTTCGTCGGTAGGCCCACACCTTCTCCCACGCGCTCGCGCTCCACAGCTCCCACGACAGCGGGGCAACCGTGTGCGGGATCGAAACCGGTTGCCAGCCCGAGTCATCCAGATCGCTGCGCGAGTGCGCTGTGACTACCGCGGGGTCGAGGTGGTCCTCCGGGCCCGGGAGTGTGATGCTCCCGCCGAAGAGCCATCCGTCGGTCAGTGCCACTCGGCGCGTTCCCTTCACAGAACCCGTAGCTCGCCCAGTCATTCGCCCTACCCGCTTCCTCGCGTGGATCGCACCGCACTCACCCAGAGAGTCGACAGCCGGGATCGGTTATCGGGCTCTCAGTCAATGGTATATATAGAACATACATTGATACTTATCTGACAGAAATTGTGTCCTACGTTTCTGGGCAGGCCGAATCGGAAAGCGCAGGCTTGGTTCATGGTCATGGCAGAGCAGGTGACGCCTCGCGTCGCCTATCACGGCGAGGGAGCCGTGTGGTACGAGGGCTGGGGCGGGCTCAAATGGGTCGACATGCTGGCGGGGGACGTACTGTCGCTCGACTCCGCGAGCGGCGAGATCGATCGCCTGCACGTGGGCTCCCCCGTCGCCGCGATGCTGCGGCCGCGGGTCGACGGCGGCTTCGTCGTCGCAACCGAGCGGGAGTTCGCACTCTGGCGCGACGGCGAGAGCGAATGGGTCTCCCCGGCGCTCTGGGATGACCCGCACCGCCGTTTCAACGAGGGCGGCTGCGACCCATCCGGCGCGCTGCTGTGCGGGATGAAGTCAGCTGAGGAGCCAGGCAACGGCCAGGTCTTTCGGCTCAATCCGGATCGAACGATCGACCTCGTCTTCGGCGGCGTCACGGTGTCGAATGGCCTCGGGTTCACCGCGGATGGCACGCATATGTACTACAACGATTCACGCACCAGGCGGGTCGACATTTTCGACGTCGTCGACGGTGCGCTGGTTAACCGCCGTCCGTTTGTGGTGCTTCCCGACGGCGTCGGTGGCCCGGACGGGCTCTGGGTGGATGCCGAGGACGGCGTCTGGGTTGCACTCTTTCGTGGGTCCGCGGTACGCCACTACAACTCGGTCGGTTCGCTCCAGAACATCGTCGAGCTGCCGGCCAGCCAGGTCAGCTCGTGCACCTTCGGTGGCCCGAACCTCGACGTGCTCTACATCACGACGTCACGGGAGAATCTCCCGGACGAAGCCGAGCCTCAGGCTGGCGCTATCTTCAGCTCCCCGGTCGGTGTGCGCGGGCAGGCTGTTCTGCCGTTCGCTGGCTAAGGGCTTGCCGATGATCAACACGCTCAGTTTCGGGGCGGGTTGAGGCTGTAGTTCCAGTCTGGGTGCCAGTCGTGGCGGTGCAGTGCGCCGGTGTCGTGCAGTGTCTTCATCTGAGCGTCGGGGATCTTGACGCCGACTGGGTAGGTGTCGGTGTCGAGTTCGGCGTGGACGGTGAGGCCGGTGCGTGTGGTGGTCGCGGCGATGGACTGCACGATGACGTCGTGGCTGGTCAGGGGGCGGCCGCGCCAGTTCATTGAGATGTGGGAGAACAGCCGGTGCTCGATCT
>OCZT010006940.1_pt1 | contig 11148 bp, 9 predicted proteins | sample 1539031 | NCBI WGS metagenome assembly OCZT01 (sample SAMEA3539308, study PRJEB22396) | soil metagenome | biome: tundra; feature: field; material: soil | place: USA | collected 2010-05 | depth 0.15 m
AGTTCCGAAGGGTGGATCTGAAGGCTTCCCGCCGCGCGTTCCAGCGACGGAAGGTGCGTGCGCAGATGGAGGCATTCCAGCCACTGGCGAAGGCCGGGGGCATCCACGGGCGGATTTTGTCGTTCCAGCTCGCGGCTGCGCTCCCGCACGGAGTCTGCAAGGCGCCGGACCAGTTCAGAGAGCGGCGCCCAGGCATTGATGTCCAAAAGGACAGGCAGGAAGTCGTCAGCCAACTCCGGCTGGCCTTGCCGACCCCTCACGATCTGGGCGACGGGCAAAAGGAGGAATCCGTCGTTGGGTTCCGTGGAGAGACGAATGGACAGGTTGGGCGCGCAAAGGCCCACTTCGCGGCGAGATCTGCCTGTGGCAAAATCCGGGAGAGAGCGCGCGAATTCGGCGAACGCGGAGTCAGGCCCCAGATTGGCACCGGTTTCCGAGGGAACCGGCATGGCCAGGAAGGCCTGCACCTTGGGTGCATCCGTAGCTGCGGGAAGGTTGCGGGTAAGGCCCGAACGCAGTCCAGCTGCGGTGTCGAAGCGTATTCCGCCAGGGAATACGCCGGCCGCGTCGCGCAGGGTCACAGAGCCCGCAGACAGCGCGGCTTCATCGAGCTGAAGTCGCGAGAACCCGAAGCCCCTGGCGGGAGGGTGCCCGAAATGTTGGTGCAGATCTTCGCGTGCGGCCTCGTCAGCACGTTGGAAATGCTGCGGAAGAAGAGCGAGACCTTCCTTCCAGGCGACTTTGCCGGTCATGATCGGACGAACCTTGGTTAGGGAAAGAGCGGAAACTAGAAACAGCGACAGTAGTCTATTTTGGGCACTCGTCTGAGTAAACCCCATTTGGCCATCAAGGATCCCCTGATGCGTGATTGTTCGGAAAAACGTACCTACTTCGCCTTCGGAGCGATTCTCGCGCTCGTCGCAGCGGAGAGTCGCGCCCAGGACCGGGGCACATTGCAGGTCCGCACCTCGCCGGACAGCGCCATCGTGGTCTTGGACGATGCCAAGGACCCAGAACACCAGCGCACCCCGTACCTCAACGAGAGCATGATCCAGGGAGCGCACTCCATCTTGTTGCGCCCTGCGGATCCCGCCTACATGTCGGCTCGCTACACGATCGGGATCGATGCCGGACAGACTTCCGTAGTTGAACATGTCTTCGAGTACCGGACCAAGGCCACGGGGATGGAACTCCTGTCTGTTGCCCCATGGAAGCTGGGCCTGGAGTACGGAATCCTGTTTCAGCGTTACATCGGATTCCAATCCTCTTCCCCCCCCGCCCCGCCCGCGCTCCCGACTCCATCCACCTATCCCTCCGATAGCATTCCGTCCAGCCTGAGCCTGCCCTTCCAGGTACGTCTAGGGTTTCCGGGTGGAATCGAAACCCACGTCTCCATTCCACTCGCCGAGAAGAGCTTGCCCCAAGCTCCGGGGAGCCTGGCATTGGGCGATGTCGGGCTCGGCGTGAAGTGGACCTATGCGCCGCTCAATTCGGCCATTGACATGTCCTATGTGTTGGGCAGCGCCAAGCAGCAGAACCTGGGCCAGCTCTCTGATGCGCTGACCTTCACTTTGATCACCAGCCAACGCTATCAGTCCTTCGATCTGGCCGGGAACCTCGGATATTCCCTGCGGTTCAACTCCATGTCGGCTGACTCGGGGAGCATCACGCCGGGTGATGCCGCCTTCCTGCGCCTGCGGGCAGGGATGCTGTTCTTCGATCAGATTCTGCCTCTTGTGCAAGCCTCCTTGGATTACCGCTTCGCGACGACCAGGGGAAGCGCAACGGTGCGCGATCCCTCCATCCTCGCGACCGTCTCGCCGGGAGTCGTGTGGTACGCGGGACAGAATTGGGCATTCGAGATCGGGGTTCCACTTGGGCTCTACGCCTCCAACGAGGAAACCCGCTGGGGGGTGCAGGCCAACTTCGCCTACGGATTCGGGCTAGCCTCCAAGTCTGCGCATCCCACGGTCGCCAAGTCGGCGCCGGTATCTTCCTACCCCTTGCAGGCAGTGGGAGTCCCCCTGAACGCCCCTTTGCACGTGCTGTTTTCTGGACACGAAGTCACCAACGGCGAGTACAAGGAATTTTGCGAAAAGACCGGCCACGAATCGCCGGCGGACCCCGAGTTTGCCTCCCTCCCCGGCTATTTCTCCGACCCGCGCCTCTCCTCCTATCCCGTGGTGAACATTTCCATCGCAGATGCCAGGGCCTATGCTGCCTGGGTGGGCAAGCGCTTGCCTACCGTGGGCGAATGGCGCCGCGAAGTGGAGAACATCAGCCTTTCTGGCGCGCAGGTCGCGTGTGGGTTGGAAGCTCCGGAACCCGCCACCAGCCGACTTCAGGGAATCGGTGCATACAACGTGATCGGGAACGTCGCGGAATGGGTGGAGAACGATCGCGGCTCCGGATCCGTGGCGTACATGGCCGGCGGATTCTTCAGCCTTCCCCGCGAGCGCTGCTTGGACAAGGGGCGCTGGGTGGATGTGGCTTCGCCAGCCGGGGCCAAGTACATCGGGTTCCGTACCGTGACGGAGGTCAAGTGATGCGACGGATTTTGTCAGTCCTGTTGGCGACAAGCTTCTGCGCGACAACCGTCGCCGCTCGTCCTCTCGACAAGGTTCGCAAGGATGCGCTCACCGTGGGAATCCGCACGGACAATCCCCCCTTCGGCTACGACGAGACCGCCGACCGCAAGGGCCTGGAATACGACATCGTGGCCGCCATTGCCGACGGCATGGGCATCCGGTTTCGCGTAGTGAAGCTCGCCTCGCAACACGAGGGTGAGGATAAGCTCCTCGCCGACAAGGTGGATCTTGTGATCGGGTCCGTGAAATCCACGGAGGAGTTGCGCGAGCGATTTTTGATGACCGGACCATACTTTCGCACCGGGCTCGGGATTTTGGTGCTGAAATCCAACCAGTCCGTCTACACCCTCACCGACCTGAACGGCCGGCCCGTGGCGGCTACGCCCGAATCCAATGCCGACAAGCTGATCGATAATTTCATCCCCAAGGCGAAGCTGGAGCTGGTGCGCACCACGCCGGAAGGCCTGGCGATGCTGGAGAAGGGGGATGTCGACGCGTTTGTCCAAGATCGATCCATCCTGCAAGCAGAATCTGCGCGCAATTCCGCACTTCGCCTCCTGGATGTCAGTCTCACCGAAGACAACTACGCGATCCTGGTCAACAAGAAATCCAATCCCCTGGTGGACGCGCTGAATGTGGAATTGGACCGCATGCGCACGCCTCCCCCGGCGGGTGGACAGAGTCCGCTCGCGGCGCTGTGCGCCAGATACAAGCTGGGTTTCACTGTCAAGCCCATCGCCGCGAAGGCCAGCGCTCCTGCTGGCGGACCAACCCAAGCCGCGCCCGTGACACGTGCGCAGTCTTCGGGGGGAACTGGGCCAGAAGATCTGGAAAGGCGCCTGAACAACGTGGAAAAACTGCTCCAGGAAATCCAGGCGAGTCTTGCCGAGATCAACGCGACCCTCAAGGTCCCCCAGAAATAGGGACTAGGCGCTGCGTTAGCGCCTCAGAGAATCCGACACTTTCAGGTTGGGGATTCGTCGTGCGAACTGGTACTTGCCCAGCCAGTAGGACTCGTCCAGACTGGAGTACTTGACGCCCTGGGAAGATGTGGCGTTGATGAACTTGCCGTCCCCCATGAAAATGCCCACATGCTCGATGCTGTCTTGGCTGGGGCCGAAAAAGACCAGGTCGCCGGGGAGCAGTCCGAACTTGAACACAGGCACCCCGAAGGAGCTTTGCCAGGAAGCCTTGCGCGGAAGCTCCAGCCCATACGCCTTGCGGAACACCTGTCGCGAAAAAGCGGAACAGTCGATTCCTGTCTGGCTGTCCCCTCCCCATACATAGGGGATACCCAGGTAGGTGTCGGTGACTTTTTTCAGAGGGGTGATGTCCAGCTCGTGGCTGGCAAGAAGCTTGCCCCCCAGGTTCCGTCCTTCGTCGCGGGTGTACCCCTGGCGGTTGTCCGCCAATTGGACGAATTTCGGCCCGCATCCCGCGAGCAGTCCTGCGATCCCCAAGATCGAGGCACGGAGCGCGCGCGACCGGCCTCGCGACCAGGAATGTGAACGGATGACCACGGCCTAAAACGTAGCTAGGTTGTCAACTGCCATGTTCCTCAGCCGGACCCATCTCCGATCCGTGCCGATGACAGCGCTGCTCCTCGCTGGAGCGAGCTGGTCGGCACCCGTCTACGGCCGCGAAGCTCTGCATGACCTTCGCCCGTATGGAATGGCTGTGCGCGTTGCGTGCACAGGTGCTCTGGAACAAGACCAGGAGACTTTCGCCGCCCATATCCAGAAGCGGTTGGAAGCTCGTTCGGTCCAGATCGTGCCGGAGGGCTCGGTCACCTTAAAGCTTTTTGTCACGAGCATCCAGTCCAGCGACGGGTTCTTCGTGGTCCAGATGCGCATGGAATTGGACCAGGCCGCATTCCTGGGTTCCAGCAACAAGCTGGTGGACGCGCCCACATGGGACGCGTGGAAGATGGGCGAATACCGCGAGGAAGATCTCCTCTCCGAGGTCGACGACCTCACCAGACAATTTTTGAACGATTACATCGCATCGAACTGAACCGGGAGTCCCCCATGAAACGAACCATCCTACTTCTCCTTTGCGCGGTGGGCGCACTCCAAGCAGGGCCGCCCGGCTTGATGGTCCTGGAGTTCCAGTCGCGTGGGATTCTGGACAAGACCGTCCTGCGCCAACTCTGGGATCGCACCTGGGAGGTGGCTTCTTCCTTTCCCGGTGCAGATGCCGTACCTGCGGAAGAGACGCGCCGCCGCATCTTCGATCAGAACGTGCTCTTGCCCGTGCGCTGCGATGAGGCCTGCTACCAGAGGGTGGCCCTCAAGCTCCAAGCGAAGCGGATCTTGGTGCCATCGGTGGAAAAGACCGGCGAACAGATCAAGTTCAACTTCATCCTGGTCCAAGGGGAAACGGGGAAGAAGTTGCAGGAAGTATCGGTCTGGTCGGACGGGCGTGTGGATCGAGCCCTTGCGGCGGGTCTTTCCAAGGTGATGAGCGATGCGGGCTCCAATGAGGCGGTCGAAGTGCCGACCGCGCTTTGGACAACTCTCGGCGTAGGCGCTGCAGGTCTCGCAGGAGCTTTGTGGTTCGGTTTGTCGCAGGACCGTTCTGCGGCGGTCCGGCAAAAAGCTTTTTGCTCCGACGGTACCCTCCCGCCTTGCGGTATCTGAGTCTGCCTTTCCTCGATTCCCCGACGCCTTCCCGTAAACCCCAATAGGTCCAACATGGTTTCCAAGGATATCCGCAAGCTCCTCGCCAGGCTCAATCCCGCCACCGCGCGCTTCCTGGAGGGGGCCGTGGGTTCGTGCGTGCACCGCACCCACTACGAGGCGACCCCGGCCCATCTTTTGGCCCAGTTGGTGGAAGATGAAAACGGAGATGTTGCGGCCATCCTGGAGTTGGTGGGCGCTGACCGTTCCATCTTCCGCACCCTTCTGCAGGAAGAACTGCGCGCCTGCAAGACGGGCAACAGTTCCCGTCCGGTCTTCTCGCCCGCGCTGGTGGAACTCCTTGAGCTTTCCTGGGGGGAATCTTCCCTGAACCTGGGTCAGGATGCCATCCGCTCAGGCGCCGTCCTGTTGGCCTGCTACGGCCTCCTAAACCAGTTCTCGCCGGATCTCCAAGATTTCCTGCGCACGCTCCAGTCGGAGAAAATCCGCGCGGAATTCGACAAGATCGCGCAAAAGAGCGTGGAATCGAAGTCCCTCCCCGCGGCCAAGTCCGCCGCAGGAGGCAAGGACGGCCAGGGCGCGGCCCTGGAGAAGTTCACCATCGACTTCACCGAGCAGGCGCGCAAGGGCAAGATCGATCCCGTCTTCGGGCGCGATGACGAAATCCGTCAAGCCATCGATATCCTTTCGCGACGGCGCAAGAACAACCCCATCTTCATCGGGGAAGCGGGCGTGGGCAAGACCGCGGTGGTAGAAGGCCTGGCCCTGAAGATCGTGCAAGGCGACGTTCCCGAAGTCCTCAAGGGCGTGCGGTTGCTTTCGCTGGACCTGGGGCTCCTGTCCGCCGGCGCGGGCGTGCGCGGCGAGTTCGAGAGCCGACTCAAGGGCGTGATCCAAGAGGTCAAGGAGTCGCCGGTTCCTGTCATCCTGTTCATCGACGAGGCCCACACGCTCATCGGGGCTGGCGGTGAGGCGGGCAAAGGAGACGCAGCCAACCTGCTCAAGCCGGAACTGGCCCGTGGCGAGATGAAGTGCATCGCGGCCACCACCTTCACGGAATTCCGCAAGTATCTGGAGAAGGATCCGGCCATCGCCCGGCGCTTCCAACAGGTGGTGATCCCCGAGCCTGATCCCGCGACAGCGGCGGTGATGCTGCGCGGCCTGCGCGGCCGCTACGAGGAGTTTCACCGCGTGCGCATCTCGCACGAGGCCGTGGAAGCCGCGTGCGATTTGTCTCACAGGTTTGTTCCCGGACGCCAACTTCCGGACAAGGCGGTTGACCTTCTGGACACAGCGTCTGCGCGGGTGCGCATGGGACTATCCACCCGTCCTGCCGAACTCGTGCGTTTGGACCACGAGATCCTGGACATCGGGTCGGAGCTGGATTCCCTGGACCACGATGAAAGCCTGAAGCCCGGTGTGGTCAGTGTGGTGCGCAAGACCGTCCTGCACGAACGGCGCGAAGCCCTGCGCGAAAAGGTGGTGGAGATCGAAGGGCGCTGGAAGACGGAACTCGCCAAGGTGAACGAGGTCCTGGAGCTTCCCGCCGACACGCCCGTTGAGGAGCGCCGGAAACTCTGGGAGGAGCTGGCCGAATTGCAAGGCGAGAAGCCTCTCGTGCATCCCTACGTGACTCGACAAGTTCTGTCGGAAGTGATCGAGGAGTGGACTGGGATTCCTGCCGGGAACATGCTGCGCGACGAGGCCCGTCTGCTCTTGGAGCTGGAGAATACCCTGAACTCCCGCGTGATTGGCCAGTCGTGGGGGGTGCGCGAGCTCGCGCAAACCATCCGCTCCTCGCGCATGGGGCTCACCCGACCAGAAACCCCGAAAGGGGTATTTCTGATCACGGGGCCCAGCGGCGTGGGCAAGACTGAGGTGGCCAAGGCCATCGCCGACCTCCTTTACGGCGGAGAACGTTCCGTGGTGACGCTCTCCATGTCCGAGTACCAGGACGCGATCTCCGTGACGGCCCTCAAGGGCGCGAGCGCGGGCTACGTGGGCTACGGCGATGGCGGCACTTTGACAGAAGGTGTCCGCAAGAACCCCTACACGGTGGTGATCCTCGACGAAATCGAGAAGGCGCACAAGGATGTGCTCAACATGTTCTACCAGGTGTTCGATCAGGGCGTGCTGCGCGATGGCGAAGGCCGCGACATCAGCTTCCGCAACACCGTGGTGATCATGACCTCCAACCTGGGCCTGGACACCATCACCAGCATGGCCACGGACTCGGAAAACCAGTACGCCTACGAGGAATACACCGAGGCCATCCTTCCGGAACTGACCGCCCATTTCCAGCCGGCGCTGCTGGCCCGTTGCAAGGTGGTCCCCTTCCTGCCGCTGGGAACGGATTCGCTGCGGTACATCGTGAGTCTGAAGCTCGACAAGGTGGCGCGCCGCCTCGCCGACCAGCATGGAGTTCAGCTCGCCTGTTCCGCTGGACTTCTGGATCACATCGTGGAGCAGTGCAACCTGGTGCAAAGCGGCGCCCGCCTTCTGGATTCTCTTTTGGATCGCGACATCCTTCCTGGTGTTTCGGCGCTGCTCCTGCAGCGAATCGCGCAAGGAACGCAAGGCAGTCGCATCGCGGTGGGCCTGGGCGAAGATGGACGGCCCTTCTTCCGCCTCGATGACGGTGAGATGGTCGCTCCCGAACCAGCGGCATAAGGAGTTAACGCCATGAGCGCGGATACTACCCTCTACAGTTTCGAAGTCGATGGCTTGGACGCGGCCACCTTCGCCGTGCTCAGTTTCACCGCCGAGGAAGCCGTCTCCACCCCCACGAACCTTCGGGTGGTGGCTGTCTCCCGCGAAAAGGGCCTTCCCCGGGATGAGATGGTGGGGAAGGAAGCCTTCCTGACCATCCACCTCAACGGCGAGCACAAGATCCACGGGGTGGTGGCCGAGTTCCATGAAGAGCCGTTTTCTGACATTCTCAGTCGCTACGAGGTGGTGGTGCGCGGTCGTTTGGACCTCATGAACTTCGGCGCCCATTGCCGGGTGTTCCAGGGCAAGACCGCGCCGCAGATCCTCACCACGTTGCTCGAGGAAGCGGGCGTGGACGCCAAGTCCTACAAGCTTGCATTGAAAGGGACGTACCCGCCGCTAGACATGCACGTCCAGTACAACGAGACAGATTTTACCTTCTTCTCCCGCACTGCGGAAACCGCAGGCATCTTCCATTTCGAAGAGATCCAAGGTGACGACGTCGTGCTGGTGCTGGCCGACGACAATTCTGCCTTCCCGCCGTCCGAACAGACGGATCCTTTGGAATACCGGCCAGGGGCGGGCTTGGTGGAGCAGACATTCGATGCCATGTATTCCCTGCGGCGTTCCAACTCCCTGCAGCGCGGCAAGGCGCGCCTCTCCGGCTACGACTACGAGCAGCCCGGGGCTGTCCAGCGTGGCTCCAATGGATCGGCAAAAGGGGAATGGACTCGCCACGAGGTGGGCGCGAAGACCGCCGCCGAACTGACGGACATTTCCCGTCGCGTCCGCGAGTCGGACAATGTTCTGCATGATCGCGTCTCCTGCACCACACACAACCCCATGCTTCGCTGTGGCGGGAAGTTCGCGATTTCCCAGCAGTTCGGCTGGGGATTCGGCGGGGATTACATCGCGATCTCCGTATCCCACGAAGGCGCCCAGGAGGGATCGCTTTTGGGAAGCGGCGCCGATTCCCACTACAGCAACAATGTGGTGGCCCAGCCCGTCGCGCTGCCTTTCCGGCCGCCGCTGGCCACGCCGCGCCCACGCATTCCAGGTGTGCTCGTGGCCAAGGTCGACGGTCCGGACGGCCCCTATGCGCATCTAGATGACGCTGGCAGGTACCGCGCGAGATTCCCGTTTGACGAGAGCGACAAGGGGCCAGGTGAGGCCACGCCCCCCTTGCGACTCTCTCAGCCGTACGCGGGACCGGGTTATGGGTTGCACTTGCCGCTCCACAAGGGGTCGGATCTGGTGCTTGCGTTCGAAGACGGTGACATCGACAAACCTGTGGCGTTGGGGGCCTTGCCCAATCCGGCCCAGAAGAGTCCGGTCTCCGCGCGCAACAAGAGCCAGTCGGTTCTAAAGTCCGCCTCCGGGAACCAGTTGACCCTCGATGACCAAGAGGGCAAGACTCGCGCGATCCTGGTGTCTTCCACAGGACAGCAACTGGTCCTGGACGACATCCCCGATACGGCCGGGGCTTTGCTCCAGACCGTCCACAAGCACCGACTCCATCTGGACGACAAGAACGATTCCCTGGAACTCTCCGTTTCCGATGGAACGCACTTCCTGAAGATCTTGTCAAAGAAGGGCATCCTGACGTTGCAGACCAAGTCGGGCCATGTTCTGCAACTGGACGACGACAAGAAGGCCGTATCCCTCCAGACCGCGGGCGGACACCTCCTGAAGCTCGACGATGACGGTGGATTGGTCACGCTCCAAGACGGCAAAGGGAAGCACGTGATCCAGATCGACGCCGGAGGGGGGATCTCCCTGAAGACCGAAGGCGATCTGCAGATTTCGGCCAAGGGCTCTCTCAAAATGAAAGCCAAGGACGTGAGCATCCAGAGCGACAGCGGCGCGATCGACGTGAAGTCGGCCCAGGCCTTGAATCTGCAAGGCATGAACGCGAATCTGAAGGCCGACCAGAAGCTCCAGTTGGATGCGGGAATGGATGCGGGACTGAAGGCCGGAACGAATCTCAAGCTCGAAGGTTCCATCAACGTGGAGTCCAAGGCCGGCGTCGCGAACAAGATGACCGGCACCATGACCAACGTCGAATCGAGCGCGATCAACACGATCAAGGGCGCTATGGTCATGATCAACTAACAAAAATTGTCGCATCGCAGTTCGGCCTGGGCCCGTCCGAGGCCAAACCCGCTCTCCCCTCATTACCCCCAAATAGGTGGGACCCGATCCATGAAGAATTTCTCCATTTTCCTTGCTTCCCTGGCCCTGGTCGGCTTCTCCGCCCCGACTACTCCCTTGCATCTTGTGGTCAAGTGCGTGGAGTGCTCTCCAGACACCGGATTGCGCATCGAAACCGCCTTTCGCGGTGCGCTCTCGCGCCACGAATTCCGGTTGGTCGACAGCGCCGCTTTGGCACCCACTCTGCGGGTGGTGGCCTACCGCGATTCGACCCTTTGGTTCCTTTCCCCCACGGTGTCCAGCCCCAAAGGCGTTTCGGTCTCGGTGAGTCGCGAGGAATTCCCCGGAGGATTTCCTGAACTTCTCGAGCCGGGTGTTGATTCGGCCCTGTCTGTGGCACGCCGGGTGGTGGACGAAGCCATGAAGCGCGCCAAGGAGGACTCCCGCCCTCGTTGAACCCGCCTTGAGATACCTTTGGACAGATATGTCTGGATCATCGCCCATAGGCCCGTTGGTGTTGCCACTCGCTCGCTGGACTGGACTGCGGGCGCAGATCAGTTTGACCGTGCCGTCTTCCGCTTGCGCCGTCCTTCAAGAGGCAGATGTCGTGGGAGATGTCTTCGTGGAAGGCCACGCCGACATCACCCCTCGCGAGATTGTGGTGAATCTCCAGGTCCGCTGCCACACCCGCGAGATCTGTGGACGCAGTCTGGAGGAATTCGAGCATCCCTTGGAACTCCCCGTCCAGATCCTTCTGCACAGGTCTCTGACGGTACAAGGCGTGGTTTGGGAAGACGACGGGGAAGATGTCTTCGAGGCATCGATCTCGGAAGATCTTCGCGAACTCGACATCGAAGAGGTGGTGCGCCAGGCCGTGGTGCTGGAGCGACCCATCTCTCCCGTCAAGCCCGGGACGCCGCTCCCGGAAGGCGTGCTTGAGGAAGATGTTCAGGAAGCCTTGGATCCCCGTTGGGAAGTCTTGCGCAAGATCCGAGGAAGCCTCAACTGAATCGCCTAGTCGGGCTGTTCGGGGAGATCTTCTAGATCGGAAGAGCGTCGTG
>OCZT010006943.1_pt1 | contig 11146 bp, 3 predicted proteins | sample 1539031 | NCBI WGS metagenome assembly OCZT01 (sample SAMEA3539308, study PRJEB22396) | soil metagenome | biome: tundra; feature: field; material: soil | place: USA | collected 2010-05 | depth 0.15 m
CGGCCCGGGCGCGCCGGTGTAATCCTTTCCAAAGGTGAGAAACGTCGCCGGCTGAAAGCTCCCTTCGCCCCTGGCAAACAACCACTCGGCTTTGGTCCAGGTGGCGCCGTAGTTGGTGGACCAGGCGAGCACGTGGTTTACATTTGGCCAGATGCCGTCTTGCAGATTCACGGTGGCATAGAAGACGCCGTCCACGATCGCAAGTCCACTCGTCTTGCCCTTGCGCGGAAAGGAAGCTGGGTGCTCCGGGTCTTTCCCGCCATTCACGTTGACACCGCGCCAGTGTTCGGGCGTGCCTTCGATGCGGGCGAAGCCGAGAGCGACGCGTCCATCGGTATTCGAGCCGCCGAATCCGCCACCGTCACCCCAGGCGGCGTAAAGCTGATCATCGGGTCCCCAGGCCACGGGCCATAGATCGCTTCCCAACGCCGCGGTGGTATAGGTTTCCCAATGCCAGGCAATGCTTTGGAGCACCCGGCTGTGAGGATAAGGAGGCTCGGGTGCCTCCGAAGCGCCAACGTCAACCGAGGCCAATAACAGCAAGCCCAAACGCAGGTTCTTCATAATCAGATCGCGTGAGGTTCGTTCCACCCCACGGCTCACCACACAACGAGCCGGTAGAACCGGTTCGAGTGGCCGGTCATGTCGTCGGCGGCTTCCAAGGTTCCCCCCTGCCCTGGCAAGGCTGCCGTCAGGGGCAGCCATTCCGCATCGCGCAGGCTGTCTTTATACTGCACCTGATAGGTTTGACCGGACAAGGCATCAAACCTCAGCGGCAGGATGTTCCCGGCTGGCACGCCGCTATGCAGTTGTGGAGGCGGTAAGACGATCACGGTAAGGAATGTGGTGTCGCTCAACGGCGGCAAACCGTTATCCGTCACCCGGACCGACAGCCGGTTGGTGGAGGGTGCAGGAAGGTTGTTAAGGTTCCAGGTCAGGAGGCCCGTGCCGGAATCAATGCCGGCCTGGGCCGGTGGATTATCCAGGCTGAAGAGGAGACTCTGGAAGGCGCTCTCAGCGTCCGTGGCGGTCACCGTCAATCGCAGCGTTTGCCCTGCGTGGAAATATTGGTTGGGAATCGGCGTGAGCCGGGGAGCCGTGTTGGGGATCTGGTTTGGCGCCCGCGGGGTGGGAACCGGCATGAAGTAAAGGGCAACCGCTCCGTCGGGATATCGTCCCTGGCTGACATCATCGGTTTGCGCACCGTAGCTGAAGAAGTCCACCGGTTGGCCATCGGGGCCATAAAGGCCAAGGCTCTCACCGGCTTTGCTCAGCTTGAAGCTGATGTGCAGGTCGGCGGTGCCGACCTCGGTCTTGCCATCGGCCCACACCAGGAGGAATCCCCCCGCGGGAATGACATAGCCGGCGGGGATTGGGAATTTGAACTGGTTGGTCAATGAGTCGGTCAGGTAATAGCCGGCCAAATTGGCGGGGTTGGTTCCATAGTTGTAAAGCTCGAACCAATCGCTGTATTTGCCGGTCAGCGGGTTGGTGAGCGTGTGGGTATTGCCAGCCATCCATTCGTTGATAACGACCGTCAAGGGCGCGCTGGTTCCGTTGTTGGTCCCCGCTGGTGTTGGGTAGAAAAGCTCCCGCCGGTCCACCCCCTGCCCATCCGGTAACGAGCCATAGGAACGATTGGGAACGAGGTTGGTATAATCGATGAAATCCAACACGTCCCCCTGGGCATCGGTGAACCGGCTAAGCGCCAGAGAGCCCGCGCCAGCAGGCAGCGTGAAGCCGGCATGCCATTCGTTGGTCGTGGTGAGATTGGTCAGGGTGTCGGCGAAAACGACTTTGAACTGCTGCGCTTTCAGCGTTGCCCCGGCAGGAAAGGCCCAGGCGGCAAGGTTGGCATAGTTCGTGGAAAGGTAAAGCCCGTCCAGCGAAACCGCATTGGAGCCGGGATTGTAGAGTTCGAGCCAGGGAACCCTTTGGCCGAGGCTGTTGGTGAGGCCGGTCAGATTCTCGGCCTGCAGCTCGTTGATCCAGAGCGAAGGAAAGGCGGACAGCGCCCGGCTGACAGAGTTCGCAGCGCCCGGAGTGCGGAAGGCGGTGGACACGACCGGTGCGGCCGTAGCGACTGCGCCGCTGGTAATGCCGGAATTCTGGAGGCGCACCGTAAGCGCCGGGGACGAGGCGTTGGTGCTCTGGAGGTACCAGAAGCTTAAGGTATGGGTGTGGCCGGTAGTCAATTTGATGCCCTGGTAAACCGCGTTTCCGGAGCCGCTGCCGGCGGCTGTGGCCACGACGTGCAGGCCGGCATTGCCTGAATGCTTAACACTGGAACTGAGCGCCGACTGGGTGAAGTTCGCTGTCAGGTTCCAGGTTCCCGTGAGGGAGGACTCAAACCCGGGGTTGGTAACCAGATTGGTCCCCTGGTCGGGCACCGAACCAGTCACCAGCTTCAGATCGTCCACATAGAGTTCCCCAGGGCCCAAGAGGTAGATGTAAAGGTTCGTCCCGGTAGCGGTGCCGGTCGTGCTCACATAGACCCATTGCGGGGCTGTTGCATTCGACTGGCCCACCGCCCAATTAGCAACGCGGCTATTGTCTTGCGCCGAGTCCACCAATTGCAAGGAAACGCCCGCACCCGCGCTGGGCCAGGGATATCCGGCCTGAAAGCGAACCTGGTTGACCACCAGCTCCTGGTTGGTTTCCGAGGCGGGTCGCACCAGCCGCAGCACTTCCCCCGCCGGCTGGAGCTGGCCAGCATACTCATCAAAGAAGCCGGCGCCCGCACCATACGCTTCCGCGAACGCCCCCCGGTCCTTGGTTACCACCAGGTATTGGCGGTTGGTAATGATGCTCCCGGGAGGGAATGTGTAATCGAGCCCTTGGATTCTCCAGTTGGACAGGTCAAAGCTGGTGGTCGCCGAGGTATTGTACAGCTCGACGTACGACGCATCCGGCACAGTGGGGGTGGTCATCATTTCATTAAACACAACCACGCCTTGGGGGTCCGGGGCCGCTCCCGTGTACTTCACGGTCACTTTGGCGACGGAGTTGGTCAGCGGCGCGCCGTGCAGATCATAGCCGGCAATGCTTAGCGTGTTGGTCGGCGAGCTAACGGGGACGCTAATCCTCCAGCCCGAAACGGATGTCCAGGTGATTGGATATTCCACACCATTGATGCGAATGCTCTGCACCCCCACCGGCGCCGTGCCGCTGAGAGTGACCAGGTTGTTGATGGTGACGATGAAATTGGTGCCGCTGAGGCTGAAGGACGAGTTGCCGCCCGCACGGTTGATTTCGCTGAGCGCCGCCACAGTGCGCTGCGAAATATACGCCAAGGCATCAGCATAATTCTGACCCGGCGCAAAGCCGGCATAATGCGAGACCCAGTAGTTCATATAGCTGGTGTTGAACGAGGAGCCAATCACGTCCAACACGTGAGCATAGAGACGCCGCTGATTACCCGGCAGGTTCTGGACCTTACCCCAGTTCTGGTCGCCGATAAGCGACGAGGTCGCCGCTCGGCTAAAAGCAAAATCCATGTCCCACGGAAAGGCGAGCATCTTGCGATCGCCCGGCCGGAGGTAGATCAGCAAATTGTGGTTTCCGCCAAAGGTGTAGCTGTCGCCGATTCCGCAAAGGGTCAGCAGCGCATAGGACCGAAGCCACTCGTCCAGATCCATCAATTGCCGGGTCTGGGCTTCCAACCCCGTGCCGCTGGTCAGGCTGAACGCCTTGGCGAAGGCGATAAGCCGCGAGTAATCGTCCACCTCCCGGTGGTTCTTGAGGATGAAGTCGTAGCGGTAGATTTCTTTGTCGTCCCCCAGGTCGGAGATGTCCACGCTCATGACGTTATCCGGCGACGGATACTTGTAGCCGCCTGCATCGGCGGTGGTTGGGTAGTAGATCAGTTCGACCTCCCACTGCGTTCCGTCGCCGCCATTGTCATAGGCGGTGCGAATAAACTCGTCCTCGTGCCGCGGCGAGAAAATAGCCGATCCGGTATGAGTGCTGAAGGGGGCAATTAAATGGCACAAATCCGGCTGCGTGCCGGGGATGCCTCCCGCGCGCAACAGCATGTGCCGAACCACAATTTCCTCCTGCTTATTGACAGTCGAATCTCCAGCTCCCGAACGGTCCACGAGCATGACCGGGTGAACGCCCCGGAACAAATCATCCGGCTGGAACTCCAGATGAAAGCTCACGCGCGTGTCGCTGTAGCGTCCCCGCTCGCTGCCTTTGAGGCGAACCCCCGCGTCGTAGTAGGCTCGTTTTTCATCGACCACGATGGTGCAAGGCAGGTTTTCGTTGCTCATCACGTTGGTGAAGGCATGCAGCAGCGCACGATTCGCCGGCGTCAGCACCACGCGCACATTGTGGCCCAGGCTCAGATCGGCCTGGCCATTCGCGACCACATAGAGGGCGCCCGAGTCCGGGCCCGCCGCAGGATACAGCGCCACCGCGCCCAGACCATCAACCGCCCGCACATAGAACTGGACGATGGAGCCCGCCGCCGCGGCGGGGATGGACCCGGTGTAGAAGCCGTTCCCGTCCAGGGTCATGGGCGCGGAGGAGAAGGAGCCTCCGTTGACCGACCACCAGACCTGGCATAGCGCGACCCCTTGCGGATCTTGCGCCTTGACCGATACGCTCACCGTCTCCGTCGGTTGAGGAATAACCGGTTTGTGCTGAAACTCATTGAACGTCGGGCCGAGATTCGCGATGTAGCGGGAGTTGCGCGCGCCGGGAGTCCCGGTCAAGGCCGGGACGGGCAGAACCGAGGTGCGGGCCACGCGATCAAAGTAAAGCCGCGTGTTGAGAAAGTTATTGCCGGCCACCCATTTGGCCCGGAAGGAAACCTCATAGGTGAGTCCGTTGGCAATGGAATATCCGTTGGTGAGGGTACACTCCACATGGTTGTGCATGTGTTCCTGCGGGCCGGATGCGACCACATGCAACACGTGGTTGGAAGGATTATCAGGATCAGTCTCAACCCGGCTATGCCGATGGTCGCCGATCACACGCCAGCCGGTGAGGCCGTTCTCAAAGCCGCCGTTGACAATCAGCTCCACCGGGGCTGTATCCGGGGACTGGACAACGCTGATGTTATCGACCAGGCATTCTCCGTCCCCCAGCAACCCCAGGATGAAGTCGTTCCACAGCTCCGGACCCACCACCGTCTGGGCGGTGGCCCGGTAGCGATTGGTTTGCCAGGAGGTCTTGTGGGACTCATCACTCGCAGCCCAGGCCCCGGCCCGCGTGTTATCGGCGTTCGGATCACGCAGTTCAAGGCTCGAACCTCCGCCATCCGCCAGCTCAGGCCAGCGGCCCGCGAAATAGTAGTGCACGCTATTCGCCGGGTTGCCAGCGGCATCCAGGAGGACAATCGAATCGCTGCTTTGGGAAAGATTCCCGCTGAAATCTCCCACGATTGTCACCGAAGGGTAAGCCGAACGCAACGCGGCGGCATCCTTGGCAACGACCAGGTAAGCGCCCGGATTGAGGGTTGTCCCCGCCGCAAAGCGATAGCTAATCCCGCCGGCCACCGTCCAGCCCGCGAGGTCCACGCTGTTGGAGCCGCGGTTGTAGAGCTCCACCCAGGACTCGTCGGACGCCTGAGGCGGCAGGCTGCTTGTGGGCTGGAGCACCTGATGGTTGTACATGATCTCGTTGATCACCACTTCCTGGTGAAAAGCAACCACGTTCGAAGCGCCCGGGGTCGCGACGGTCGGATTGCACCATGCGCCGCTGCCATCGGGGAATCGCGCCCGTGCCACATTCTGCACCACCACCGCATCCAGCACGCCCTGCCGGTTGGAGTTCAGCAAGTAAAGGCGGTCCCCCGCAACCGGGTGAAAGCCCAGCGTCGCGTTTGTGAGCGCCAGAAATCCTCCGGGGGCAAGCGTGACGCCGTCAGGGAAAACGTATTCGCCGCCGCTGCCATCGTTGACCAGGACACTCCCGGCCAGGGAGAAGCTGTTCGTGCCGACATTTGCCAGCTCCAGCCAGAAGGCGGAATTCGTCGTGGAGCAAAGCTCATTAATGGCCACCGTAATTGGAGCCCCGGCTTGAGCCGGCATTGGCGTCGAGAGCAGTTGGGCGCCAAAAAACGCCCCGTCCGGACTGCCCGCGGCCTGATGAACCTCCACGGCCAGGACATTCGACCCCGCAACTAGACTGCTCGTGGGCACTGACACCCAGCCAACAAAATCAGGCAGCGTCACATTCGTGAGGGCTGGCGTGTCGAAGGCCACGATGCCGCTGGGCAAATTCACCCGATAGACTTCCACCCCGTTGAGATAAACCACCGCGCCATCGGCGATCAGAGGACGGAGTTTGAGCTCAACGCTCCCGGGAGCGCTGGAGGAGAAGAAGGTCTTGCGGTAGTAGGAGGTGGTGCTCCCCAAGGGCAGCGGGGAGTTGGTATTCATGGCGGTGCCAGCGCCGCTGACCAGGGCGCGAAACCCATGAGGATTCGCAGAAGTGCCGCCGTTGAGCGTTCGAAACTCCAACGTGTTGGTAACCGACTTGAACCCGTTGCTCACCACAAACGGGGCGCTGAAGGAGCTGTAGCCCGTGAAGCTCAGCCCCAAGGCCTGACCATTCAAGTAAACGTCGCTGACAGAATCATCGGCGGAAACGGAAATGGAAAGGGCAACGCTGGACGGGAGGAAACCCTCCAGACTGAATGCGGTTTGATAGTAATAGCTGCCGGCGGCAACACTCTCCGTGCCGGGATTGAGCACGCCGATCCAACTGGAGAGCGCATCGTTGGCGAGCCAGGCAGGGTGATTCTGAATCACCGTCGCGTTTCCCCCGACCGAGCCTTGGGCCGACGCGGTAATTATGTAATGCGGGTCGGACGAGCCGGCCGCCAATACGGTCCTCGTGGCAGCCAGTCCGGTGTTAAACAGAGTGGCCACGGGCCGGTTCGTCAGCCCCGCCCGGACCGTCCAGGAATCGTCGCTGTAACTGGGCGCCTGCCAGGCTGTGCCAAGGTCCGACCCGGAAGCGTTGCACCGCCAGGCCGCGTCCGCGGAAATCAGGGTAACACTCGGCCCCACAGTGCCCGGCGCGGGGAAATTCTCCAAGCCGGGCGTGCCGCCGACCTGTTCACTGGCCGCCCAATTCTGCGCCGGCCCGCTGGCGGTATCCGGGTCAATCTTGGCCAGCGAAACCCCCGAGCCATCCGGCGCCACCGGCCAGTCGCCCCCGACCCCGTAGGTTACTTCGTCCACCACTCGTCCGCTGTTGTTGCGGAGCTGAAGGGTCTCGCCGCTATTGGAAAGCCGGTTGGTGAAGGGACCGAACAAACCGGTCAGGCCGCTGATCGCCGCCAGGGAATCGGGCGAGATCGCCACCACCGCATAGCCGCCGCCGCGCACAATCGAGTTGGAAGCAAACGTGTAGTGAATGCCGCCATCCAAACGCCAGCCGGAAATGTCCACATCCACCGCCATCTGGTTGTGCAACTCCACCCACTCGAGGCCGGCTTCGTTGGTGGCAGGGTGATACATGATCTCGTTGAAGACGACGGAGGTATCGGCGTATAATGAGGCGGCGCCCGCCAGAGTAAGCGCCACGCCAAACGCACAACATTTGTTCATAACAGATTAAGGACGCGCCTGAGAGCCTAAAGCAAAACCAGGCTCGAAGCCATCCTTTAAACCGGGTTAAACCGGTGGCCTCAGCATCACCCAAACACGGGCTTCGCCGGCAGCAGGCAAACTCATTCACGAACTTGAACTCCGCACGCGGACGGGCGCCAGCATCGTCGGCATTGAACGGGGTGGAGCAAAGATCATCAATCCCAGCGCCGACGAAGAACTTCAGGCCGGCGACCAGGCCCTGCGGTTGGGAACCCGCAATCAACTGGCGGCAGCGAAGGCGATCCTTTCCAAGCCGAAATAGGGGGCAAGGCGAGACCGCAGGAGCGCAGTTCTCCGCTCAGACTCCCGAACGGAGCAGGCCGCGAAGAGGCGCAAGAGACGCAAGCGAAAGCGGTTTTCCAGCTTCCCCCCTTTTGCGTCTTTTGCGCCTCTTCGCGGCTGAGCTTACCCCCGCCCGAGCTTGGCATCGCCCTAGCCAGGGTGGGCTGAGTTGCGCGGGGGCGTATCTTGTTACTACCACCACGCGACGCAGGACTACTACCACCGCATAGGAGCGCAGCCTTTAGGCTGCAGAAGCATCGTATTGCACTGCGGTGTCGGCAGATTCCGCGGCTTGCTTGAACCTCCACGCTTCTGCAGCCTAAAGGCTGCGCTCCTATGCGGTGGTGGCAGTGTCAAGATGCGCCCGTTGCGCGGGTCGCGGCGAGGTTGCGCTTGCCGGGCAGCGGTCATTCAGGCTATATGTGTTTTCATGGCCAAAGTCCTACTGGTCGATGACGATCTGACCATGCTGCAGATGGTGGCGGAACTGCTGCGTCAAGAAGGGCACGATGTAATCCCTTTTTCAAACGGCACCGCTGCCCTGGCGGCGCTGACGACCCATACCCCGGAATTGGTCATCACGGATCTTTATTTCGATAAAACGCGGGCGCACGGGCTGGAGATGGTGCAAAAGGCTCGGGCGCTGTCGCCGCCGGCGGTCGTCATCGTCATTACCGGGTTCGCCACAATTGAGACGGCGGTGGAGGCCATGAAGTACGGCGCGTTCGATTACCTGGAGAAGCCGTTCAAGGTGGACGAGCTGAAGCTGTGCGTGCAGCGGGCGCTGTCTTACAACGCGGCGGTTTCCGAGACCGTCTATCTGCGCAAGCAGCTCAAGAAGAAATACGAGTTCAGCCAGATTGTAGGCAATGCGCCTTCGATGCAGGCGGTATTCAAGATGATTGAGCGCGTCGCCAACACCGACAGCACAATCCTGGTGCTGGGCGAAAGCGGCACGGGCAAGGAACTGGTGGCGCGGGCGCTGCATTTCAACAGCCGCCGGCAGTTCGCACCGTTTGTGCCCATCAATTGCAGTGCTTTGCCGGAGAACCTCCTGGAGTCGGAGCTGTTCGGGCATCGGCGCGGGTCGTTCACGGGGGCGATCAGCGACAAGAAGGGGCTGTTCGAGGAGGCGGACGGGGGGACGATCTTCCTGGATGAGGTGGGTTCGATGTCGGCGGCGTTGCAGAGCCGGCTGCTGCGCGTGTTGCAGGAGCGCGAGGTGCGGCGCGTGGGGGAGAATACGCCGATCTATGTGAACGTGCGGGTCGTCGCCGCGTCGAACGAGCCGTTGGAAACGCGAATCAAGGAAGGCACGTTTCGCGAGGACCTGTATTACCGGCTAAACGTGATCGCGATTCCGCTGCCGAGTTTGCGCGAGCGGCGGGAGGACATCCCGTTGCTGGTGGCCCATTTCCTGAAGGGCAACGTGCATTCCGATACCAACCGGCCGGTGCAAGTGACACGGCAGGCGATGGGGATACTTTGCGCGCACGATTGGCCGGGCAACGTGCGCGAGCTGGAAAACGCCATCGAACGGGCCGTGGCTTTGTGCGAGGACGGCATTATTAAGGCGGAGGATCTGCCCCCGCGCCTGCTGGCCAGCGTCAAGGCGACCGGTCCGGCAGCGGATGCCCAACTGGCGGCCACCTTGCCGGAGTTGCCCGACTCGGCGCTGTATCCGCTGCAGGCCGCGCCCGCCATCGCACCCGCGCCCGGCGGGGAGCCCGCCGGGGGGGAACCGATCCTGCCGATGAAGCAGTACCTGCAGAAGCAGGAGCAGATCCATCTCAACCAGACCATCCAACAGTGCGGCGGGAACAAAGAGCAGGCGGCGATGCTGCTGGGCATCAGCATGGCGACGATGTATCGGCGCCTGTCCGGCGACGATCGGGAGGCGTAGCCCGAAGGGGCCGTCTTTTTTACTTTCCCAACCCGGCAGGTTTCCTATTATGCGAACCGGTCGCAGCGTTTGCGGCCGCCACGTGAGTGACTCATCGAACGGAAAGATAACATTATGCCACTAACACATACGAAAGATTTGTTCGCCAAAGCGCTTAAAGGCAAGTACGCGCTGGGCGCGTTTAACGTCAACAACATGGAACTCCTCCAGGCGATTGTGGAGGCCTGCGAAGAGGAGAAGGCGCCGGTGATGCTCCAGATTTCCAAAGGCGCCCGCCAATATGCCAGCCCGGTGTATCTCAAAAAACTCATCGAGGCGGCGGTCAGCCTTTCCAATATCCCCATCGCGGTCCACCTCGACCACGGCGATACCTTCGAGCTGTGCAAGGATTGCGTGGACGATGGGTTCACCAGCGTCATGATCGACGCCAGCCACGATCCGTTCGAGAAGAACGTCGAGGTCTGCCGCAAGGTGGTAGATTACGCGCACAAGCATAACGCCGTGGTGGAAGGCGAACTGGGCTGCCTGATCGGGGCGCAGTTCGATGAAGGCGAAGAAGGGGGCCAGCACTCAAAGGAAGGACGCTATACCAATCCCGAGCAGGCGGTCGAATTCGTGAAGCAATCCGGAGTGGATTCGCTGGCAATCGCGATCGGCAACTCGCATGGCGCGTATAAGTTCAAGGGCGAACAGCACCTTGACCTGGATCGGCTCAAGGCGATCAAGCAGGCGTTGATGGATGCCGGCCTGGGCGATTACCCGCTGGTGCTCCACGGCGCTTCGAGCGTGCCGAAGGACCTGGTGGAGGAGATCAACAAGTACGGCGGCAAGCTGGGGACCGATGCCGCGGGCGTCCCGGAGCAGGATATCGAGATCGCCCGGCGCACCGGCTGCACCAAGGTCAATATTGATACGGACCTGCGCCTGGCCATGACGGCAGGCATCCGGAAGGTATTTGCCGAGAACCCGAAGGAGTTCGATCCGCGCAAGTATCTCGGCCCCGCCCGCACCCGGGTCAAAGAACTGGTGCGGCACAAAGTGCGCAACGTCCTCTGCTGCGCCGGCCACGCCTTTGATTAACGGCTGACTGCCGAAACGGCTTTCCAAGGTTTCATCCGGCACGTCCGTGCCGGCAATCTCGTCCCGCGCCCGGTTGAGCAACCGGGCCGGGACTTCGGCATCCGCTTTCTCCCTCCACCCGCGTCGGGCTTTCCTGGCGCGGGCCTCGCCCGCCTGTAATACGATTTGCCCACAACAATCAGTATATTGGCGCGCAACCCATTCTCCCGACCTTCGGGCACCCGTTTCCTATCGGAAGGGGAGAGAAATCCCCGCGTGCCGGCGCTAGCGCTTTGCA
>OCZT010006944.1_pt1 | contig 11145 bp, 11 predicted proteins | sample 1539031 | NCBI WGS metagenome assembly OCZT01 (sample SAMEA3539308, study PRJEB22396) | soil metagenome | biome: tundra; feature: field; material: soil | place: USA | collected 2010-05 | depth 0.15 m
CAACCACCTGCGTCCCCTTCGCCTCATTCTGAATGAAGTCGTCCACCTTCGAGACAGTGCGGTTGAACACCGCCACCTTGTACGCGTGGTCATTCATGTTCAGGACGAGATTCTGTCCCATCACTGCCAGCCCAATTAAACCAATGTCGCAACTTCCTTTTTCCATGAATCATCTCCAGATCGTCGTCCTGCATAGGACGTGTCAATTTTTTTGTACCGCCCCAAGTATTTCACCGATCTGCCTTGGATGGCAGCAGCGCCAGGCCGGCCGACCCGTCGTCGACGATCTACCGCAAGCGCATCGCGCCCGCCTGTCTCGCAGTTTTATCCGAGTTGTGTAGCTTCAGGAGAAATCGGAATGCGCGTGTCGCCGCCACTGGCAGGGGAAACCGGCTTGACCGGCTCGAGGAGATCAAGTCGAATTCCAGACCCGCATCTTTACACTGGCGCTACCTGCGTGCGTATGTACGGGACATAAGCAGGCTCCCAAATGTTTGCCTGGAGTTCCCGGCCGAGGCTATCTTCGTCGGCAATCTGCGCCTGTCCATCCTGAATTGCCTGTCTCCCCACAGCCTGCGCAATGGAGAGACTGAGTTTCCGCGAATCCGAAAGTGATGGAAGGAGGCTCGCATGCTTGTCTTTTTGTGTAGGGACGAGTCTGGCCAATTCCTTCGCTGCGGCCATAATCATGGTATCGGTGACACGCCTGGCTCTCGAAGCAATGATCCCAAGAGCAAGCCCGGGGAAGATGTAGGAGTTATTGGTCTGGTCGATGGGAACATTCTTCCCGCCAAAACTTACCGGTGCGAACGGGCTTCCGGTACCGATCAGAGCACGTCCCTCGGTCCAATCCAACAGGTCCTGAGGATTCGCCTCACTGCAGGAAACCGGGTTTGAAAGCGGAAAGATTATAGGGCGCACCGTATGTTTGGCCATCTCGCGTATCGCCGATTCCGTGAAAGCTCCCCTTTGCGCCGACACCCCGATGAGGACCGTGGGCTTCGCATGGCGGATCACATCCAGGAGAGTGATCTCCCCGTTCGGCTGTCTCCAATCACGGACTTCCTGCTCGTTGCGGGCGTAGGGTAACTGCTCGGGCCGCGCGCCGTTCCCATTTTCTGTGATAAGGCCGTAGCGACCGATTGCGTAGATGCGGTCGCGGGCATCTGCTTCTGGAATTCCCTTGTCCTGCATAAGCTGCAGTAACAGGTTGGCGATGCCAATCCCCGCCGTTCCGAAGCCGACGATGACGATCTTCTGTTGCTCCAGCGGCACGCCGGTTACATTGATTGCAGAAAGCAGGGTCGCGGCGGCTATAGCGGCAGTGCCTTGAATATCGTCGTTAAAGGTACATAGCTGGTCTCGATAACGCTCCAGCAGTCGGGTCGCGTTCGTCCGGGCAAAGTCTTCCCACTGTAAGAGAACGTGGGGCCAACGCTTCTTTACAGCATTCACAAAATCATCGACGAAAGCGTCGTACTCTTCGCCGCGAATGCGATGATGTCTCCATCCAATGTAGAGCGGACTGGTCAATCTGTCCTCGTTGTCCGTTCCCACGTCCAGCAGAATAGGAAGACAATGCTCCGGGTGAGTCCCGCCGAGCGCAGTGTAGAGGGCCATCTTTCCGATTGGAATGCCCATGCCGCCGGCACCTTGATCGCCGAGCCCAAGAATTCGTTCCCCATCGCTGACGACGATGCATTTAATACCGTCGTAGCGGGGATGATTCAGGATTTGATCGATACGCTCTCGATTCGGATAACTAAGAAACAAACCGCGAGGCTTTTTCCATATCTCACTGAAGCGCTGGCACCCTTCACCGACTGTTGGCGTGTACACCAAAGGAAGCATCTCCTGGATATTGCGAAGCACGAGGGCATAGAACAGCGTTTCATTCATATCCTGCAGATCGCGGAGAAAGCTGTATCTATTGAACGTAGTCGGCTGTTCCCGCAGTGCTTGTAGTCGCCGCTGGACCTGTTCGTCGAGAGTCCCCACGTGCGGTGGCAATAAACCGTGCAGGTCAAATGCGTCGCGCTCCTCAGCGGAGAAGGCTGTTCCTTTATTGAGGCGAGGAGAATTGATCAGGTCGTATCCGGAAAGAGAGACCGGGCAAGTCTTGCCGCTTGCCATTGGCGGTGCTGATTCGTTGATTTGCATGCGCTCCTGTCTAGCTGGTCTCTCGTCCGCGAGTAAAGACTGGTCCTGGCGAGATCGACGACGTTTCGTCGCGCCCATCGAGAGATTGGCTTGCAGGGCCCCGTGGAGCATTCTACCCATACGTCTGGCCCGCGACCAAATAGAGCACGGTCTCCCACGCTCGCGTTCGCGGTGGTGTCGCCTATGCTTTAGGCAGCACTCTGTTTCTCCGTGGCGAGGGTCGCTTCAAGCACAGCCCTGTGCGCCAGTCTGTTGGCCAGGTTGGTGTGCACCAGGCCATAGATCCGTGCATGCTGCTGCGTTCGCTGCATGGTGAAGCAGGGACAGAAGCGCCATCCTTCCACCGCCATGCGCGCGGCTATTGCAGCTGCACGAGCATCGCAGGCGTCGGAGCCGGTGTGTCCTCCTGGAACCAGCATGAGGGTGTCAAGTACAGCGTCGCACACCTCGTCGGGAACACGGTCGCATTTCCCCCGGCAGAGGAGCATGGACTTCATCGGGTCTGGCATGGATCGAGCTGCCCCAGGGTGAACCTGGGCTGGCATGGTCTTTGGGCGCATGGGTTGATCTCCTGTCCGGGCCCGAATTGAATAAGCAATATTAGGCAGCGCCGTCCAGACCTGTCTGGTCAATTTTGCTCAGGATCGAGCCTTAATTCAGCAATGGCCGAGCCTGCCCCTTGAGTGCATGGGTCCCGGACGCTAAAGTGAATCCCTCAGGAGCGCGGTTTGCGAGTCTTTTTGCGGGCAGTCTGGACCGGGGCCATGCGGGAGACGACTTCTTCGAGTTCTGCCAGGCGGCGCTTCATCTCCATCACTTCTTCGGCATCGGTAGCGGCGCCAGGCGGGGTGCGGGAATTCTGCGGGCTGGGGTCTGTCCCGGCCTTCGCGGAGGTTTCCGCGCTTCGCCGGCGTTCGGCGCCCTGTCCGGACATGAAGTCGAAAGGATTCACGGGCGGGGCCATCGCGCGGTACGTATTCTGGTAAAAGTCGAGGATGGACTTCATATACTTGAGTGTGCCTTCCTGACCTGCTTTCCCCGACGCAATGACCATCTGCCGCAGAACGTCAAGGGGGAAGCTGGAATCCGTCGTCTTGGCATCCTCCACGATGATCTGGGTCAGGATCAGGCGCGTAATGTCCTCGCCGGTTGCGGCGTCGGCCACCCGTACATCTTCGCCGCGCTGCAGCATTTGCGCCACCTCGTCGAGGTTCACATAGCGGCTGTTGGTCGTATCGTACAGGCGCCGGTTTTCATATTTCTTGATAAGAACGGCCTTCGGCTCCATATATTTCATATTACCCCCTTGACAAGCCTTCCGGAGGGAGTAGGATTATCTCATGCTGCATTGCAGCATAGATTGCAGCATGCAGTTCCTGAGGAGGAATGATATGGCCACCCGTAAAGTCACCAGCCCGGAAGGCAAGCAGACCGAGGTAGTCGAAACGATGACAGCTCTGTATACGAAGAGTGTCGAGCGTCTAGCTGAGACGCAGAAGAACAGCCTGGATCAGGCCTTGCAACAGAACGCCGATCTGGTTGGCGCATGGAAGAAGATCGCCCAGGCAGTACCGGGCGGACCAGTACCTGCGTTCCTAGATCTGATCACGAATACGTTTGGTCAATTTGTCAACCTGCAAAAGGGTGCAATCGACTTCGCCGTCGAGCAGTCCGAGGCACTGGCGGGCTTCGCGAATGAACGTCTCGATTCAGTTTCGAAAGCGACCGACGCGGTAACGACATTGGTGCAGGACACCGTGGAGCGTGCTGCCGTGGCGCAGAAGAACGCGATTGAATTCTCCGCAGCACAGACCAAGACGGTCTTCGACAACTTCAAGAAGCAGTCTGGCGTAGCCGGAACTCCAGCCGAAGCGGCTGCTGATTCGATGCAGCGCGGGTACGATACCTTGGTGGAGACACAGAAGAAGATCCTGAACATTGCCTCGAAGCGCAGCGCGTAAACCTTCGATTTAACAGTTCTGACCTGGATGCAGTCCGGAGCCGGGAGCCACTGAAACGTGGCTCCTGCTTCGCGGCTGTTTTTGGGTATAGGCTCGATGCATTGAGTGGAGGAGATTGATGAGTGAAGCAGAGGCGGGAGCCACCAAGCAGCCAGATCCTACGGAGAAATTCCGCGAATTGCGGGACGCCTATCTGGAGATCTGGTCGAAGAACCTGATCGACACGGTCAACAGCGAAGGCTATGCGAAGGCGTCTGGTGCGGCGCTGGATGGCTATCTGGCTGTTGCCGCTCCATTCAAGGAACCGACAGAGCAGGTGATGTTGAAAACACTGCAACAGCTCAATATGCCTTCGAGTGCGGACTTTGCGGGCCTTGCGGGACGGTTCACCAACATTGAAATGCAGATGGACAATATCGACGCCAAGCTGGACCGGATCGAAAAGCTGCTGACCGGTACAAAGGCGGCTGCGTCCGAGAAATCAAAAGCGTCTGCGGAGTCCTCCGCACAGACGGCAGCCGTTCGCAAGAGCGCAAAGGCTTCCGCTGAAGCTCCAACGCGGACCATCGCACCAGGTTCCGCGAAGAAGACAGCACAAAAAAAGCAGACGGCACTGCGGGCTCGTGGAACGGCGAAGCGGACCACGGCGGTGAAGCCAGTGCGACAGAACCCGAGAAAGGGAACAAGGTAGACCATGGTACAGGCACCGGTTGCAATGGACCCGTTAGCTATTCTTGAGGAGCGGCTGAAGACGGTCACCAGGGTGATGACCTCGAAGGCGCCTATTGCCCAGACGCCCAAGGAATTGGTGTGGACGCTGAACAAGGCCAAACTCTACCGCTACATTCCCGTTGTCCGCCAGCAGAAGCGCCATCGGATTCCCCTGCTGTTGATCTTTGCGCTGATGAACCGGCCCTACATTCTCGACCTTCGGCCGGGTCATAGTTTTGTCGAGTACCTTGTGGGACAGGGTTTCGACGTGTATTTGCTGGACTGGGGCGCCCCGGGTCCTGAGGACAAGCATCTGAAGTTCGACGACTACACACTGGAGTACATGCCCAGGGCAATTCGCAAGATCAAGGTTCTGTCGGGGGTGGAGGAAGTGAGTATGTTGGGATGGTGCATCGGCGCCATTCTGACGACAATCTACGCCGCTTTGCGACCCGACGATGGTCTACGCAACTTGATTCTGCTGACCGCACCGCTCGACTTCTCAGACAAAGAGAATTTGACTTTTGGCCGCTGGACCGACGAGAAATACTTTGATGTGGACAAGGTTCTCGCGACCTTTGGCAACATGCCGGCCGAGATGATCGACTACGGTGCCAAGGCATTGAAGCCGGTCGAAAACTATATCGGCAACTATCTCAAGCTCTGGGACAATCTTGACAACCCTCAGGCGGTTGAGAGCTGGCACGCCATGAACACCTGGGTCAAGGACAATATCCCCGTGGCCGGAGGGGCCTTTCGGCAACTCATTGTCGATCTGTATCGCAACGATCGATTGATGAAGGGGGAGCTTGTCATCCGTGGCGAACAGGTGGATTTGAGCCGCGTGCGGGCCAACCTGTTGACTGTCATCGCCGAGGGCGATCACATTACGCCGCCGTGCCAATCAGAGTCCGTCATGACGAAGGTGGGCAGCCATGACAAGGAAGTCTACCGCGTTCGTGGAGGCCATATAGGCATCATGGCTGGCAGTGGGGCACAGAAGCATACATGGCCCCACATCGAGCAATGGCTTGCGCCCCGATCCAAATAGCTACGGCCGGCGGTTTATTTTCAAACCGCCGACCATTGTTGTAGTTGTTTTATCGAACCTGCATGTATGAATCAACGGCTGTCTTAGTGGATTGACTCAAAGATTGCCGCGATGCCCTGGCCTCCGCCAATGCACAAGGTAACCAAGGCGTAGCGGCCACCGATGCGGCGTAGTTCATGGAGCGCTTTTACGGTCACAATCGCGCCGGTTGCTCCCAGGGGGTGGCCCAACGAGATTCCGCTGCCGTTGGGGTTGGTTTTTGCGGCCGGGAAGCCCAGATCGCCAACAACGGCGAGGGCCTGCGCCGCAAAGGCTTCATTTACTTCGAAGACGTCGATCTGGTCGACCCTCAGTCCGGTTCGCTTGAATACCTGCTTGACCGCTGGAATGGGTCCGATGCCCATGTACCCAGGTTCCACGCCGGCTACGGCGTAGTCGACCAACTTCGCCATGGGTTTCAGACCGCGTTCCTGCGCCGCTTGGCGATCCATTAGAACCAGAGCGGCGGCGCCGTCGTTACAGCTGGATGAGTTGCCAGCCGTCACCGTGCCGTTCTTATCAAAGACGGGTTTCAGCTTTGCAAGGTTTTCGAGTGTTGCATCCTGCCGAGGCGATTCGTCCGTGGCGAACGATATTGTGCCCGCCTTTGTCTTGAGCTCGACGGGCACTATTTGTTCCGTGAACTTGCCCGTCTGGATCGCGTCCAAAGCGCGCCTATGGCTTTCCACCGCCAATTCATCCTGAGCTTGGCGCGTGATGTTCCACTTGCGGGCGACATTCTCGGCCGTGACACCCATGTGAACTTTCTCAAACGGATCCGTGAGCGCACCTACCATTACGTCGACCGCCGCCGCGTCGTTCATGCGCGCTCCCCATCTCATGTTGGGAAGCCAGTATGGCGCCCGACTCATGGATTCCGCGCCCCCACCGACCACGGCCACAGCGTCGCCATGAATAATCGTCTGCGCCGCAGCAAGGATAGCGGACAGGCCGCTGCCGCAGAGGCGATTGAGCGTGAGTGCTGAAGTCTCAATTGGCAAGCCACCATTCAAGGCCGCAACCCGCGCGAGATACATATCCTTCGCTTCGGTGTGGATCACATTGCCGAATACAAGAGCGGCTATATCCTTTGGATCGAGTCCCGACCGACGCACGGATTCGCGTGTGACGATGGTGGCCAACTCAGTGGGGGGTATGTCCTTCAGCGCACCGCCATACTTTCCAATGGCAGTGCGTACCGCACTCAAAATTACAACTTCCCGATCCATCATTTCATTTCCTCTCAGTGCCAGGCCTGATTATATTGGCACGAGAGGCGTCGGAGAGGGAAGCGCGTTTCGAGCAACTGTGATCCAGGTGAAATTACCCGTGTAATTTGGGCACGCTTGCAATATTACATCCCAAGCCCGCAAGAAGTCGGTCTTCTAACCGACCATCGATTTGGGGTGTGCGCTCGGCACGTGACGAACGCTCGGCCGCAATGCGGTGCCTGGATCGCGTTCATTGCCCGGCCGAGGGTAGATCTACGGTCGCCATGTTCAGGCGAAGAGTCTTCAACTAAAAGTGCATTCCACCGCCGCAGATCAAGACCTCGCCGGTGACGTAGTCCGACAGGGGAGAACAGAAGAACAGTACCGTTCCGGCGGCCTCTTCCGGTGTCCCAAGGCGCCCCAGGGGGCAGGAATTTTTCATCGATTCCAGCATGGCCGGTTGGACACCGAGGCGAATCTCGTGGCCATGCATTTGCAGGTTTGTATTGTTACCATTCAGCGGCTGCACAAGCCGGGTCTCAATCAGGCCAAAACCAACCGCGTTGACGTTTACGTTGTACCGCCCCCACTCTTTGGCCATCGTTCTTGTCAGCCCGATCACGGCCGCCTTCCCTGACGAATAGCCGGCTTGTCCGGGATTGCCGTCGGTTGCGGCGATGGAAGTGATGTTGACGACCTTGCGCATCACTCGCCGGTTGTTTGCCGATTCGCTCTTGGCCGCTTCGCGAATGTAATCGGAGGCCGCCCGAAGGATCCGAAACGGCGTCACTATATGAATATCCAGCATGGCTTGAAACTGTTCGTCCGTGGTCTTCTGGATGACGCTGTCCCAGCTGTATCCCGCGTTGTTGACGATGATGTCGATGGAACCAAAGGCACCCAAAACAGCGTCTACGACTGCCTTCGGTGTGGAGGGGTCAGTCAGATCTCCGGTTACGTGGCGGACACGGTCTGCATGGCCAAGATCAGCTTGCGCCTCCAACAGCAGGCCTTCGTCCATATCGTTCAACATGACATTTGCGCCAGCCGACGCCAGTCGTTTCGCGATGGCTCTGCCGATTCCCCGCCCTGAACCAGTAACTAGTGCGGTCCGTCCTTGCAGCGTAAACGGCGAAATCGGTGCATCGGCAGCCACGTCAGGCTTATCAGTAAGAAGTGCGGTCCGGTCGTCCAGCGTAATAGACATCTCTTCACATCTCCCTTATCGCGGCTGCCAGGAAAGAAATTGGGCCTGGCGTCTAGTCAGGTTATTGCACTGCAGCATATTTATTATACGCAGTGCAGCATTCTTCTTATATGCAATGCAGCATCTCTTGAGTTGCCTCGAAGCTTCCGGTTCAGTTTACGAACGCGGCAACTTCGAGAGTAGTATTGCTGCGCGCAGCGGGGATAGGCGTTCGGAGGAGTCCAAATGGCACGCGTAGCACTGGTAACAGGTGGCACTCGAGGTATAGGGGCGGAGATCAGTGTGGCATTGCAAAAGGCGGGGCGGACGGTTGTCGCCACTTATGCCAGCAATCACCAGGCTGCCGAGGCCTTCACGAAGGAAACTGGCATCAAGAGTTACAAATTCGACGCGTCGAATATCGGGGAATGCAGCGCGGCGATGAAAGAAATTGTCGCTGAGGTCGGAGCAATCGAAATCCTCGTGAACAATGCGGGGATTACGCGCGATGGAACGCTACAGAAGATGGATCGCGACATGTGGGATGCGGTCCTCGATACCAACCTCGGCTCCTGCTACAACCTGTGCAAGCTCACGTTTGACAATATGAAGAGTGCAAAATTTGGGCGCATTGTGAATATAGGCAGCGTCAATGGGCAGGCAGGTCAGTATGGCCAGGTCAATTATGCGGCGGCCAAATCCGGTATTCACGGCTTCACCAAGGCCCTGGCACAGGAAGGCGCGCGGTACGGAATTACTGTCAACGCGATCGCTCCAGGCTACGTCGACACGGAGATGGTGCGTGCGGTGCCGCCCGATGTGCTGCAGAAGATCATTGGGCGCATCCCTGTGGGCCGGCTTGGGAAACCCGGCGATATCTCCCGTGGCGTGGTGTTTCTTACGGACGACGAGAGCGATTTTGTGACCGGATCGACGCTCTCGATCAATGGTGGCCAGCACATGTATTGAGCGTTGCCGACGTCGCGAGGTTGGATCCGACAGTTCCCGGTCCATGATGAGATGCGATCGCTTGTACCTTCAGGCGATGGGGGCTTCCAGGTGGATTACGACCGTTTGCTCAGCGGGTATCTCTGGCGCCGGGACACACCGCATCGTGCTTTCTTCCGATCATCCGTAAGCTTGTGGATTCTCGAGATGCTCTGCATTTTGGGGCGCTGTGTCGACATAGTGAGGATAGAACTTTCCTCATGCACGCCTCGTCGCTTATCAGCGGCGTTCGAGAAGCACAGATCCAGCGTCCGCACCCTCAACGTGTCCCTGCACGCGGATCGATTTATCCAGGCCGGTGATATCGAGAATCAGTTCGTTCCGCTTGCTGCGAGAGAGCTTGATGAGGGCCGGATTCGATACTCCCTCCAAGCTCGAGCACAGGGTCGCGGAAACCGGTGGTCAAAGGCCATTTCGGGCTCGCCAAAGCGCGCCGGCAATCGGGTCGACTACACCGTCGATCGCCTGAATGCCAGGGAATTCGACTTTCACGGCTTCGATCAGCGCCTGACGAAGGGGTGCAATCTTATCGAGGACGGACCCGGCGAACGCGATCGGAGGAAGCCATGATGCATCGGCCGACGCGTCCCGCAGCCTTCGTATCACCAACCGGACCAGATATGCCAGGTCTTCCCCTTCACGCCTCAATACCGATTGGGCGATCGCGTCACCCTGCTGAGCACAACGCAGGACAAGCTCAGGGAGCCGCGAAAAATCCGGAGCGGGAAGACGATTCGCATACTCCACGATCTGGTCCACGGAATCAAACTGCCATAGGTCGAGCAGCGCGGGGAGGAGAAGGGTCGACCGGCCTTCATCCTTGGCCAGAAAGAGTGCACGAAGCGCCTCGACGCCAATCTTGTGCCCTGATCCCTGGTCCGCGAGCGCCGGTCCCCAACCGCCCGCCGTGGTCACTTGGCCTGCGCTATTTCTGCCCGCAACGTTCGAGCCTGTGCCTGCCAGCACCAACACGCCAGGCTGACCGGGGAAGGCAGCATCCAGCGCGATCTCGACGTCGGCCAGCAGAATCAGTTTGCCCGCAACCCGCGCACCAATCGCCGCGCGCAGCCAATCCGCCACAAGCGGAATAGATTCTCCGGCGGCGCCGACGCAGGTGCAATCGATTGAAGCCATGGAAATGCCGGTCTTGAAGGTAAGCTCCGCAAGGGCGTGGTCCAGATTGCTGGCCGCACTGGTCGCGTCGATGCGCATGAGTTTGATGGTCCCGGTGCTTACGCGAGCGATTTCACGGGTATCGTCTGCAAGCAGACAATCGGTCTTTGTTCCGCCGGCATCCAGAGCCAGAAAGAAGCTCATTGCTTCGCCCGATCTACCGAGATTGTGTCTACGTCAGCTTGCGTTTTCGAGTGGTTGTGCGGTCTTACCCGCGCAGGACAGTATTGGTGGAGCTCCATTATGGATCGCCATGAAGCAGGAAACAACTGGAGTGCTTTAGTTTGGGGTGTGCTTCTGACTTCCGCATTCAGGCTCAAGGCTGCGCCTGCGGCGGGGGAATCCCGGCCTCCTGTGCTGTGGGTAGTGCCTTCCGGCGTTGCCACTCTGCTGTCAGCGCGCCGAATTCGTCGCCACGACGTTGCCAGTTTTCGATCTGCAAGTCGTAGCGAACGAGAACGTTGTCCAGCCAGTACGGCCGGTTCTCGGCAAGCCAGCTGCTCTTGTAGAGATTCTTGATCATTGAGTAGCCGTCACGCAGGTCCTGGCACCTCCCGTTCATGCTGCTGATGGAGTAGAGCAGCTCGCGGGTCTCGGTCTCGTGGTTCTTGTCGTCTTTCATGGCGTAGGCCCTGGCATAGGCTG
>OCZT010006946.1_pt1 | contig 11144 bp, 11 predicted proteins | sample 1539031 | NCBI WGS metagenome assembly OCZT01 (sample SAMEA3539308, study PRJEB22396) | soil metagenome | biome: tundra; feature: field; material: soil | place: USA | collected 2010-05 | depth 0.15 m
CACTCAACCAGTTTCCAACAATAACTGTAATAATATATGTTACAAATGTCAAGTCATCAATAGCACATATATTCATCTATGCAAGAGCTAAATATCTTTGCGTATTAGGGTTACAGTCCGGAGAGACAAGATCGCCTCCGTGAAAAAACGAATTTTCTACGCAGAAAAATGAATTTATTAGCTAAAACAATTACTTTTCTACGCAATAATTCTTCTTTTCTATACAATTATTGAAGTTTTCTACCACGAATAGATCGAAAACTGCGGAGTTTTTCGCGGTAAGTAGATAAAAAAGAAAAAATAATGCCGAAAAAACGATTTTTTCTCGCAATAAAGTAAAATTATTGTTCAGAAAAACTAAGAGAATAACGAGGACCGAAAATCCCCCTGGAGAGATCTTACATGAATCTACTAATAGACATCAGCGAACAGCCAACCACAAGATGTAGGGGGGTAGTTAAATAAGAATAACTGATTTGAGCACTTTTGTTACAGTGACCTGGATTACTTTTCCAGGTCGAGACCTAGGATATAAGTATATTAGCTGGCGTAAGATAGCCTCTGATATCATCAGGTTTAATTTTTTGTTTGTTAAGGTTAAGTACATGAAAGCCATAGTAAAGAGCAAAGCCGAGCCCGGACTGTGGATCGAGGAAGTTCCCGAACCAGAAATGGGCATAAACGACGTGATGATCCGCGTAAAGAAAGGCGGTATCTGCGGAACGGACCTTCACATTTACAACTGGGACCCATGGGCGCAATCGACCATCAAGGTGCCCACGACGATCGGTCATGAATTCGTCGGTGAGATCGTTGGTGTCGGATCTAATGTCAATGATTTTAACGTCGGTGATCTCGTCAGCGGTGAAGGGCACCTCGTATGCGGCCGGTGCCGTAACTGTATGGCCGGGCGCCGGTACCTTTGTGCGAACACGCGCGGGATCGGCGTTAATACAAATGGCGGCTTCGCCGAATACATCGCTCTGCCGATGACGAACATTTGGCGTCATAAGGATGACGTCGATCTCGAGGTCGCGGCTATCTTCGATCCGTTCGGAAATGCGGTCCATACAGCTCTTGCCTTCGAGGTGTTTGGCGAGGACGTTTTGATCACAGGTGCGGGTCCGATCGGCATCATGGCTGCGGCGGTCGCGCGTCATGCGGGGGCCCGTTATATCGTTATAACCGATGTAAATCAATACCGGCTCGATCTGGCAAAACGGATGGGCGACGTTACGGTAGCGGTCAATGTCAAGGAAACGAACCTCAAGGATGTCCAGAAAGAACTCGGAATGAAAGAGGGTTTTGATGTTGGTTTTGAAATGTCGGGCATCCCATCGGCGTTTACCGAGATGTTGGCGAATATGTTCCACGGCGGACGTATCGCGCTGCTTGGCATCCCGACTGAGCAATTCCCGATCGACTGGAAGACCGTGGTCTTCAACATGCTGACCATTAAGGGCATTTACGGACGCAAGATGTACGAGACCTGGTACCAGATGAGCGTATTGCTCGAAACTGGCGTTAATATCCAGCCGGTGATCACCCATCGCTATTCGTACCGGGACTTCGAAAAAGGATTTGAAGCGATCCGCTCGGGTGAATGCGGCAAGGTCATTCTTGATTTTAGTGAGATCTGATTATGTACGGAAAAGTAAAAGAACATCTTGGCAATGTATTAAATGAGATCCGCGACGCAGGTCTCTTTAAATCGGAACGTGTGATCGAAAGCCCTCAGGAGGCGCGGATCTCGGTTTCCGGCCGCGAGGTCCTCAATATGTGTGCAAACAACTATCTCGGATTATCGGACGATCCGACAATTGTTGCCGCGGCGCATGCCGGTCTTGACAAATGGGGATATGGATTGTCGTCCGTCAGGTTTATCTGCGGAACGCAGTCGATCCATAAGGAGCTTGAACACAAAATAAGCGAATTCCTTGCGACCGACGACACGATACTCTATACATCCTGTTTTGACGCGAATGGCGGTTTGTTCGAGACGATCCTGGGCGAGGAGGACGCAGTGATCTCGGATGAATTAAATCACGCCAGCGTTATCGACGGTATCCGTCTCAGTAAAGCACAGCGTTTCAGATACCGTAACGGCGATATGGACGATCTGGAAGCGAAATTACAAGAATCGAGTTCAGCCCGCTTCAGACTGATCGCCACCGATGGCGTTTTCTCAATGGATGGCTATATCGCAAAACTGCGGGAAATATGCGATCTCGCCGACAAACACAATGCGATGGTAATGGTTGACGATTCGCACGCCGTTGGATTTATCGGCGAGCACGGGCGCGGTACGCCCGAACATTGCGGCGTGATAGGCCGCGTCGATGTTATAACGGGAACGCTGGGTAAAGCACTCGGCGGTGCGAGCGGCGGTTATACCAGCGGGCGTCAGGAGATCATCGATCTTTTGCGGCAGCGTTCGCGTCCGTACCTATTTTCAAACTCAGTCGCCCCGCCGATCGTGTCGGCATCTATCGCCGCGATCGATATGCTCGTCTCATCAACGGAGCTTCGCGATCGGCTGCAGCAAAATGCGCGTTACTTTCGTGAGAAGATCGCCGGTATCGGATTGGACGTCCTTCCGGGTGAGCATCCGATCGTTCCCATTATGTTCGGTGACGCACACCCAGCGGTAAAGATGGCGGAGGCGCTGCTGGCAAAAGGCGTTTACGTGATCCCGTTCTCATTTCCCGTGGTCCCGAAAGGGAAGGCCCGTATCAGAACACAAGTTTCCGCTGCCCACACCCGCGAGGATCTTGATTTCGCCGTCTCGATGTTTGCAGAGGCAAAAGCAGAAGTTGGGATATAAAAAAGGCGTGAGAATAGAGAGGTCCTCACGCGTGTAAATTGACTAAGATCAGACCTTCAAATTCGCGTTGCGAACAGCGTGACCATCTCGACCGAACTTACGACCGGGACTACCTCGAAATCAACCAGATCGCGCCAGTTGGATATCCATTCCTGAAGGAGCGATACATCGTTACACTCCATCACCTGGAAACACCGGTCCATACCGACCTCGATCCAACTGTTTACATATTTCAGCCCGTCAGGCATCTCTTTTCGGCAAAACGCATGTAGACAGGTGCCGGATCGCGGTCCTTAAAATGTTCAACGACCATGAAAAGCATTACGCCTCATCAATGTGACGCCGCCGGTTGGTTCTTGGATATTGCGTCCTTGGCCTGCGTCGCTATCGCGGCAAAGGTCTCAGGCTGTTTGACCGCGAGATCGGCCAACACTTTTCGGTCAAGCTCGATACCGGCCAAACTAAGGCCGTGAATGAATTGGGAATACTTAATATCGTTCAAACGGCACGCCGCATTGATGCGCACGATCCACAGTCGCCGAAAGTCGCGTTTTTTCAACTTGCGACCCGTATAGGCAAAGTTTAATGCACGTTCCACCGATTCTTTGGCCGAACGATAAAGTTTCGATTTAGTTCCGCGATAGCCCTTGGCCAGGGACAATATCTTTTTGCGTTTCTCCAGACGCTTGTTACCACGTTTTGCTCTTGGCATAATTCACTCCTACTTTTAACGTTGGCAGTTGGCAGGTGGCGGTTGGCGGTACGACTACTGCCTACGGCCAACTGCTATCGGCCAACTGAATTAATCTCTTCCGTACGGCAGCATCGCCTCAACACGTTTCTGATCACCCTCGGATACGAGCACATCGATATCCAGGAACCGCTTACGCTTGTTCGATTTCTTGGTCAAAATGTGACGTGCATGGCTGTGCCCACGTTTGAATTTGCCGCTCGCCGTCGAGCGAAAACGCTTTGCCGCGCCTTTATGTGTTTTTAATTTTGGCATTTCTATCTCTCCCTATAAAAATCTTTTGCACCTTTCCTACTGGTCCGGTTTGTCGCCCTTCGCACTCTCCGCGAGGTTGCGGATTTCTACCTTCTGGTTATCGGGTGTCGGCTTTGGCGCTATCTTCTTTTCCACTTTCGCCTTTTTCGGTACAAAGATCGTGAACATCTGATAGCCTTCCATTTTTGGTGCTACCTCGACGTCAGCAATGTCCGCAAGCTCCACCGTCAATCTGGCCAGGATCTTGGCTCCCAGCTCGCGGTGCGTCATTTCACGTCCGCGAAAGGCGATCGCCGCCCTCACCTTGTCACCCTCGCCCAACCATTGACGGGCGTGCTCCATGCGATAACGATAATCATGATCGTCAGTACCCGGGCGAAACTTGATCTCTTTGACCTGGACGGTGACCTGTTTCTTTTTCGCATCGTGGGCTTTTTTCTTTTGCTCATAAAGAAACTTGCCGTAATCGATCATCTTGCAGACCGGCGGATCAGCCTTAGGTGCGATCTCGACGAGGTCAATGCCCCGGTTTCGCGCCTCCTGAATGGCATCGCGGGTGTCCATCACACCAAGAGTTTCACCGTCTTCGGTTACGACCCGTACCGCGGGCACGCGTATTCTCTCGTTCGTTCGGTGCAGCGGCTCTCTGAACCGCGGCTTAAACCTGTTTCCACCAAATCTTCTAGCGATATTTGCCTCCTATTGCAATTACCCGTTTCAGAGCGATCGGCTATTCTTTTCAGCCATAATCTTATCCCTGAATTCCGATAGAGTCATCGCGCCGATGTCTCCCTGTTTTCGCTCACGAACCGAAAGCGTACCTTCCTCGAGCTCTTTATCGCCGAGGATGAGCATATATGGAACTTTCTACAGCTGGGCGTCCCTGATCTTGGCGCCGATCTTGTCAGATCGTGTATTAGATTCTACACGAAAACCGGCGTCGCGGAGCTCCCTTGCCACTTTCTCGGCGTATTCGTTGATCCGATCGGTGATAGGCAACACCGTCACCTGAACGGGTGCGAGCCAAAGCGGAAACGCCCCGGCGTAGTGTTCTATAAGTACGCCAAAGAACCGTTCGAGAGAACCAAAGAGCGCGCGGTGGATCATTACCGGGCGGTGTTTTAGGTTGTCCTCACCGGTATATTCCAATTCAAACCGGCCGGGCAGATTAAAGTCGAGCTGTATGGTGCCCAATTGCCATATTCGGCCGATCGCATCCTCGATCTTGATATCGATCTTTGGACCGTAGAATGCACCTTCGCCCTCAATGCGATCGTAGGTTATATTTCGCTCTTTCAAAGCTCTGGCAAGCTGGTCCTCGGCCTCGGCCCAATCTTCATCGGAACCGAGGTAACCCTTATTTTCTGCCGCTCCGCGGACCGAGAGTTCGAACTTCACCTTATCAAACCCATAGGTATCAAAAACCTTGATCGCAAAATCGAGGCAATCCGTGACCTCGACCTGTATCTGATCGGGCCGAATAAAGAGATGAGCATCGTCGACCGTAAACCCCCGCACCCTCATCAGGCCATGAAGCGTTCCCGAAAGCTCAGCCCGGTACACGGTCCCCATTTCGGAATATCGCTGCGGCAGGTCGCGGTAACTTCGCGGGCTCGATTTATAGATGCCGATGTGGAAAGGGCAATTCATCGGCTTAAGCCGGTACTCCTCTTCCTCAATGCTCGTCGGCGCGTACATCGAATCGGCGTAATTCTCTTCGTGACCGCTAACTCGCCAGAGTTCGCGCTTGGCAATGTGTGGCGTAAATACAAAGCTGTAGCCGCGGCGTTCGAGCTCGTCCCGGAGCAGACGTTCCATCTCGTTTCGGATGATGCCGCCCTTGGGATGCCATAGGATCAATCCGGGTCCGTAGTCATCAGAGATCGAGAACAGGTCAAGTTCGCGGCCCAGCCGGCGATGATCGCGTTTCTCGGCTTCTTCGCGTTGTTTCAGCCACGCATCAAGCTCTTCCTGTTTGGCAAACGCGGTGCCATAGATCCGCTGCATCTGTTCATTTTCCGCATCGCCCTTCCAGTAGGCGCCGGATAACGCCAACAATTTAAAAGCCTTTAGCTTGCCGGTATGCGGAACGTGGGGACCGAGACAGAAATCGATGAAAGGTGAACCGTCGATATAGTAAACACTTGCCTGATCCTTAACTTTCTCGTCGATCAGCTCGCATTTTAAGGGCTCGTCGCGCTCTTTGAACAAGTTGAGAATAGCTGCCTTATCAAAATCCTCTCGGCGATAGCGAAGATCACGCTTCGCCATCTCACGCATGCGCTTTTCGATAATCGGCAGGTCAGCCTCAGTCAACGTCCGCGGCGCGATAACGTCGTAGTAAAAGCCGTATCGCGGATCGTCCATCAATGCCGGTCCGACTCCGAGCTTTGTACCGGGAAAGAGATCGAGCAACGCCGCCGCCAATAGATGAGCGGTCGAATGACGTATGACTTCCAATCCGTCACGCGAATCGAAGACGATTGGTTCGATCGAAATGACGTCGCCATTACCGGAAAGTTCCTTGTTCAGATCGACTTCCTCGCCGTTTACGCGAGCGGCGACCGCTTTCTTGAGCGCATCGCGATCAAACGCCTTTATCGCATCCGCGACGGTCGCGGGCGCGGGAATAGAGCGTTGATCGCTTCCGTATTTAATGTTTAGTTCGGACATACGTTTGTAAATAGTGAATCGTGAACAGAAAAGAATTCATTCACATTCGAGCAGCGTTCACAGAATCCCTCTATGAATACATCGGTCGCTCTTACTATTTACTAATCACGATTTGCTCGTGTCACTACTACTTAAATAGATCAGATCCGATAAGAGCGACTTTACTTGCAAGAGAACGCCTAAAGGCGTCACTCTTACCTCTCGCGCCATTAGAGGCGCGTCGTAGTAGTTGTAAAAACAGCAAAGTTCTTCGAAAGCATCTTATCGAAAACGTGTAAATGGTAGGCACTAGCAGAGTTGAACTGCTGACCCCTACCGTGTCAAGGTAGTGCTCTACCACTGAGCTAAGTGCCTGACTCTCAATTTCGCCAAAAAGCGAACAATAAGGATGTCAAACGTTGCAAACACTGTCAAGTTCGCGGAACCACGCGGGTCTGGAGACAGGTCGCTTCTAGCCGAGCTGGAAGGATCCTAATCACGCTCCTTCTACAAACAGGTCGCTCCTACGGAGCTCGACAGATCCTTCTCATGCTTGTTCTACAAACAGGTCGCTCCTAATGGAGCTGGCATATTCGTTTTCCGGTTTTAGGCCCGATACGGGCGGACTGTCTGTAGACAAGACAAAACCACGATCAATAAGCTCCGTGGGAGCGTCCTGTCATTCGGTAGAAAGTTGAGTCAAAGATATTTCCACGATCTCTGCGACCTATTCCGGACGTGTTATCTCGTATAGATCAAAATGAACCACTACGAGTGGATGATATCGTCACTCGCCGAACAACGAAGGGGTCTGATCATCCGATGGATAGGTGACGCCGGTGCCTTCGACCTTTGCAAACGACGTTAATTCGTGAGGGCGGCTGGTCGTAGCGGTCATTATGTCTTCGACATCGATGCCGCGAACGAGCAAAGCATCGCCGATCATCGAGCGATGGCATCGCCATGGCACGGCTTCCGCACACATGATCGCAGTTCTGATCTTACTCGCGAGCTTAATCAATTCGTCGATGGCCGCATCGAATTCTGGCGTCTGCATGTAATCTGCATAACCCCGAAACGACGCATTGCGCCAGGCGGTGTTCGTCGAATCTTTCGTTACGTGCCGGAGACCGCCCAGCGCCGCAAGATGAAAGTAGGTGATCCCGCTTTGCTCAAGCGCGTCTTTCAGTTCGCCACTATTGAATTGCGGATTGTAACGCGAACGCGGAATTGTCCGAACGTCCGCGACCTGCTTTACATCGTGGCTTTGAAGTATTTCGATAAATTCGCCGATTGGATGGGTAGAGTGTCCGATAGTGGCAACAACGAGTTTAGATGTTGGATCGCCGCTGGACATATCTCCGATCGACACTTTTCGCGGGAGCGTTCGGCAGTTGGTCCGCATATGGAAGCGGGAAGCTTATACTGCTCCGGTACAGAATCGGTGCATGCCGATCGCGACTAGTTTTGCGGTCCGGTTGTCGATATCGAACCGCGGGTTTACTTCGGTAAATTCAATGATCTTGGTGTTTTCGAGCGATGCCGCATATTTGACGAGCGTGATGAATTCGCCCGCACGCAGTCCCACGGGGCTCGGCGCAGAGGTGCCGGGAGCATCAGCTGAGCGCACAGCATCCATGTCGAAGCCAAAGAATGTATTCATCGACGCGCTGTGTCCGATAAATTTTTGTCGAATGCCTTCTTTGAGCTCGATGTCGGCTTCGTCACGCGACCGTAAAAGCTCGAGGCTGATTCGATTTACATCGAGCTCTCGGATGTAGTTGAAATAGATTGGTGAGCAAAGATGTGATTGATAGCCCACTTCATAGAAATATTTCGGCAGTAGATGACCTTCCTCGAGGAGTTGCCGGTACGGTGTGCCGCTATTGCGCTCGTTGGCGATGCGGACATCGAGATGAGAATCTATGTTGACCCCGATCCACCATTCGGAACCCAGAACTTCGGCCATCGCACGTCCATCGGCGTATGAGATGTCGTTGCCGCCGCCAAGGACGATCAGCCGCTTTCCGTCTTGTATGACTTGTTTGACCACCTCGATCATTACATCGTGAGTTTCTTCGAGTGTCGCTGCCAGAGCCACGTCACCAAGATCGAACACCTTGCATCTGATGTTATTTGTCGTGAGGCGATAAAACTGTTCACGAATGGCCGCGGGGGCTTCGGCGGCTCCGACGCGGCCACCATTCCTTCGAACACCTTCGTCCTGTGGGCAGCCAAGGATGACAATGTCCGCGGCGGCGTAATGATGTTCATCGCGTCCGACGATCTCGCCGAGCCGGGGATCGTTCGGATCTTTTCGCGTGAAGAAAAGGTTTTCGTCCGGCCTTTTAGTCTGACCAAATATGTCGCTCATGATCTTAGCCTTCAAGTATTTGCCGAATCCTGTCGCGAAGTCAATTACTTAGTTTAGTAGCCTAAATTACAGAAATAATACAATCGGCGAGAAAGGCTTCAATTATACTCAATAGTATGAAAATACTGCTCGTTTATCCGAAATTTCCCGAGACTTTCTGGAGCTTCCAACACGCCCTGCCTTTTGAAGACAAACGAGCAACTTTTCCGCCGCTTGGTCTCTTGACGGTTTCCGCAATGCTTCCGGAATCGTGGGAACGCCGCCTGGTCGATCTGAATGTTGAATCGCTTTGGCCAGACGACATCGAATGGGCGGACATGGTCTTTATCAGCGCGATGATCGTTCAAAGAGAATCGCTCGAAATGGTCGTTAAAATGTGTCGTGATCTCGGAAAAACGATCGTTGTTGGTGGTCCGTACGTTTCGACGAGTGCTTCAAGCCTGCCTGACGCAGACCATATCTTCATCGGTGAGGCCGAAACTACACTTCCCGAATTTCTCAACGATATTGAGCTCGGGATCGCCCGCAAGATCTACAAGGCTGACGAGCGTCCATCGCTGGCATTGACGCCAGTGCCGGATCTTTCGCTTATAGATCTGAGCGCTTATAGCGCGATGTGTGTTCAATATTCCCGCGGCTGCCCGTTCCAGTGTGAGTTTTGCGACATCATCGAGATATACGGTCGCGTGCCGCGAACGAAATCAAACGCGCAGATGGTTGCCGAATTGGATGCCCTAAAAGCAACCGGCTGGCGAGGATTACTCTTTATAGTCGATGATAATTTCATCGGCAACAAGAAGAATGTACGTCTGCTAATGCCCGATCTCATCGAATGGTCGCGCACAAATGGCTTTCCGTTCTCGTATATTACCGAAGCAAGCGTCAATCTTGCGGAAGATGACGCGCTGCTTCAACAAATGAAAGACGCTGGTTTTCGCCGCGTCTTCCTAGGTATTGAAACACCGGTAGAGGAAAGCCTCAAAGAGGCTCAGAAAGGGCAAAACACCAAACGAGATCTGTTGGAATCGATACACAAGATCCAAAGTTATGGCATGGAGATCATGGCCGGATTTATTGTTGGATTTGATAGCGATCCGGACGACATTTTTGATCGTCAGGTGAAATTTATTCGCAATAGCGGTATTCCGCTCGCGATGGTCGGCATGTTGTCGGCGCTGCCTGATACTCAGCTTTGGCGGCGACTCGAAAAGGAGGGCCGCCTGGTCGATGATGAATGCTCCGGCAACAACACTGATTGCTCGCTAAATTTTATTCCGAAAATGGATGTGGCCAAATTGGTTGAGGGGTACAAATCCATTCTTCGCAGTATCTACAGTCCGCGTGAATATTATGACCGGGCCCTGGAATGCATAGCTCGCTTTCACAAGGACCGTGTTGAGCCACGCAGCACGACCATTTTGCAGGATCTAAAGGCTCTCTACAAGATGATCATGACGTTGGGTATACGCGATAGCGAACGCGTCGCATTTTGGCATTATATATATCGACTGGTTCGATTCCATCCTCGCGATTTTGCCCATGGGATGACACTGGCGGCGATGGGCTATCACCTTCGGATGATCACCCTGAAATACTGCAGTTAAAACTTTCCGTGCTCTAATAAAATAAGACCTATCGAGATGATGGCGAGAATGTACATCACCGGGCGGACCTCACGCCATCGCCCCGCGATCACGTAAAGACCCGTGTACGATATAAAACCCCACAAAATGCCTTGCGTAATGGAAAATGTCACGGGTATGAGGACGATCGTTACAAAGGCGGGAAGTGAGTCCTCGAGGTGCGTGAAATCGATCTCTTTTATACTGCAAAGGGAAGCCTGGCATAAACGCCCATCAGCAGGGTCAGATGACGCAGACCAGGACGGTGGCAGTCAGTGCCCCGCTAAATGTAATTCCGGTACCTTCCGCGGAGAGTATCGCCGGATTGATAACAACGATATAGACCATCGTCAGAAATGTCGTTATCCCGGCGATTGCTTCGGTGCGAAGGCTTGGCTTCTCAGCGATTGTTGTTGAGCCGTTCTCGTTCAATTCTTCTTTTCAGATGCGGCAAGAAGTTCCGCGAGATATTTTTGCCAAATGGTCGCGATCGTGTGCGTACCGTGGCCGCGGGTTTGATCGGTTATCGGCAGCAGAACGAAGCGGCCGTACTTTACGCGATTGATCGCGTGTTCGACTATCGCCAGTTCCGGCGGGTTAACCTGGTCATCCGCCGAGTTTACGGCGAGAAGATTTGTCTTGATCGACTCCAGTTTCGGCTCGGGG
>OCZT010006947.1_pt1 | contig 11143 bp, 10 predicted proteins | sample 1539031 | NCBI WGS metagenome assembly OCZT01 (sample SAMEA3539308, study PRJEB22396) | soil metagenome | biome: tundra; feature: field; material: soil | place: USA | collected 2010-05 | depth 0.15 m
TTGGCTACGAGGTCGTGGGCATCCGGCGCGGCTGGGAAGGCCTGACCCACATGAAGCCGGGCCCCGGCCTGGATCCTGACTACATCGTGCCGCTCGATCGGACCAATACCCGCTCGATCGATCGCACCGGCGGCACGTGGTTGCACACGTCCCGGACGAACGCGCGCAAGATGAAGGCCGGCAAGCTTCCGACGCACATCGGGCCGGATCGCCTCAAGCAGCTCGAGGTCGAGGAGGGCGTGTACAATTTCACGCCCGTAGTCCTCGACAACATCAAGAAGCTCGACCTGGACTACCTCGTCCCGATCGGCGGCGACGACACCCTGAGCTTCAGTCAGGTCCTTGCCGACAACGGCGTCAAGCTCGTCGCCGTGCCCAAGACGATGGACAACGACGTCCAGGGAACCGAGTACTGCATCGGCTTCTCGACGGCGATCTCTCGAGCCAAGGATGCGATCAACCGCCAGCGGACGACGCTGGGCTCGCACGAGCGGATCGGCATCTTCCGCATCTTCGGCCGCGACGCGGGCTTCACGGCCCTTTACACGGCCTACGTCACGTCGGGGCGCTGCCTGATCCCCGAATACAAGTTCGACCTGGACCACCTGGTCGAGCTACTAGTCGAGGACAAGCGCGAAAATCCGAGCAAGTACTCCTTCGCCATCGCCGCCGAAGGCGCCCTGTGGAAGGGCGGCAAGCTCGAGGAATACGGCCCGGCCGACTCCTTCGGTCACCGCCACAAGGCCAACATCGCCGAGGTCCTTGCGTCGGAGATTCAGAGCCGCTCCGGCGAGGAGACGCTCGCGTCCGAGCTGACCTACGACCTCCGTTCCGGGGACCCGGATGCGGTCGACGCGATGGTCGGCATCACTTTCGCCAACGTGGCCATGAACCTGATCGCCGACGGCGTGAGCGGCCGAATGGTCGCCATTCGCGGCGGCAAGTACAGCCACTCCCCACTGCCGAATCCCGATCAGGGCCCGCGCTCGATCGACATCCCCGCGATGTACAACACCGATCGCTACCGCCCCATCTACACCAATCGCGAGGGGCTTCCGCTCTTGCTGGGCATCCCGGTGCCAGAGGATCCATCCCTCGCCAAGTAGTTCATCTTGGACCAGACGCTCGAAGGCTCCGGCTTTCGCCGGGGCCTTCGTTCATCAGCCGACGGCCGCCGAGGCGCCCGTTTGACAACAGGGCACCAGGAAGGCACGGTTCACGTGTGACGACATCATCATCCCCGGCCCCTCTCCTCAGCGGCCGCGACATGCTGCTGGCCAATGACCTCCAGGTAGAGGGCCCGATTCTGTGGGGTCGGCCGGTCATAGGCAGAGGCCCAGGCGTCTTCATAGTTGAGCTGCCGACCCCGCAGCCCAAGGTCTCGATCGACCCAAACGCCATTCGCGAGTGGCTCTCCCGAGCACCGGACCTGCGCCTGGACGGCAAAGTGCCAACGGTCAAGGAACTGCAGACTCGACTGGCTTCGTTCTGGCTGCCAGACCAGGCCATCCTCTACATCGGATCGAGCCTGAAGTCCGTCGCGGCCCGCCTTGCCGGCATGTACAAGACCCCTCTGGGCGAGCGGCGCCCACAGCCGGCCGGATACTGGCTCAAGACCCTCCACGACCTGGGCAAGACGCGCATCTGGTGGTCCCCCACGTCTGACCCGGAGTTGTACGAGGACCAGTTGGTTGACGAATTCGTCAAAGCGGCCGGTTCTCCGCCCTACGCGATGCACACCGGTGGCGGCCAGCGTCGACAACACGGCCTGGTCTCGCCCCTACACGACGCGGGGGTCGCCAAGCCGGTCAAGGTCACGAAGGTCACCGTTCTGCCGGATGCGAACGAGAGCGACATGGAGTGGAGCAGCGCGCCCATGCGGAGCAGCGCCACGCGACCGGCATCGCTGGCAAAGCCCAGACGGCCCAGGGCAGCACCCCGCAAGGCACTCGCCAAGCCGATGGCGACGACCGGGCCCTCGGCCATCGAGAAGCTCGTCGTGCGACGCTCGTCCAAGACGGTCGTTTCTCGCCCGCGCGTGGAGGCGACGCATCTCACTGCCGAGGGTCTCGAAGCTCTCCGGATCGAGCTCGACGAACTGACGAGGCTGCGCCGCCCTGAGGTGATCGCCCGCATCAAGGCTGCCCGCGAGCTTGGAGATCTTCGCGAAAACGCCGACTATGAGTCGGCCCGCAAGGAGCAGTCGTTCCTCGAGGGCCGGGTCCAGCAACTACAGCGGACGATCAAGTTCGCGGTGATCATCGAGCACGGCGCGGAGAGCGGCGCTGAGGTGACGCTCGGTGCCACCGTCGTGGTCGAGACTGACCGCCACGGCCAGGAGACGTTCACGATTGTTGGCTCAGCCGAAGCCGACGCTGCGGCCGGCAAGATCAGCTACACGTCGCCGATCGGGCGAGCTCTGATGGGCCGGCGGCCCGGGGAGACGATCCGGATCCACATTCCGTCGGGCACCCTGGACTTCAAGGTGACCGAGGTCCGGTAGGCGTAGCGCTCGGGCGGGCCAAAAGCCAAGCTTGCTTGGCTCGCCTTCGTTGGCTCAAAGCCAGGCTCGCCTGGCTCGCGTTCCTCGCTCACGCAGCAAAGCCAAGCTCGCTTGGCTCGCGCTCGCTCCGGTACTCGCAAAGCCAGGCTTGCCTGGCTCGACGCCTCGGCCTGGCTCCTCGCCGGAGCGCCACGCCGGTTCGGGCTGGTTCGGGCTCCTATTCGGTCGGCGGCGCCGGAGACTGCGGGGGCGCGTCTACCTGCGTCCATGAGTCGGACGTGGTCCTCGAGGTGCGCCGTGGCAGGAGGTTCATGATCACGATGATCACACCTAGCCCGACCGTAAGCATGGGCAGCGTGCTCCTAATCGTGGTGGAACCTCCGTCGTCGAGCCCGACTACATTCTCGAAGAAGAGCCCGAAACCGACGAACAGACCCAGGCCGACGGCGGCGGTTCGCAGGCCGGCATCGAGCAGATCCATGCGGCGGTGGAGCAATCCGTACAGCGTCAGGGTCAGTCCCACAGAGCCTGGCGCGACGAGGGCCCAGGCGTAGGCCCAGCTGGCATAGGCGCCGGTTGATTCCTGGTATGCGAGCAGCAGGCCGACGGTCGTGATGATGCCGCCGGGGATCGCCGCGCCAAGACCGCCCTCATGTGGGATGGCCAAACCGATGAGCAGCAGAACGACGCCTGGCGCAATCACGTAGACCGACCAGCCGTACCGCCCGAAATCGAATCTCAACAGCTCGAATGCGAGGAAAGCGAGCCCGACGACGACCAGGACTACGCCGGCGGCCAGCGCTCCGCCCTGCCGGCCGTGGTCCCGATTGTCACCACGTTCGTGCCATTCGTCCTTCATCACACGCCTCCCTGCCCAGGCTCGGCAAATTCGGGCTCGACGTCGGTGCGGTCAGTCTAGCTGGGATCCGCCTCAGGACAACGAGGCAACGAAGACCGGAACGTCACCTATCTTCAATATCTTGTCCGGCCCCAACTCGGCCCGGCTGCCGTTGACCACGAGCGAGACGCAGACGTCTCCGGACACCGTGACCATGGGCGACCCGACGAGGGCTCGAACGTTGAAGAGCACATCGCGCTGGGTGGACGGCTTGCCGCTGCCATAGATCAACAGCTCGTTCATTGCGTGAGCAGGGTCAATTGTGTCGGGCGCGAGTGAGAGGCGGACCGGATCTATCACCTGCCAGGACGTGAGGCCGATCTGCTCAACGAGAACATGGAAGCCACCGTTGGTCGGGACCGCCTCGACCACCGGCAGTGAGCCGCTGAAGCGGACGACGACACGTGGCGTGTTGGACCACCCCGCCAGACCAAATCGATCGAACGTGACCTCGACCGGCGACTTGGACGGGGACCGGATATCTACGGGCAGGGCCACGATCCAGCGGTCCGAGTCGGTCTCGATCGAGGCCAGCTTATCGGAGATCAGGCGGCTCACGGCCACCCCGGGCAGGACGATACCGCCCGTGACCGCGCTCGAGCCGTCGGCCTGGGCCATGCTGACCATCGGCATGAACTCGCCCGCATACGTGTCCGCCTTGAGGCCCAGCTTGTTGGTAGCCAGAGCGTAGTAGATGGCCCGGCCGGCCTGTATCCGCACCCCGAGCCCTGGAACTAGCTTCACCGGAACGACCGACCCGTCGTCGGCGTAGTAGTCAAAACCAGCATCCGTCTGCACGAAGCCGGTCGCGTGAGGCGTTGGGCTAGTCGAGGCAGACGGCGAGGCGGAGATCACAGGCGTCGGGATGCTCGGGGTGCCGCCGCCGGCGGTTATCGATGGGGCGATTGTGGGCGACGCGCTGGGTCGCGGTGTACCGCTCGCCGGGAGGCCCGTTCCCGAGTCATTCGAGGCCGCGGTGCCTCCCGAGAAGCCCGAGTTGAGGGCAACGGCCGCGACGCCGATGACGATGAGCGCGACCGCCGCCGAGGACAGACCCATGACTACCGGTCGCCTGGGTTTCGCCAATTCGCAACTCCGCCTGCGGAGAGTTCGCTCCAGTCTAACTGGATGAGGCCGGGCGAGCCGGCCGAGCGACGGGCCGAGTGGCTCGCCGTCGAGGGGCTGACTCACTCCCCGACACAGAGGCCCACGAATGCTTGTTGGCGCAATGGATGATTGCGCTGCAGTCATCGCCACGCTCAATCGCACCTGGTTCCGGTTCAGTTTGGCTGCATGGTCGTCGCCACCGGCGCTGTCTGCATAGGCCCCGTGACCACGTCCGGACTTCACCGGCTACGCCGAGCTGTTCCGCTCGACGATCGCGGAGTCGGGCAAGGCCGACGGCCGGAGTGGGGCCCCGACGGACCGTTCGGCCGGTCGCGCCCCGCGATCGACTTCGAGTGTCGATGAGCCGCGTCGACTCAGGCGTGTCACCATGGCGGTATGAGCAAGACCATCGATCCGGCCGTGTCCGTGGCGCCTCAGCCGAAGGGCCGTCGTGGCCGCCCGACGGGCGAGCCATCGCTGGCGCGCGAGCCCGACTATCACACCGGTCGACCAACCAAAGTGGCGATCGTCGGAACCGGTATGGTGGGCTCGAGCTTCGCGTACACGCTCCTGCTCTCCGGCATCGCATCGGAGATCGTCCTGATCGATGCCAACCACGAGCGCGCTGAGGGCGAGGCAATGGACCTCAACCACGCGGTCCCGTTCGCCCACCCGACCAAGATCTGCGCCGGCGACTACTCCGACTGTCAGGGTGCGGCGATCACGGTAATCTCCGCGGGTGTGGGCCAACGGCCTGGCGAGACTCGGCTCGATTTGGTCCGTCGCAACGCGGACATATTCGGCCAGATCGTGCCGAAGATCGCCGAAGCTAATCCCGAGGGGATCATCGTCGTCGCGACCAACCCGGTCGACGCGCTGACCTACATCACCGTCAAGGAGTCCGGGCTTTCGCCACAGCGTGTCTTCGGCTCGGGAACGATCCTGGACACGGCCCGCTTCCGTTACATGCTGAGCGAGCATCTGGGCGTGGATCCGCGGAGCGTCCACGCCTACATTATCGGCGAGCACGGCGACAGCGAGGTGCCGGTCTGGTCGCTGGCCAACGTCGCCGGGATGCGTCTGCCGAGCTTCTGCGCGGAGAACGGCATCCCGCTCTCGCCCGAAACGATGGAGCGGATCTTCAGCCAGACACGCGACGCTGCCTACGAGATCATCAGCCGCAAGGGCGCCACCTACTACGCCGTGGCTGCCGGCCTGATGAGAATCGCCGAAGCGATCCTGCGCGATCAGCACACGGTCCTTTCCCTATCTAGCCTGATCACGGACTACTACGGCATCGACGACGTCTGCCTCAGTCTGCCGACGGTCGTCGGTCGTCGCGGCATCGAGCGAGTCCTCCGCCTCGATCTCAGCCCAAAGGAAGCGCGTGGCGTCCGCAATTCGGCCGATGTTCTGCGCGCGACGATCGGGTCACTGGGCGCGGCGACCAATACGGGCTGAGCCCGAACTGAGACGACCGGCGGCGTAGCCCGGCCTACTGCGGCAGGACACGCTCCTCGAGCGGGGTGTCCCAGTGGGCCTCGATCAGCTCGAAGCGGCGCTGTTCCTCGCGGGCCAGCTTCTCAGCGTCCGGGTAGAGCCGGCGCACGATCGCCGGGTCCGTGTGGTCTTCCATCGAGGTCCAATCTCGATAGGTGATCGTGACTTCAAAGGTCCAGTCCGCGCGGCCGTCGCCGTGGAAGCGCGGCTCATAGGCGCGAACGTCCAGCAGTCGGCCCGACTCCAGCTGGGCATTCAGCAGCGGCCAGTGGTTCCGCTCGAATAGCGCCACGAACTCGTCCTGGAAACCCCAGCGGATCTTGTAGAAGTACTGGACTGTCACTGGCTTGCCGGCGTCGGCCATCTCGAACTCCTCCATTCGATCCGCCGGACCTCGCCGGCGTCCACTCGGGCCAGCCTACATCCTCACGTTCGAAATCGCGTGAGACGAGTCCAGCCGCGCCAAACGGCTAGAGCACGCCCCCCATGGACAGCAGCCATCTGGCAGGCAGCGCCATCGCGAATGCGATCAGAACGCTCGCCAGCGTCCCGATCACGCCGGCCTCGGCAGAAACCAATCCCTTGCCGTAGCGTCCGGATCCAAATGCCTTGATCGCGGCTATGAACCCGGCGGCGGTGAAGTCGCCCATGACTGCAAGCAGAGTAATCACGGTGCGCTCCAGCATGCCAATCAACGCGGACACGCTTGAATGCGCCGGCTCCTTGGTCTTCGGGTCGAGGATGTTCAGGAGTCTCTCGAGCACAGTCGAGGCGAGAACAAGGTTCACCGTCGCCAGCGCGACGGTGACGCCCACCACGAGTCCGGCGCGAAGTATCTGGTCGGCCGAGGCATCGATGCCCCAGAACGTCTTGACCAACCACGACACGGGGTCCAGCAATGCCCAGGAACGAACGGTCCAAGACGGCGCAACGGCAATCAACGCGGCCACGCCAGCCACGACGAACATCCCCGCGCGCGACATGCCGAAGACAACACCAGCCCAGGGAGACCATCTCTTGGATCCAATCGAGCGAGGCTTCGGGTCAACTCGGCGGATCACGACCCGAGCGCCGTAGGCGGCGGCGAGATAGACGACCCAGAAGCCGATGACGCACGCGATGCCCATAGCGAGCTGCGTGAAGAGCAGAGGGCACAGGCTGAGCAGGAATCCGGTGACAAAGGCTGAGGCGAGGCGCACGCCTTTCCAACCATTGAGCCCCGTCCACCGATCAGGCGCCTCGTACGGCCACCCGACCCGAACGACCACGTCAACGCACGCGGCCGCAGCAACGAACCACGAGATAGCCAGAACCTGGTAGAGGTGAGAGGTCATCGTTCTGCCCGCGATCCATGGATTGGTGGGCCGGTTACCGGGTCGGGAACGCGCACCGTCTGCTGCGCCGGACCCTCACCCTCGAACGCCGAGGCATAGACCTTGCGAATGCCGTCCACGAGATGCTGGATGGAGCGGGCGCGTGCCCGGCTGAATGCCACCGAGATCGTCGCCCGGCGGACACCGAGCCTCTCGGCGACCTCGGACTGACGCAGGCCCTCGATCAGGGCCAGCTGCGCGACGAGGCGCTGCCTCACGGTGAGCGAGTCGAGCAGGTCGGCAAGCGCGGGCGTGAGGTCGGCGAGCAGATCGTCGGCATATCCGTCGCCGGTGGCGATCACTATCCGCTCGTGGGAGGTCCGGGCGGCGTTGATCGCCTCACGGGCTTTCAAGAAAGCGTCGCCCGTCCGCTCCGTCGCCGGGCCCCTGCCCGCGTGGACGCTGCCGTGCACGATGGCCCAGCGGACGGGCCGCGCGTCGGTCGCGAGAGCGGCCACGAGTACTGCCGTGAGCGGGTCGGCCTCCACTCGCAGAAGCCCCTGGAGCTCATCGCCCTGCGTGAAACCGAACGGCGCGAGCCGCTGGTCGCCGAACTTGCCGTCGAGCTCGCCGACCAGCCGGCGCAGCCAATCCGCCGCCCCGGCGGAGTCTGCGCGCGACGAGATGACGTCCGCAAACATCACGATGCCGGTGGGCCCTCTCTTCATGGCGCCAGGCTAGCGGAACCGCTCGTTAGCCGTCAACGGCTATCGCCATCTGCCGAGTTCGACCCTCGGAGGCTCCTGCCGTCCGGCGCTGTCTCCATCATCCCCGGCAGTGGCCAGCGACGGCCGGGATCACCAATCGAATTCGTCCAGCACTTCGCCGTCTGTCGCGGCCGACCCATAGATACGCCTCATCGCTGCCACCAGCCGCTGCAATGGGCGGATGCTGGCGGCGTCAAACGAAACGGTAATCGTTGCGGGTCGCACTCCCAGACGGTCAGCCACTTCGGATTGTCGAAGTCCCTCAATCAGCGCCAGGCGAGCCACGATGCGGGCGCGCGCGTTCATGCCATCGAGCATCTCGAATAGGGCGGGCGCCATGTCTTCGAGCAGCGAATCGACCTCTTTCCTGCCGGTATCTATCACCAAGTGATCGTGCGCGCTCCGAGCTTGCTCGAGTGCGCCTCGAGCCGCTACAAAGGCGGACCCGGTTCGGTGAGTCGCCGGGGCTTTGCCGCCCGCTACATCCGGATCCACATCTCCCTGTACGACCGCCCAGCGCACCTCTCGACCATCTGCCCCAAGAGCCGCGCGGAGGATCGCTGTCAACGGATCGGCGCCCGGCGTCAACAGGCCCTGCAACTCATCGCCTTGAGTGAACCCGAACCCTGCAAGGCGCCCGTGTCCGTAGGCCGCGTCGAGTTCTGCGACGAGGCTTCTCAGCCACGCTGTAGTGCCGACGCGGTCGCGGCTCGACCCAACGACGTCCCCAAACAAGACCAAACCAGTCCCCTGCCCGTCCATGTGGTAAGGCCACCGGCGGGCGCTGTAAGCGGTCAACGGCTATCCACGCTCGGGCGCCGGCCGGCCGGCGGACGTAGAGTCGCGGCCTGCGAGCGTTCCAGCGCGCGACGATCGGGCGCGTACCGGACTCGCTATCCTGAGACTGTGACGGCCGATACCCACTCCTCGCATCCGCCCAGCGCCTCAACTCCGTCGATTCCGCTCAATCCGGGACGACGCGAGCTGGGCATGCGGGCGACTCTCGTCTTCCCGAATCGGGACATCGTCGAGCGCTACTACGTCCCGCTCATCTATACCGCCTGTCGGACCTGCTATTCAGAACTGGCGCCCGATGACATCTTCGAACGCGCCGTAGATGGCAGAATCGCGCCCGAGAAGCAGCGTGAGTTGATCGCCCGTGTGATCGAATCAGGTCACGGCTCCACGATCGAGCATGTGACCTTCACCTTTGCAATCACCGGCGTCAGCCGAACGCTGAGCCACCAACTGGTCCGTCATCGCGCCGGCGTGGCCTTCGACCAGCAGAGCCAGCGCTACGTCTCGTTCAAGAAGGGCACATCCACGATGATGCCCCAGACAATCGCCGAGGCCGATCCCGCCCTGCGCGAGCGGTATGAGGAGCAGATCGAAGGTGCCATCGAGACGTACGGCGCACTGCTCGAGGCCGGCATCCCCGGCGAGGACGCCCGTTTCATATTCCCCAACGCGAGTCGCACGAACCTGGTGATGACCGCGAACCTACGGGCGCTGATTCACATGTCCGGACTGCGCCTCTGCACTATGGCCCAGTGGGAGATCCGGCGGCTCTTCCAGCTGATCCGCCACGAAGTATTCACAGTGAGCCCGTTCCTGGGCAGCTTCCTGGCACCCAAGTGCGTCCCCCTCGGCTACTGCGACGAGTCCGGCAATCGGGATGAACACTGCCCCATCAGACCGCACAAGGACAAAGTGCTGGCGGCCTGGGCCGAGAAGGCAAAGCGCGCTCGGACCGACCTGGGCGAGCCGTCCCATGAGTAGCGGCCACTGGCGCCGGCGGCCTGTTGCCAGTACCGTGGGGGCATCGGCCCAGTACCTTCAATGGGGCCCGAGTCAGCGCCGCCCGGACCATGATCTCGGTTGACAGTGTCTCGATGCTCGCCGATATGGACTTGCGACCAATGAGCGAAGACGACAGGGCAATCCGTCGCCCAACGAAGTTCCAGGCGGATCTGGCGCAAGCGATGCGCGCGACCGTCGAAACGGCGCGGCTGGCGACGGTCGAACAGTGCGAATCAGACGCGAAAAGATACACAGAGCAGCTGCGCGCCGGTACGAATAGTGAGACCGCGTCTCTTCGCACGGCTGCCAGCGCCGATTACGGCGCCATCCGCGAGTGGTCCAAGCTAGAGGCGGAGCGGATCCGCGTCGAGACGGAGGAGCGGATCTCGCGTCGCCACAGCCAGCTCGAGATGGAGCTGCAGGAGTACAACTCCGCGGTCGAGCTCGAACTCCAGCGCGTCGGCGAGCGTATCCAGGCCTTCGAAGCGGAGGTTGCCCAGTTCTTCGAGCGGCTCCGGCAGGCCACCGACCCAGCTAGCTTGGCGGCAATGGCCTCGCAATTGCCAGTTTCACGGGCTTTCGGAGACCCCGAGCCGGCGGCCTTGGTCCACAACCTTCGCCTGAGCCGCAGCCCGACCAAGAAGACCAACTCCCTGCCCGTCCCAGACAAGACGCCGGAAGCGGTCCCGGATCGGTGGTGGATGGACTCCCCGGGAGGGCCTCGCGGCTAGAGTCCGTGCCAAGACGGGCCGGGGCCAGCCCGGTTGAGTCCACGGCGCCAATCGGAACGCATTGGCCCATCAGACGCACCAGGACAAAGTACTGGCGGTCTGGGCCGAGAAGGCTCAGTCGAGCCTCCCGTCACGGCCCGAATCGGCCGGCTGGCCGGTCTTTCGTCCTCGTGACAGCCGTCAGACCAACTCCCTGAACCGCCGAAAGCCGGTACGTAAGGGCAGGGAGTCCTGGTACCTCCAGCGGGGTGCCTCGCTGCAACGGCCCGGCCCATGATTCGACCGACGCAAAAGGCCGTCGTATTTGGTCGCCGACCCGCCATAATGTCGCAACGCCGCGAGCGACCGTCGAGGCCTTGAAATCTAGTCTAGGTACTAACAACTATCATCGGTCAGTCTCCGGCGTCGGCCGGGGTCCGGAAAGCACCACGGGGAGATAAGCGTGAACGAGACGGCCGGCGCCCGCCTTCCGAACCGGTTCATGGCGGACCTCACGCAGGCCATGCGTTCGACCGCCCAAACGG
>OCZT010006948.1_pt1 | contig 11143 bp, 13 predicted proteins | sample 1539031 | NCBI WGS metagenome assembly OCZT01 (sample SAMEA3539308, study PRJEB22396) | soil metagenome | biome: tundra; feature: field; material: soil | place: USA | collected 2010-05 | depth 0.15 m
TTCAGACGTGTGCTCTTCCGATCTGATGATCCCTGCGCTGCGCGAAGCCACCAAAAGACAGGGGCCTTCGCGCAGCGCAGGGATCATCTCCTCCCAGAAAAAGTCGCGGCGGCGGGGAAATGGTCTGTTTTCCAAGGCCGGACGCACGATCAGGAAGAGAAATCCGTAGATATGCTGGTGCGAGACCGTGGTCAAAATCCGTCTACCCGCGTAGTCCGCTCCGCTCCAGGATTCCTGGTGGCGGCACTCCCCTTCCAGCTGGGCGAAGGTCTTGAGGACCGTCTTGCGTGCGCCGGTAGAGCCCGAGGTCAAAAGCCGCACGGCCACCTCCGATTCGTCGTGGATCCGCGAGGCCAAGGGCAGGGACATCCCCTCGCCGAGGGATTCCAGGAACACGGGCATGTTCGCCTGATCGCGAACCGTGGTGGCTTGGCGGTCGGGCAAAAACAGCGGAGCCCATCCCCGCGACCAGCACGCGAGAAGGAGCGAAAAGGCCTCCATGGGATCGTCCAGATGAACCGCAGGCGCCTCGGAACATCCCTCCAGCCGCGCATTCCATCTCTGGGCCCGCTGGCGGACAATGTCCGCATCGGGGTGGAGTGAATCCTCCAGCCAGCCCGACAGGCTAGGCTGCGCGCTCATGCCGCTTCTGAAAGCTTCAGGACCCCGATCTCCACGATATCACCAACGGTACGGATGGTCTTCATCTCTTCGGTGACCAGTTTAATCTGGGCCTTCTTGGAAAGAGCTGCCGCCAAATCGATGGCATCCAGGCTGTCCAGGTCCAGATCAGTGAAGAGATTGGTAGCCTCGGTGATCTCCGATGCGTCTTTCTCGAAGAGTTCCACCAGAACCCCCACGACCACGGTGAAGACCTGCTGACGCTTGGCGTCGCTCACCCCTTGGCCTCCAGTTTGGAAACCACAAAGGAAGCGAGGGCCGAGACCGACGAGAAATGCTGGCGGTTGTCCTGCGGATTTTCGCTCATCCCGATGCCCCAGTGCCGCGAAACAGCGAGACCCAATTCCAACGCGTCGATGGAATCCAGGCCGAGTCCATCAACGAAAATCGGAGCTTTGGCATCGATGTCGTCGGGCTTAATGTCTTCGAGAGCCAGGGAGCCGATGATGAGCTCTTTCAGTTCCTGTTCGATGGCGAGTTGATCGGACAAGGCAAAACCTCGGGTAGGGGGTTCAAAAGTGGAATGGCTCGCAAATTTAATCAATGACCACAGGTCGCGGTTGGGCAAAGGCGGGAATGCCCAAAAGTTCGTCCAGACGCCCTGGAACAAGGCCCTGGCGGTCGATTTCCTTGGCCAACTGGTCCAATTGTTCCAAAACCAACCCTTTGAATTCGGGCCGGGGCAGTATGTCGTGCAGAACAATGATGGCACCGGGACAGGCCAGCCCACTGATTTTCCTGATCCCGGCCAAGCGACGATTGCCCGCGTCGCGTCCGGCGCTGTTCCAGCAGATGCAGGTCATGCGTTGGTTTTGCAGGGCACGAAATAAGTGAGCGTTAGTGAGCCCCACGGGCGGCCTGTGGAGAGCAGGGTCGCATCCGAGCACATCCCGGAAACTCTCTCGGACCCGTTCCAGGTCGCGGACCAAGGCGCGGGTGAGGCGAAAGTTGGAGAAATGGGAGTGATCGAAAGTGTGGGACGCCACCAAATGGCCCTCTGCCTGGACGCGCCGAGCCAATTCTGGATGGCGTCTAACCTTTTGACCCACCAGGAAGAAGTTCGCCACGAAGCCATGGGCCTTCAGCCAATCCAGGACATACGGGGTGAATTCAGGATCCGGGCCGTCGTCGAACGTCAACGCGATCCGCCCTGGATCTCCCGCATCGACCACGATGTGCCCAAAGAATCTCCAGCCCGGACGGGCAACGCCAAAGCCCATCAGGACCAATAATCCCACCAGAACAGCACTCCAAATCAGACCGCCCGTCCAAAGCAATGCGAACAACGCGAGCGCCGCCGCCACCTGCCAGGATCTGTACCAACCTGCCCACCACACAGACTTTGCTCCAACCAAAGACGCCATGTTGCCAATCTAGGCATATGCCCGTCTGGCTCCAGACGGGTCTAGATTCGCTCAGCAATGACGTCGGCTTCCGCATCCAAAGGGTCCCTATCCGACCTGCAGCATCTGTTCACGCAGGATCCCGACCTGAGATGCCTCTCCGTAGAAGAGATGGCTCAACTCTCGGGCATGAGCGAGCGAAGACGCGAGCAATTCGCATTGGGACGTACTGCCCTGCGAACCCTGGTCGGGGGAATCCTGGATCTGCCTGCGGCGAAAGTTCCCCTCTGGGTTTCGAACTCGGGCGCGCCGATTCTCGAAGGGGGATTGTTGCATCTGTCGCTCAGCCACAGCGGCAACGGCGCCCTGGCCACCGCAGCCCCTATGCCCATCGGGTGCGACCTGGAAGCGCCGCCGCGCCGCCCGCGCGACGCCCTGGCCCTGGCCGAGCGGTTCTTCCATCCCTCCGAGGCTCGGCTGCTGCGGGAGACTCCCGAAGACCTTCGACAGATTCTGTTCCTACGCCTTTGGACGCGCAAAGAGGCCGCCTTCAAGTGCGGGGCTTTGGACTGGCCACAGAGTCTGCTCCACCCTTGGAAGGAAGGACCGAACACCCTGGAACCCGGAAGCCTAGACATATCGACTCCGGAAGGTTTGCCGGAGGGATGGGCGGGGAGTATTGCAGTGTGGACACCAGTCCGACACAAGGATGTCCATGCTGCGGATCCTGAGTCTTGACCCAACATCGGATCGCCAACCCGCACCGATCTTTTCTTTGGCGATGCGGAATTATTCTTCCTGCCCGGAGCGAATTCCCTTTGCTCCGTTCCCATTCACCTCGCACGCCCCGCGGCGGAGGAAACGCATGTCCAAAAATTCGATCTTCATCACTCTCTGCCTGACCTTGGCCACCCTCGCTTCGGCGCGGGACACAGGCACGGCCTCCGTCAACAGCGTCGATTACGGATCTGCCCAGCCCAAGGCCGCAGCCCCAACAACAACCACAGCTCCTGCACCCACCTCTGAGGCGGAATTCAACGAACCCCCGGAGAAAGCCGTCCAGGTGGTTCCTTTGTCCTCCGTTCCCGCAAACTTCCAGGGCGAGCTTGAAGCCAAGACGGATGAATACGAATCGCGCAAGACCAAGGCCCTAATCTTCGGCATCATCGGGACCGGATTGCTCGTGGCCGGCGACATCATGATCAACATCGCGTCCAACGACATCACAAGGACGAACAACTCCAACGGCTACTACAACAACAACAGCTCGAGCAGTTCGAGTAGCGACGACCAACTTCTCCTGGACGGGTTGGTGGTCTTCATCGCCGGAATCCCCTTCCAGGTCATCGGCACCGTCAACATGATCCACGCGATCATCAAGGGAAGCCAGTTGCGCAACTACGAGAACGAGACCGGCTACCGTCTTTCGTTCAAGCCGCTGATCAATCCTCGCACCGGCCAAGCTGGCATGATGGCCAGCCTGGAATTCTGACCGCGCCCTCTACGTAGGGCACGCCGGGGATCCTCGCGGCTCCCCGGTTCCACGACAGGACGTGGGTCCCCCTCGTCGTCGATGGCGCCCGGGTTCAGTGCTTGCGCGAAGTCCCCAGCGCCCGGGAAACCATGCCCAGGCCTACCAGCTTTCGCTTGAAGCGCTCGTTGAGAATCGCGCGCACTTCTTTGGAGCCGGGCGCGTCCAATGCCTCGCGGGCCGCCTCGCGGGCATCCTGCCAGTTGATGGAACGCAGGATCTTCTTGACTTCCAGGATGGCCCAGGGGCTCATGGAGAGTTCGTCCACCCCCAGTCCCACCAGCACCATCGCGCCCACCGGATCGGAGGCGATTTCGCCGCACACCTCCACCAAGGTCCCGAAGGGCCGTGCGCCTTCCACGGTACGCTCGATCAAGCGCAGCACGGCAGGATGGAGAGGATCGTAAAGTCCGGACAAGCGCTGGCTACCGCGGTCCACGGCCAAGGTGAACTGGGTCAGGTCGTTGGTGCCCACCGAAAGGAAATCGCACTCGCGGGCGAGTGTCTCCACGCAAAGCGCCGCCGACGGCACTTCCACCATGGCGCCAATAGACATAGTCTCGGCGAACGGAATGCCCTTCTCGGACAATTCCCGTCGCGCCTCGCCCAGAAGGCGCTTGGCTTCGCGCAGTTCGTGGATGTCGGCAATCATGGGAAACAGCAACCGAACCTTCCCGTGGGCCGAGGCGCGCAGGATGGCGCGCAGCTGGGGCAGGAAAACCTCCGGTCGGTCCAGGCACATGCGGATGCTGCGCCACCCCATGAAAGGGTTCTGGTCAGGGTGGGCGCCCTGCAGGGCATCCACGATCTTGTCGCCGCCGGCGTCCAGGGTACGGATCGTGACCGGCCGAGGAGACATCCGTTCCACGATGAACCGGTAGGCCCCGAGCTGTTCCTCCTCGGAGGGAAGGTGCCCCTGACCCAGGTAGATGAACTCGGTCCGGTAGAGCCCGATCCCATGTGCGCCCACGGAGATGGCGTTCTCCGCCTCGACGGGCAATTCAATGTTTGCAGAAAGCAGCACCGGCCGACCATCCATGGTCACCGACGGCAGGTCGCGAAGGCTGAACAGTTCGAGTTCGAACCGCCGCAACGCCTCTTGGCGATCGCCCAGGGCCTTGCGCTCCTTTTCGGTGGGATTGACCACCAAAGTGCCCGCGTTGCCGTCCAGCGCCACCAGATCTCCGGTGCGGATGGAGGTAGAGGCGTTGGAGAGGCCCGAGACCGCAGGAAGATGCAGGGCTCGCGCCAGGATGGCCACGTGTGATGTGGGGCCACCCAGGTCAGTGGCGATTCCCAAAACATTTCGCACCCGCAACTGGGTGAGGGTCGACGGATTCAGGTTCTGGGCCACCACGATGGACGGCTCCGAGATCTCGATGGTGCGGCGTCGGTGCCCCTTGGTGAGATGGCGCACCACGCGCTCGGACACATCTTCGATGTCCGTGGCGCGTTCGCGCAGGTAGGCGTCCGGAATCCGGGAGAGGCGCTGGACTAGCTCTTCGGAGCGGCGGCGCAATAGGAAGCCCGCCTCGCGCGATTCCGCTACCACAGCCTTGCGCACCACACCCATCAGTTCGATATCGTCCAAGAAAAGGAGATGCGCCTCAAAAACCCGCGCCTCGGCCTCCCCCACCTCCTTGAGCACTTGGCTGCGCAGCTCCAAAAGCTCCACGCGGGCCTCATTCAGTGCAGCATCGAACCTCGCGAGCTCCGGCTCCACCTCGTGCGGCTCCAAAAGCCGATCGTTCACCATGGGCTTCTCTTCGTGCAAAATGATGCACTTGCCCAAGGCCACACCTGGGGCCGCTGATTGGCCTCGAAGCACCCTTCGGATGTTCGGACGGATCGCGGAGGTGACCGACATCTTTGCCAAGGTAGAAACTGGTCATGGATCGTTTCCGCATACGGCGTTTTCCCAAACAGGAGTATCTTGCGCCGCTCATGTCCGGAACACTCGACACCCTCCATCGCCCCTCCTGCCCGGTCCTCTTGGACCTTGACGGCCTGGAGGTCCAGGGCTTTTCCATCGGTGGTCTCGCCACCTATCTCATGGTCCCCGAGTGGAAAGTCTGTTTTGATATCGGGGAGTGTCCGGTAGAAGCCATCCGCTTTCCCTACCTGTTTCTCACGCACTCTCACGGAGACCACGCCCGCGGCCTATTGCGCCACTTCTCGCTGCGACGGATGCTCAACATCCCGCCTGCGGAATACTACGTGCCCGACTTCCTCGTGGAACCGTTACGCAATCTGGCTCTGGCCTGGTGCGACTTGGAAGGCCACCGCAACCGACAGGAATACGTCCCGGATTTTCGGGCTCTGCCCAAGCGGGGATCGGTTGACCTCAATCGCCAGCTGCGCGTGGCCACCTTTCCGGTGGACCACCGAGTGCGTTCCTTGGGTTTCACAGCCCAGGAAGTGCGCAAGAAGCTCAAGCCCGAATTCCACGGAACAGCAGGGCACGAGCTAGGGGCGCTGAAACGCCAAGGCGTGGAAATCGAAACGGAAACGCTCCACCCCCGGTTGACGTTCATCGGTGACACCACCATCCGGACCCTGGAACGCGAACCGCACTGCCTGGATTCAGAGATCCTGGTGATCGAGACCACCTTCATTCTCCCAGAAGACCTGGAGATGGCCAAGCCCAAAGGGCACCTGCACCTGCAGGAGCTGTTTGATTTGCTTTCCGCGAATCCCGAAGCCTGCCGTTTCCAGCATTTGGTCCTCAAGCACTTCAGCATGAAATACACCCGTGCCCAAATCGAGGCGGTGGTCCGCAAGAGAACCCCTTCTTTCCTAAAAGACCGGGTGCGCCTGCTCATCTAACCCACGGCAGGATCTCGGCCGAATTCGGTCGCGACTAGATTATGAACATGAAGTTCATCATCACGCTCTGCAAGCTCCTGTCCTTCCCGTTGATCCTCGGCGGAGGGGCCTTGGTTTGGTACGGAGTCCACAATTGGACCGCCGCAACGGCAGACGACGTGGTCAATGGAACGACCCTCTTGTCCAAGCGGCCCAGTGCTGTCCATTTCCGCGACAGCGTCCGGTTCGACCTTTCTTCGGCGTCGTTGCGCGAAGACAACTTCATGGGGATCAAATCCCCCGCCCGCGCCGCCTTCCCCGTTTGGATCGGTTCGGAGACGGGTGCACCACGCTTGATTGCGGTCACGTCCAATCCCCGATTCCTGGGGCCCGTGGTCCAGGGCTTCAAGCGCGTCGATTCCATCGAAGGAGAGATCAAAGTCCGCTCCACCTCTTCCACTTCTGCAGGCATTCTCCAACCCCAATTTGACGCACTGGTCCAGATTCTGTCCGTACAGCTGAAAGATCACCTGCACGACAGCATCCACGGTCGCGCCTTAATGGAGGGTGTGGCCCTGCGCCAATCGGATACCTCGCGCGCCGGGATTTCTCCCATCGCCGCAGAATACTGGGAGATCCGCACCGAAGGCGTTCCATCCTCCGATTCCGTCTACCTCTCCTTGGTGGGGGGAATCATGGCTATCGCCCTCGGGATGGCCTTTCAGGTCGGCACGGGCCGCTGGGACCGCCGCCTGCGGGAAGACGAGGAAGAGGAACGCCAAAACGAGAAGCCCCTGGTCTGACCGAATGCCCCTGCGCATCCTGGTCGTGGGCGCCACGTCTTTCTGGGGCCGCCCCCTTGTGGACGAACTGCGATCCCGGGGAAACGCTGTTTCCGTCTTCTCTCGCGATCCCAGGGCGTTCCCCGACGACTGGCGACTGGCCATTCCCTGCCACTGGGGGACGCTGGACCACGGTCACATCCTGGAAGAAGCCTTGGACGGCGTGGACCGCGTTGTGGCGTCGGTCTCGGCAGGTTCGCGGCGCGACCAAGCAGACTCTGCCGAAGTTGACGGAATCCGTCATCTCCTCAAAGCCATGAAACGAAGACCGGAAACGGAGCTCGTTCGTCTCACATCCCCCGCCCCGTTGCGCGACTGTGACTGGTGGCCCATGGCCACGCGACGTCGCGCAGACCTCCTGGTGGAAACTTCGGACGTCCCTCACTGCCTAGCGGAAATGGGCTGGGCCCCTGAAATGCTCTCGACTCTTTTGCGCAAGGGAACCATCTGGCTGCCCCATCCGCTGTCGGTGCCCGGTCGAATCCTGTGGCAATCCCGACGCAACGGCGTTTGCAAACTCGCTGACCTTGCCGGTGGAAAATCCCTCCCGCCCCGTGTCCGGATCAGAGGCAAGGATTGCGCCACCTTGCTAGAGCTGTCCACCCGGGCCGGCATCCGTCACCCACCGCTGAATCGGATCCATCTTCCTGGAAGATTTTTCAGGTGGATGGCTCAGACTGGCTCCGACTTTGGCTTCGCGGGGTTGCGGCTGGTGCACGCGGGATCCCAAGACGAATCCCAGGCGCCTGTCGGTGCCGAGGATTCCCTTACAAACTGGCCATTATCTCAATCAGAGGACTGAAGCATGAACAAGACCACCCAACTTCTCTTGTCTGCCCTGCTTGCGGCCATCGCACTAGCCTCCTGCGGCCCCAAACCCGCCCAAGGCCAAACCGACCGCGACCACGCCAACGATGCCTTGGACCAGATGAAATAGGCAGCGTAGGGGCGATCAGACCAGTTTTTTGTCGATGAGCTTTTGGGCGGTCTGATCGATGACTTCGGGCTGGTCGTAGTACCCGGCGTCCAGCTTGGCCCGAACTTCTTGGATCTTGTCCTCGCGGACAGGATCTCCGGCCGCTGCCACGGCCGAAATGCCCGCAGAAGTGGAATCCTTCTTGCGAGAATCCTTCGACAATTCCACGCGATCCTTGCGCATAGACGGGGTTCCCGGCTGTGCCTTCGCCCCTTTCTGCCCATCGGGCAGGGGCATCGGCACACCGGCGAGATTGATTCCGGTGATGTTCATGGCTCCCTCCACCTTCTTGTCGACACCCGCAAGTCGGAACCTTAGCCCTTTTTGAGGGGGACGATCTCTTCCTCGGTCTGGTAGATAGTGAACAGGCGGTCGATGGCCACCATTTCGAACAGGTCATGGATATCTTCCGAAAGCCGAAGCAGACGCAGATCGCCACCCCGCGAGCGCACCTCCTGAAGGCAATGGATGAGCATCCCAACTCCGGAAGAGTCGATGAACCCCACATCCTGGAGATTGATGAGAAGGTCCATTTCACCTTCGTCCTGGAGATGCTTGATATTTGTTCGCAGATCCGCGGCGTCTCCGCCCTTGACCTGTCCCGCCACGTCGAGAACGAGGCTCGTCCCGATGCGTCTGGTCTTGATCTCCATCTTCATGTCCTGTCGGTTCGTTCCTGCGGAAAGGCGACTTCGACTACCGTCCCCCGCCCTTCCAGGGATTGGACCCTGAATGTACCACCCAACAAGGTCGTGAGGTGGCGCGAAATCGCCACACCCAGTCCAACCCCGCCTTGGCGGGTGGTGAAAAATGCCTCGCCCACCTTTTTCAGGAGATCCGGCGGCATGCCCGCCCCGTTGTCCCGGACCCGGATCCGGAATTGTTCGGCGTCAGACGCCGCGTCCAATGTGATTTTACCGGAATGCCCAGGGGAGATGGCTTGGAGCGCGTTCAAGGCGAAATTGGAGAGGATCTGCACCAGCATGTCGCGATCAATCAAAACCGACAGGGTTGTCGGGCACTTGATCCTGATCTCTACCTCATCCCTTCCCTCCTTGGCCATTCGCGCGTGCACCATATCCCGCACCTCCGCCAAAAGTGCGGGAATCTCGGTCTGACGCAGCGAAGGCACGCGAGGACGAGAAAAATCCAGGAACTCCGAAAGGATCCGGTCTAGCCTTTCGGATTCGCGACGGATTAGGGAAAGAAGTTGCCGATCATCGTCGCTGGAACTCGCACTCGCCTCGCCCAGGAGCTGGGCCGAGCCGGTGATGGAGGCCAAGGGATTTCTGATCTCATGGGCAATGCGCGCGGCCATGTGCCCCAATGTGGCGCCGCGCTCGGCGGAGCGGACCTCCTCCTCCATGCGTCGGATCGCGGAAATGTCGTGCAGGGCCACCACCACGTTGCGAAGCCGCCCGTCCATCCACTGTCCAGCGATCTGTACCTGCACCCAACCGACCGGACTCACTCGAATTTCGCGATCGACTTTGGGGACACCTCCAAGCGAAATCTCGCGGGCGGCATCGACGAGTTCCGAACCCCAGGCCTCGGAGGCCAAAATCTGGTGCAGGCGCGCCCCCGGATGCAAGGGGTGACGCAGGATGGAGCAGGCCGATTGGTTGAAATAAAGAAGCTTGTCTTCGGGGTCCAAGACCAGCACGCCGTAGGAAAGTCGGTTCAGGACGCCATCCAGATCCAGGCGCGCAAGCATCAGGTCTCTCGCCTGGTCGTGGGAGAGTGCACGCTGGCGGTGCAAGGTCTCGGCAAGGTAGGCTGTGAGAAACGACACAATGGTTCCAAGCCCCACGACCATCAGTGTGCGCAGCGCCACAGTCCATACGGTGAGTGTTGCCAGATTCTGTCCCGACCATCCCCACCCCAGGTGCCCCAGCGCGAGACCTCCGAACATGAACAGTGCTGCCACCGACACCAAGATCGCGCCCCGATAGCGCATGATGAAGCCCGCCAAGGTCGCGGTCAGCACGAACAGGAGGATGAAGTCGGAAAGCAATCCACCGTCGGCGGAAACGATCAGGGTTTCCACCCAGACATCCAGGCAGAACAGCGAACCCAGGACAGCCTCTTGCCAGGCCGGAGGACTTCCGCCGGTGCGATGGCGCTGGACCTGACTCCCCAAGTAGAGCATGTCTCCCAGCAAGTGAATGGCCAGCCACAGCCAGACGGACGCAGGAGATGGAACCGCGAGGACCGACAAGAAAAGCGCCACCGGCGTGAGGACGCGGGCGGCTCCAATCCAGCGCAAATGGAGTGGCGGCGATTCCGCCAAGTTCACTTGATGTTGCCGGCCATCTCGAACATGGGCAGGTACATGGCGATGAGCACGGCTCCGATGATGCCGCCCAGTACCACGATCACCAGCGGTTCGAGCATCCCCGTGAGCGCGTCCACGGCGGCTTCCACCTCTGTGTCGTAGAAGTCGGAGACGCGAGTGAGCATGTCCGAAAGCCCGCCCGTACGTTCACCCACCGCGATCATCTGGATGACCATGGGCGGGAACACCCCTGTGGCCTTCAACGGCTCTGCGATAGACTGGCCGCCGGAGATGGCTTCCACGGTCCGCATGATGCCCGCCTCCAGAACCACGTTGCCGGAAGTCTTCGCGGTCACCGTCAGCGCATCCAGAATGGGGACACCAGAAGAAAGAAGGGTACCCAGGGTGCGACAGAATCTGGCCACAGCGCTCTTGCGCTGCAGGTCGCCGAACAGCGGAAGCTTGAGCATGAGTCCGTCCCAAAAGAACTTGAACTCCTTGCTGCGCTTGATGGCTTGCATCAACCCCACAACGGATCCCACGATCAGGATCAGGATCCACCAAAGGTTGTGCTTGAGGAAGTCGGAGACTGCCATCACCGCCCGTGTGGGGGCAGGGAGGGTTCCGCCCATGTCGTTGAACATGTTCGCGAACACGGGGACCACAAGAGTCATGAGGGCGAACACAGCG
>OCZT010006950.1_pt1 | contig 11141 bp, 11 predicted proteins | sample 1539031 | NCBI WGS metagenome assembly OCZT01 (sample SAMEA3539308, study PRJEB22396) | soil metagenome | biome: tundra; feature: field; material: soil | place: USA | collected 2010-05 | depth 0.15 m
CACCTCCAAGTCGGCGGTCGCTGAAATGATGCGGGTCTCGTGGCGCGCCGTGAGCTCAATCATCACCCGGGTCGTTAACGACGCGCGCGCGGCGAAGGACCCCTTTGACGGACTGGCCCGCATCGGCATCGACGAGATCAGCTACCGGGCGGGGCCACAAGTACTTGACCGTGGTCGTCGACCACGACAGCGGGCGACTGGTGTGGGCCGCGGTCGGCCGCGATAAGGCCACTCTCGAGCGGTTCTTCGATCTGCTGGGTGAGGAGCGGTCTTGCCTGATCACACCGGTCAGTGCCGACGCCGCGGAGTGGATCGCCACCGTGGTTCGTGAACCCTGTCCCAACGCCACCTCGTGTGCCGACGCGTTTCACATGGTGCAGTGGGCGACCAGGGCACTCGACGAGGTGCGAAAAGAGATCTGGCGCAACGTCAGAACAATCGGCGCACCCAGTCTCGTCGCGCACCTGAAGGGCTGTCGCTACGCGCTGCTGAAGAACCCCGAGCACCTGAGCGACCGACCAGCAGCAGAGTCTCAGCCGGGTGGCGTCAGTGAACGAGACCCTCTACCGAGGGTACTTACTCAAGGAGCAATTTCGTCTGGTATTTCAACTACGAGGTAGAGCCGCCATCCGGGCCCTCGACGCGTGGTGCAGTTGGGCCCGGCGATGTCGGATCCCGGCCTTCGTCGATCTCTATCGCAGAATCCTTCGCCACCGCGACTCGATAATCGCCACGCTCACCAACGACGGACCGTCGAACGCACTGGTCGAGTCAACGAATACGAAGCCACGCCTTCTCACGCGCATGGCCTACGGATTCAAGTCCACCGACAGCCTCATCGCGCTCTGTCTGCTCGATCGCGGTGGCTACTGTCCGCCGCTACCCGGTCGTCAACCGGCAAAAACGACCCACGGATAAGTCACAAGAGCCATTTCCATTAGCAACGCCTTTAGCAACGCCGGCGATTACGTGTGATCACGCCTGAACACCGGCGAATTAGAACCCCAATATTGCAGCCAAATACGGGCGTCAGCATACGTCGGCGAACTGAAAACGACCGCATGGCATGCAAGGGGTCAGGGGTTCGAATCCCCTTACCTCCACAAATAAATAACCTGATCAAGGAAGTTATTACAAGTCCAAAGTGGCCCGATAAATAGTGCTACGAATGGTGGCATTTAGCAACGCGACTGTTGAAGTGGTTGAGAGACTCGACTAATGGAGTGCGCCAAATCGCAACTTGCCCGAGCTTGTAACAATATGTTTCATTAGGTTTCGGCCGCCAGAGAAGTTCGGCGGCGCCCTGGAGAGCCATCATCACGTCGGCCTTCCCACAATCTCAGCAATGCATCGCGGCAATGGGACACCCGTCGCGTCCGAGGTTTACCAATGCACTCTCTTCGTGGCCAACATAAAGTCGTGAAGCGTCACCACGTAGCGGTGCGCACACCGGAGCGACTTCGCGTCGAGCATCAGTTCTCGAGTTACTTGCAGGCTCGGGGTCAGGCACTCCCCGCAGTCCTTCGATGCGCGAACGGTGACACGTCGGCGAACTGAAAAGAGCGCATGGCATTTTCACATTTGAAAAGTCGAAATCCGTCGATATTTTCTATACTTCCTTCAAGAAAAGGAGAGTCTCTGTCAAACCGGGGACACTCACTCCAGGGTTGAACGTTAGAATTGTCGGATGCCTGTCGGGTCCTCAAGCGGTTCAGATGGTCGATCCCGAAATCCTGAGATGAGCCCATCGGGTCTTGCCAATTCCCATCGATTAGCAGCCCTAGGACGAGCGATTGACGAAAAGGCTGGAGTGAAGCACAAATCGCGAAACGCTCGAAGCAAAGTGCGAAGCCGTCGAAGCAAGTTTCTTCTACGTGGAGCAATTGCCCTCGGCGTCGTCGTAGTTCTCATAGTGGGTACCGTCGTCGGCGACTACTTCTACCTCGGCTCGCTGCTCAAACGACAACATATTGGCCATCTCCAGAGCAGTGGGTCGTCGGTGAACATCCTGCTCATCGGTTCGACGACTCGCTGCGGTCTCAAGACACAAAACATTGCGTTTGGCCTCTGCGCTACGACCACGGGGGTCAACAGTGACATCGTCATGGTCGTGCACCTGGATCCCGCCACCCGTGCGGTGTCACTTCTCTCGATACCTCGCGACACCTTCGTACCCAACGCCCGCGCTGAAGGGGCGAACAAGATCGACGCAGCCCTCTATGAGGGTCCCACTCAACTCGTCGCGGCGATCGAAGAGGATTTTGGGATCCCCATCAACCATTACGTCGAGTTGAACTTCGACACTTTCCAGGGTGTGGTGAACGCACTCGGAGGAGTGCGAATGTACTTCCCCATGCCGGTCTTCGACGCCTACTCGGGTCTCTACGTCCCTCACCCCGGCTGTATCTTGCTCGTTGGGTACCGAGCACTACAGGTCGTTCGAGCTCGCCACTTGCAAATTCAGACCAACCCCGCGGTCACCAATCGGGCGCACTGGACGCAAGAGGCACTCTCGGACCTCGCGCGAATTCGTCGCACCCACGAATTCCTACGCGTCCTGGCGGCCAAGGTATCGGCGCGGGGTCTGGGAAACCCCCTCACCGATCAGAGCATCGCGACGAGTGTGCTGGGGGACCTCACCGTGGACACCGGATTCTCCGAGGGAAGCATGGTGTCGTTGGCCAGAACGTTCGCGCACGTCAACATCGCCAACGTGGCCCAAGAGACATTCCCAGTCGTTGGCGTGAACTCTCCCAACGGTTACCAATACAAGGGCTACCCCTACGGCGACATCGTCTTTCCGGTGCAACCAACTGGTTACAGCTTGATCGACCAGCTCTTCGGAGCGTCGATGTCGATGAGTCCCTTCACCGGCAGGGCGTTGCCCGCGCCGTCGACCTTCAAGATCTCGGTCGAGAACGGCTCGGGAATCGCCAATCAGGCCGCGACCATCGCGGCGGGACTGACCTCGAGGGGTTATCACGTGTCGACCACGGGTGATCGCACGCCCACTGGTCCAATCCCTGAGACGATGGTCTGGTACGGCGGAACACCGCCGCCCGACAATGCCGACTGGAAGAATCCGAGGCTTGAAGCGGCCCAGTCGGTCATGAGTCAGATTGAAGGACCGGCCATCATGGGGTACAACCCCTCGGAGGTCACACCCGGCGCGTTGGTCACGGTCCAGACCGGTACCGGGCTGACGTTGAAGCTGGCCGTGTCGACCACAACGTCGACCGTGAAAACGAGCACGGCTGCGTTCACGTCGACAACAGGATCGGGAACGATGGCGTCCTTCTTGGTGGAACTTGCGGCGAGTTCGACGTCGACCACCACTACAACGATTCCCGATCCCAGTGGCATCAAATCGAACCCCAACCTGGGAACGCCGAGCCCGACTAACCCAGCGTTAGAGCCGTGGGACCCTCGAGCGTGCAATGTGGCGGGAACCGGGCCAGCAACCGCGCCTTAGATTCGCCTAGGACCCACGAGCGCCCGAGATCGAGTGAGGCGATTTGTGGTTGCGCCTTTACCGCTGCGAAGAATCCGAACGTCAGGAAAAATCTTCGGTACAACCAACTGTCAACTCTTAATAGACCAATCTCAATCGAGGCGGAGGGTTGGACATACCCTGCAAATCTGCAACGGGCACGTTGCTGACCATCGCGACTGGAAATGCAGCAATAAAACTGGTGCGACACTGCTACTCATCTGAGTCGAGGTCGGCTCGCACCCGTAATGAAGTGGCCTGGAAGCGAAATTGGCAGCGATGTATTACGTGAAGCACGCGAACTTCACAATCCCGAAGGGTGCTTTTCGGACACGACGCGACTTCGGAAAGTAATCCCCCGCTCTAGGGTACGAGGGGTGGAAGTCGCGCTTCAATCTGCACCATGCGATCAAGAATCTCCTTGATCCCTCCCGCCGTGGTCGTGTCGAGTCGGTCAACGATGATCTGCGTGTCCTCGAAGGTTTTCGTTGCGCGAGCGTCAGATGCGGCGGACTGGACACTTTGTCCGACCATGATGACGGACAATAAGACCAGTTGAAGAAAGGTCTGAGCAATCCACGCCACCACCAAGATGAGGCTCGGTGAAGTGAGGAAGTGTGGAAAGGTTCCCTTGGGGAACCAGCCAGTTTGATCAAGAATTGCTGGAAGGCTCGCCAGGGCGATGAGGCAAAACAAGTAGGCCATCGCCATTGTCCCGACCCCTCGCGTTAACGCGACCGCCAATTTGGCGTTGAACCCCTCGACCTTCTGCATCTCTTCCTTGATTCCCTTGAGTGAGATTGCAGCTCTCAGGTAACTCAACGAATGAGCATGAACGGGCAATCCATGTTTGGTCCACCCGTGCGTCGGATTGTCATCAGTCATTGTTGCCACTCCAATCGACGCCGACAATCGTGCCCACAGGAACGATCATCCGGTGGATCTCCACGGGTGCGGTGCGCTCGCCTCAGTATTGCACACTGCGATTTGCAGCTTCTCTTGAGATCGTGCCCTTCGAAGTCGCCCTGCGATTTGGGTTAGGTCCGCGCACTTGGCTCGAGTGAGGAGGGTGGTGTACGTCTCAGAGGTCGCCGCACACAGTGCCACCACCGCGTTTGTTCACAGACCCGCTATCGGCTGGTGCCGCTGCCTCGCGGCTCCAATGAGCGCGCCAAGGATCGGGGCGACCCGGCCCGCGAAGTACCCCAGCGTTGCCATTTTCGTGTCAATCAGAAATGACGTCGTTGAACTTCTCCGGAGGCGGCGCACTGTGAATGTGCACCGGTAACGCCCTGTGAGCCGAGGGATTAACTCAAGTTATTGGACGCTCGTGTCGGTCGTAGTCGTGTCTTGTCCTTCATTGGTAATCGGTCTGGGGTTCTTCCTCACTCCTCGAAGCGAATTCATCCACCGCCGCGACCGCAACACTGAGGAGGTTGCGACGCTGAGCGCAGGGACCAGGATGGTCGGATTCTGGACATGCGTCGAGCATGGCCTTGGCGGCTGCGTTCGAATTGGAAAGTCGCCGCAGCAACTCATCATGGATCAGTCGCGGTTCACTTAGTTTGCTTTGAATGACGGCATTACGCCGCCAAAGCAACAACAGCATGACCCACGTCACGCTGCTCTCGACGAGGAGTCCGATAGTCACTGCACCCATGCTCGACCTCCTTGCAAACTGACCTGAAAAGTGCCACGCTCCAAAACGCGCCGGATACGCTGGCAACGCGTCAATAGTGTCACCATTTCAGCGCGGGGCGTAGTTCTTACGGTCCAAATATTCACCCCTTGTGCGGGTCCCGTGCAAGCAACCACAAAGCACGCCTTGTTCTGTGGGAAGCATCTGAAAACGCCTTTGGCTCTCAAGCAGCGCTCCAGGTTGGGCGGGGATAGCACCACGGGGATGGGGCTTTCTACGACTCGGTCGCCTTCGGGCCAACTTGCAGTTTTTCAAGTGTCGACTTCAAGGAAGCATCGAGCGCGTTGATACCATCCAGCAAGGCCTTCAGGCCTCCGGCCGTATTAATGTCGAGCCGATCGAGTGCGGTCTTCATGTCGCCTCGCACGTCTTCGGTGTCCTCGAACTGTTTCGCCGAACGAACATCGCTGGCCTCGCTCTGAATATTCTGACCGACCATGATTGCCGGGAGCAATATCACCTGGATCGTGGTGGAGATGAACCACGTCATCAACAGCTCGAAGCCGAAAGTGAGCATGAACGCCGGGAACACGAGTGCTTGTGAATGACGTTCATGGCGTAGAGCACCGAGGGCAGACACGTGAGGCTCAATACACAAAACAACCAGAAACACGTCATCGTGCCGACGTTCTTCGTCAGGAAGATCGCCACCTTCTTGTTGATGCGCTGGTACGCGGTGTCGTCGCGAGCGGATTCAGAGGGGTCCGCGCAACCTGGCCTGACCCCCGTGAACTGATCCACTAGTAATGCGAGTCCCGATGCTCCAAAATGGAGCGAGGAGGACAGTAATGAAGCAACGGCGTCACAGCCCCGAACAGGTGATCAGAAAACTCGCCGAAGGCGAGAAGCTTCTCAATCAAGGTCACGACGTGGCCGAAGTGTGCCGGCAGCTCGAGATCACCGAGTCGACCTGGCACCGCTGGCGCAATCAATATGGCGGCATGAAGGCCAACGACGCCAAGCGCTTGAAGGAACTCGAGAAGGAGAACGCGAGTCTCAAGCGCATCGTGGCGAATCAGGCCCTGGACATCGACATGTTGAAGTTCGTGGCCGAGGGAAAAAATTCTGACCCCGAACTCACGTCGTCGAGTGGTTGTCGCACTCGAAGAGGAGTTCGGGGTGTCCGAGAGAAGAGCCTGCGTCGTCATTGGCCAGAGTCGCTCCACCCAGCGACTAGCCCCACCGAGTTGTTCAGAGAGCGAAGAGGAGATCCGCGCGTTCTTGCGCGACTTCGCCAAGAAGCATCCGCGTTGGGGGTGGCGTCGCGGCCACGACGCGTTGCGCGACGAGGGATGGCACCTCAATCACAAGAGAGTCCAGCGTCTGTGGCGAGAAGAGGGGCTCAAGGTTCCTTATCGCAGGAGGAAGAAGCGCCTGACGGGCATTGGCGTCCAGGTGGGCGCGATGCGTCCGATAGCTCCCAACGTGATCTGGGCCATGGACTTTCAGTTTGACCAGACGAGCGACCTGCGCACCTTGAAGATGCTCAACATCATTGATGAGTTCACCCGAGAGTGCCTCACGATCGACGTGGCGCGTTCGATCACCGTCGACGACGTGGTCAATCGACTCGATGAACTGATGAAGGAACGTGGTGCACCACACTTCTTGCGAATGGACAATGGACCTGAGTTCGTCGCGCACGCGCTCAACGACTGGTGTCGCTTCAACAAGGCGGGATCGCTCTTCATCGACCCGGGTTCACCCTGGCAGAACGGCTGGATCGAATCGTTCAACGCTCGTCTTCGTGACGAGTTCCTTAACGGTCAGCAGTTCGACAGCCTCCTCGAGGCGAAGGTGCTCCTCGAGGACTGGCGACACGAATACAATCACGAGAGAACCCACAGCGCACTTCGTCGGCTCACGCCGGTCAAGTTCGCCGAGACCTGGAAGTTCAGGAACCAGCAACGACTCGCAGAGTTAGTGGCTTAGTTTTCGGGGTCCGGCCAGTTATTCCATCGGGTGGGCACACTCGCCCGTAATCTTCTATCAACTCGGCGCCTCGGTGATGAGTTCTCAGTTGCTGACACAAGAGGATTCTTCAACTCATTTGGAAGACTTTCGAGCGATGATGTCATCCCAGTCCAGGGTGGCATTTCAGATTCGACGACAATTCGATCTAAAGTGCTCACGAATATATCCTCGATAGTGAATTCAATTAGCTTCAAGGGTGGACAAATTGGCTCGAATCACGTCCCGGCTGACCGCTCTAGCAATTGCACCGTCAGCATGTTGCTCAGCCAAACTACGTTTTCGCAAGCAGTGAGAATCTGGGCACGGGAACCCAGGAAGTCTCAAGAGGAGTTGAAAAGCGAATCGCTCAAGTCGTAAGCGCTAGGAATCCAACCTGCCCAGCACTCGTACCTTGGCGCCTTCCCACTATTGTGAAGGGCGCTAGGGAGTTGACTGTAAACACGTCCATGCCTTGGAAGAGTTGAATAGACGACACCAGGTTGGGACGCAAGACCTATTTGACCTCGGCGAGTACGCGGAGACACTTTTTGGGGTTGGGAATGCCATCTATACCGTTGAAAGCTGGGAGAACCAGTTTGATAGTTGAAGAAAAAGAGTCTGATGAACCTCGTGCATCAGACTGATAGATGTCGACTCCTGGGTAAAGCGTTCTGCAAAACGCGGCCATCTCGGACAGCCAATCAAGTCCCACTTGATCTTCGATAACCAGTCGCAGCAACGAGGCAGCTCTATTGATTCCAACGCCGATTTCAAGTGGGTCAAGCTCAGTACGTCACTCGACAGTCAATGTAGTGTCACGCAAACACCAAGGTCTAGCGGATCCAGACGGGTTTCATAAAGTTCTTCGAGAAATCGCGTTCAATGGTGCTGGCGAAAATTCTCGGTGGGGTCGATTTCGAAACTCGACGTTGGCGGTCACCGTTCAACTTCGTCAGCAATCGTCAGGAGTTCGCCGCGTGTTGAGTTCACTAGAAACGTTTCGATTGGGATTCACACGCAAGCAAAGAAATGGTGACCCTCGATGACGTGGGAGAACCAATATAGCGATTTGGAATCGGAACCTATCTTGCTGATTATTGAGTGATTAGGTAACTTCGCGACGGGACTGTTGGGGCCCACAGTCCATTTGCAGAGAGTTCCTCGTTGGGTCCTCTAGCATGAGGTCGTGCATGATGACGAAGCAATCCGACCCCTTGCCAATGCTCCAAAGGTCGATCGGAACGAGATCGGCGGCCTCGAAGATGCTCGTTGGGCGTGGCAGCAACTTGGAGCCTATGCGAATTATTTTTTTCAAAGCCCCGAGTGGCTTGAGATCATAGCGGCGCTTGTCGACGGTGACGTAGCGTGGGGCGTGCTCAGCGAATCTGGGAGGCCAGTTGCGGCATCTGTTCTTCGACGCGCACTTCTAGGGCCCAAATTTATCGGTGTCAAGGCTTTCATGAACGCTAGCGTGAAGGACATTTGGATGTACCCGTTTACGGACTGTGCGCTTGATTTGAGGGCTGTCCGCAATAGCCACATCGACCTCGATGACGTGTTGAGGGCTTCGGGCGCGTGGCATGCCTTGCGACTCAGTGGTCTTCGAATTGGATCACCTTGGCTCGAGCTCGCCGTGGACCGCGCACGCGTGCAGGAGGAATTACGCGGCGGCGTTGGAATCCTGGATACTCGTCAGGGAGTCGACAGTTGGCGACGGGCACTGCCTAAAAATATGCGCGACACAATTCGTAAGGCGAGGGCACGAGTCGCATCCTTTGGAAAGGCAGAGTTTGCTGCGGCGTCGGGAGTTGATTTGCCGGCGGCGTATGAACAATTTGTTGCGCTGGAAGCCTCAGGTTGGAAGGGCGCGCAGGGAACTGCAATCTCGCAACAAGCAACTTGGGGTGATCTTCTTGGACATTATCTCGAAGCCACAAGTAGCGCTCAAGTGCGTTCGTTGTATATCGGAGACCGAATTGCAGCCTCTCAACTTTGCGTGACGGTAGGTAGGACACTCGTTCTTTTAAAGGTGGCATACGACGAAAAACTCGCCCATCTGTCGCCTGGGAATCTGCTCATGGCCAATTTGGCAGAAGAATGTTGCGAGAACCCTGACATCGACAGAATTGACTGTACCGTGTGGCAGGACTGGCATCAACGTTGGGGCATGGTGCGCGAACCGACCTTCGAAATATTCGCGTTTAACCAACGGTCCATTCGAGGGGTGGCAGTCGGAGCGGCGTGGAATGCTCGCCGACTACTCCTTCGACAAAGATCTTGGCGGATTTTCCAAGCGGCTCCGGTAGGACTGGAATGACGGGGTGAATGTGCTCGTACGGACGGGCCGAATGTTTATTGCCGTCAATCGACAGCTGTGGCGAAGTCGCTCTGCCCGACCAAATGGATTAGATCAGAAAACCAAGTCGTTCGTTTGCAGTGACCTGGAAACGTTCCTTAGTATCGTGATTCATTTGCGCCCGGATTGAGTCGCTATTCGAGTTGAACGACGGCCGCTTCCATCGGGCGTTCCGCTCGGTACTCGTCGCGTCCCTTCGCCAATTCCGGCGGACGCGAACCGCTTGTAAAAAGTATTCCAGCCGTTAGGTTTTGCCGATATTCTTGACAAATACGCCTTTCTTTGACTGACCAATCGGTTGCGAACGACTTACTTTGTACCAAAATGGATTCCTTTGGCCCCTGCACACATTCACAACGCCCGTTTCAAAGTGGCTCTTGAAGGACCTTGGGGTTTTGTTCGTGTCATAGATGGAGTCGATTTTCTGGAAGTGTAAGTTAACTGTTTGGCGTAGGCAGCGTCGGGCTCGACCGGGGGGATGATGACGTTTCAGACCGCAATTGCAGAGGTCGGAATGGACCGTGCAGCTAAAGGCGCTGACGCCAAGTCGTCTAAAGAGAACGATTTGCCGACGGGGCGGATTTGGTCCGGGAAGGCCGAACGAATGGCAAGGTTCAAGCTGACTGCTCTGTGAAAACTCGGTTGATAATAGCCAGCGATATCTCGAAGGACGATGAGGCGAGATGGCGTGGCCTTGCCGAACGAGCACTGGAGCCCAATCCATATGCCGAACCCGACTTCTTCTTGGTCTCATCTCGGCACTTCAAGGGCTACGCAAACGCCACGCTCGTCATAGCGGAAGAAGGTACCGAGTTCCGGGCTGTCCTACCGATCGCGGCCATAGGAAAGCGACGACCTATGCCTCGGAGGATCGCCGAGACGCGCAGCTCTCCCACTGCTGTGTTCGGCATAGGGACGCCTCTGATCGATAGAACGAAAGCTGAACAATCGACCGTTGGCCTCGTGGAAGCTCTAGGGAGAGCCGGGAAAAGTAGCAATTTTCCGGGAATCCTTTCAATTGAGCGACTTCGGACGGAGGGCCCCATCTTCGCGCTATTGCGAACCGTGTGTACAGAGAGAAATCTTCCGTTTCTCGTCAGGGACGCGTGGCAATACGGTGCCGTGACTCGCACGGGCGATTGGTCGAGCCCCGTTCAAGGAAAGCGCCGAAGAGAGATTGAGCGTCGGTTGCGCCAGCTCGCCAAGGAAACTGGAGAAGAAGTTACCTTGGTGGATCGAGGTCAGGACCCTTCCGCGTTCGAGGACTTCTTAAGGTTGGAGGCGTCGGGATGGAAGAGCGGCCCGGGTGGAGGGGCATTCGCACTTCGTCGCGACACGGTCGAATGGTTTCACGAGTGGAGCCAACGGTGGGGGGCTACGGACCGGGTGACCGCCCTGACCCTGTGCGTCGGAGCAACCCCGGTGGCCATGAATTATTTTGTTCGCGCCGGAGAGGGTATTTTCGCCTTCAGAATGGGAAACGACGACTCGTATGCGCGCTATAGCCCGGGAACCATTCTGACCTACTTGTCGTTGAACTACCTACGCGACCACACTGATGCCACCTGGCTCGAAGCGCCAACAGACAAGGACAACTGGAGTCTTCACCTGCTTCCAGAGCGTCGGACCTTATCCAATGTTCT